>OCHM01000013.1_pt1 | contig 153798 bp, 119 predicted proteins | sample 1538901 | NCBI WGS metagenome assembly OCHM01 (sample SAMN04571734, study PRJEB22368) | human gut metagenome | biome: human gut; material: stool | host: Homo sapiens | place: Luxembourg | collected 2012-11-08 | reverse complement strand
CATTTGCTAAAATTGCTATTCCCTACACGATATACCTCTCGCTCAATTTACCAGAATTCTATGTGTGACAGCCAATCAGCATCCTCCTGCGTACTCACTTCTTGGATGCGCCCGCAAGAATCCAACACTTCGATGATTCCAGACACTTATTCGCTGAAATTGCTCTTCCTTGCACGATAAATCTCTCGCTCAATTTTCAGCGTTAAAACTACATCTGTCGACGTTTAAGGCTATTTGTGTTATAATATAGAGCAGTATCTGAGTAATAGAGATTAACGGATTTCCCGTATTAAAGGAGTAACTAAAATGCGTATTGTAATAGCTGGTGCAGGCAAGCTTGGCTTTAGTATTGCACAGCTTTTAGCTGAAGATCAGTTTGACGTAGTAGTTGTAGAAATTGACCCCAAGCGCAAGGACGTCATCCAAAATACTTTGGACGTACTGGCGATTGAAGGCAACTCCTGCAGCCCTACTACTTTTGCTGATCCTGATATCAGTGCTTCCGATGTGCTTATCGCCTGCACAGATAGTGATGAAGTAAATATGGTGACCTGCCTGATGGCCAAGAATCATGGTATTAAGCATACCGTTGCCCGTATCCGCAACGTGGATTATGCTATCCATTCGCCGGAAATGCTTAAGGATAATATGAAAATTGACCTCGTAATCAACCCTGAGCGTATTACCGCAGGTGAAATCGACCATATCCTGATGACACCATCTGCCTTGAACGTAGATGATTTTGCTGACGGTAAGGTGCGTATGTTCGAAGCCAAGGTGAAGGAGGATTCACCTATCGTTAATATACCGCTGAAGGATTTGAATATTCCTAAGGATATCCTGATGGCCATGGTTTTCAGACGTCATCAGATGATAATTCCTCATGGTAATGATTACGTAATTCCGGGCGATAACGTTTACTTCGTAGGCAAGCATGAAGCAATCCGTGAGTTTGAAAATTCCTTCTCCAATACTTATGAAAAGCTGGAGAAGGTTCTCATCATCGGTGCAGGCCGCACAGGTCGCTTTTTGGCTCCCATGTTGGAAAAGCAGGGCATTCAGGTAAAGGTTATCGAAAAGGATAAGGACCGTTGCCAGCTTTTAGCTGCTAAGCTGAAGCGAGGTTTGGTTTTGTGCGGTGACGGTACCGATATTGACCTTCTGATTGAAGAGGGCGTTTCGGAAGCAGACGTTGTTATCTGCCTGACCGAAGATGATAAGCTGAACCTTTTGCTGGCACAGCTGGCCAAGCATCTGGGCGCACGTAAGACCATCGTGCGTGTTGCACGTAACGAATATATCGAGCTGATGGAAAAAGTTGGCGTAGACATCGTACTGTCTTCGCGTCTTTTGAGTGCAGGCGAAGTGCTGCGGTTCGTCCGCAAGGGTGGTATTGTATCCGTATCACTGTTGGAGGGCGCACAGGCCGAGGCTTTGGAAATCATCGTCGGCGAAAACAGCGATGTAGACGGTGTGGCAGTGCGTGATATGAACCTGCCGCCGGAATGCTTGCTGTGTGCTATTGTGCGTGGTAATGAAGCCTATATTCCTAATGGTAATACTGTCCTGCATGCTAATGACCGCGTAATTCTCTTTATCAAAAGTGAATTTTCCAAGACTACAGTACCGTTATTTGAAGGCCGGGGCGCTTAATTATGGATTCAAGGCTTGTTAACCGTTTATTAGCCAAGCTGACAATAGCATTTTCCAGTGTATTGCTGGTGCCGCTGATTGCTGCATTAATTGCAGATAGGGACCATGTATGGATTTTTATATTTACGCTGATTACAACGAGCACTATCGCTTCGCTTTTTAACCTCTTTGGCAGCAGAAGACCGCGTCAGCGCCTGCGTGTGCGTGAAGCCATTGCGGTCGTAGGCTGCGGTTGGCTGTTGGTCTGCCTGATGGGTGCGCTGCCGTATTTGTTTTTAAATCCGGCGGATCCGATTGCGGCGGTTTTTGAAAGTGTTTCCGGTTTTTCTACTACCGGTGTTACTACCGCACTTTCTTTTAACGATTTTCCGCCTAGCATCCGTGTCTGGCGCTGCTTAACGCACTGGACCGGCGGCATCGGCGTTATCATGCTGTTTATTATCATCATGCCGCAGATGAATAGCGGTACAAGCTACCTGTTCAACGCAGAGCTTCCTGGTGGTACGGCTGAACGTACTTTGCCGAAAATCAAGGAATCTGCCATGATGATTCTCTTAATCTATGTTATTTTAACAGCAGTGGAGGTTGCCTTACTGCTGCTTGCTGGTTTGCCGATATTTCAGGCGCTGAATCTGGCGTTGGCAACTATGGCGACAGGCGGCTTTTCCTATTATCACGATAGCCTGATTTCCTTTAGGTCTGTTTATGTTGAGATTATTGCTATTGTTTTTATGCTGATTGCTAGCATGAACTTTTCTTTGTATTATAAAATCTGGCGTGGCGATTGGGCGTCCGTGCGTCAGGACAGCGAACACAGATATTATCTGCTGATACTCACAACAGCGGCTGCACTTATCTGTGCCAACCTGTATTTTTCCGGTTATATGGATTTTAACGGCGCTCTTCGTCACAGTATTTTCCAGGCTGTGTCTATCGGCAGTACGACGGGCTATGCGTCGGACGACTATAACAACTGGCCCAGCTTCAGCCGCAGCGTTCTGCTGATGCTGATGTTCATCGGCGGCTGCAGCGGTTCAACCGCAGGTGGCATTAAGATTACGCGTCTGGTTATCCTGCTGAAGGCAGGCTGGGCGGAACTGTTGCGTACTCTGCACCCGCGCATCGTTTATTCCATCAGAATGGGTGAGCGCGAAATCAACCCGATTATCGTCGGCAATATTACGCGTTTCTTCTTCCTGTATATTTTGGTATTTATTGTGCTGACTATCCTGATTGCTCTGTCGGGGATACCGATAATGGAATCAATGGGCTTGATTGCTGCCTGTATGAGCAGTGTAGGTCCGGCCTTCGGCATTGTCGGCCCGACATCTACCTATAATTGCCTTTCCGATTGGGCACGTTTCATCAGCATTTGGGCGATGATTTTGGGACGTCTGGAAATTTTTACGCTGCTGGTTATCATGCGTCCCGATTTTTGGCGCGACAAGCAGAACTGGTAACAGCAGGAGGTATAAAAGATGAATGCAAAGGTTATAATATATCTCTTGGGAAGAATTTCTACCGGTCTGGCAATTGCACAGCTGTTGCCGCTTTTGATGTCTGTTGTTTACGGCGAATATGCTACCTCCAGAACCTTTATCTTTTCCATAGCGGTAGCTGTTATTTTGGCCGGAATCTTTGATTATTATGGTGACGGTAGAGGAGCACGTAATTTATCCGTGCGCGAGGGTATCGGCACAGTATTCTTTTCGTGGCTTTTGGCTGCTGCCCTGGGTGCGTTGCCATATTGCTTTGACGGCATTTTGAATCCCGCCGCTGCTTACTTTGAAAGTATGTCCGGACTGACCACTACCGGCGCAACAGCAATTGCCAATCTTGATATAGTATCGCGCAGCTTGCTTTTGTGGCGTACGCTGACGCACTGGATTGGCGGTATCGGCATCATCGTGCTGTTCGTTGCGCTCCTGCCGCAGATTGCCGGCGGTGCTGTGTATCTTTTTAATGCGGAGGTCAGCGGCTTTTCCAACAGCCGTATTCTGCCGCGTATCCGTACAACTGCAGTAGCGTTGTTCTATATCTATCTGCTGTTTACGATTATTCTTACCGGTATGTTGGCAATTTTGGGCATGAGCACCTATGATGCTGTCAACCATGCCTGCTCTGCGATTGCTACCGGCGGTTTTTCGCCTTATAACGACAGCATTGCGCATTTTCACAGTGCGGGTATTGAGATTGTTACCGGTCTGTTCATGATTTTGGCGGCAGGTAACTTCGCCTTATACTATCAGGTTACGCAAATCGGCCTGAAGGTTTTGTGGCATGATCTGGAATTCAAAAGCTACATTGCGTTGCTGACTATTTTTACTGTTTTAATCAGCATCAACATTATTATGGTGAATGGTTACAGTGTGGCAGACGGCGTACGTGAAGCCTTCTTCCAGGTGGCTTCCTTTGGCAGTACTACGGGCTATGTTTCGGCGGACTATGACCAGTGGCCGTCTTTCTCTAAGCTGATTTTGGCTGTAACCTTCCTGACAGGCGGCTGCGCAGGCTCTACTGCCGGCGGTATTAAGGTCTGCCGTTTTATCGTACTGCTGAAAACTGTTATGGCGGAGCTGCGTCGCACTATGCATCCGCAGATGCTGCTCAACGTTTACTACGCTAAAAGACGTCTGCCGACAGAAACGATTATCAACGTCAGCCGTTTCTTTTTCGTTTATGTTCTGGTTATCGCTGTTTTGACTATGCTGCTCTGCTTAAGTGGTGTGGACGTAGATGAGGCCGTTTTCGGCGTGGCCTCATGTATTTCCAGTGTCGGTCCTGCATTTGGCAGTATCGGCGCTACAGGTAACTATGCCGGTGTTACCGGTATGGGACAGCTGACGCTGGCGTTGGCTATGCTTTTAGGACGCTTGGAGCTGTTTACTGTGCTGGCCTTGCTTCGCGGTGAATACTGGCGCAGCAGCAAGAGATGGTAAAGTGAATATTGTGGGATGAATAAAGTAAATCCGACGTGCTGTAGAATCGGTGCGTCGGATTTTTTCGCCTAACACTCCCTTCTCCTGGAAAACTGTAATATGCGTTACAATTTTAAGTGAATTTAAAAAATTATGAGAAATTTTTCACAAAAAGCAGGATAAATAGGCAATATCAGCGAAATACTTGTCATAACAAATGCCTGATAAAGGGGGATTTATCATGAAAGAGTACACTGGAGATAAGATTAGAAATGTGGCCATTGTGGGTCATGGTGGAGCAGGAACCACGTCCGTTACCGAAGCCCTGCTGTATCGCAGCGGAGCAATCAGCAGAATGTGCAAGGTTGAAGACGGTGCTACCACCACTGACTATGAACCCGAGGAAATCAAGCGTAAGGTCTCCGTTAACGCCACTTTGGCACCTGTTGAATGGCGTGATACCAAGATTAACTTCATCGACACTCCCGGCTTTGCTGACTTCGTTGCTGAGGTTAAAGGAGCCTTTAGAGCAGTAGACAGTGCGTTAATCGTGGTTTGCGCAACCAGCGGTGTACAGGTTGGTACCGAACAATGCTGGAAGCTGGCTGAAGAAGCTGGTTTACCGCGTATCATTTTTGTCAACAAGATGGATCGTGAGAACGCTGATTTTGATAGCATTTTGGATAACCTGCGTGGTAAGTTCGGTAAGCATGTACTGCCGTTACAGTTGCCTTTGGGCAAGGAGGACAACTTCCAGGGTATTATAGACCTTTACAAAATGAAGGCCTATCGTGCCAACGGTAATGGCTCCGATGAAATAGAGATTCCGGATGAGTATAAAGAGGCTGCTGCTGTTGCCCACGAAAAGATGGTAGAGGCTGCGGTTGAAGCAGATGACGATTGCATGATGCGTTATTTGGAAGGAGAAGAGATTAGCGACGAGGAAATTATGAAATGTCTGATTAAGGGCATTCGTCAGGCTATCATCTATCCTATGCTTTGCGGCAGTGCCTACAAGAACATTGGTCTTGGTCGATTGATGAATGCTATCATCGACTTTACCTATCCGGCAATTTTGAACGACTATATCGTTATGGATAAAGAAACCGGCGAAGAAGAAGTGCGTGACGCCAATGCTCCGATGGCAGCGTTGGTATTTAAGACAACTTCCGACCCCTTTGTTGGCCGTCTAAGTTATTTCCGTGTATTCTCAGGCTCAATTAAAGCAGATAGCGTAGTTTATAACTCCCGTCGTGAAGAAGAAGAGCGTATTGCTAACATCTTCACAATGCGTGGCAAGACTCAGATTCCTATGAAGCAGGTTCCTGCCGGTGATATTGGTGTAGTTGCCAAGCTGCAATATACCTCTACCGGTGACACCCTCTGCGATAAGAATTCTGAGGTTGAATTCCCGCCCATTAACTTCCCGCTGCCGATGTACACCAGAGCAATTTACCCGAAGAAAAAGGGTGATGAGGACAAGATCATGTCCGCTCTGAATCGTCTGATGGATGAAGACCCGACGATTATCGTTACCAAGAACCCTGTTACCAAGGAAACCTTAATCAGCGGTATGGGCGATCAGCACATTGATATAATCATGGAGCGTATGCAGCGTAAATTTGGTGTTGAGGCTATTCTTAAAGCACCGATTATCGAATATCGCGAAACTATTCGTGGCTCTGCCGAGGTAGAAGGCAAGCACAAGAAGCAGTCCGGCGGTCATGGCCAGTATGGTCACGTAGTCATTAAGATGGAACCCCTGCCGCCAGGAGGTGGATTTGAGTTTGTAGATAAGATTTTCGGTGGTGCAGTACCTCGCCAATATATCCCTGCTGTTGAAAAGGGCATGCGTGAAGCTATGGAAAAGGGTATCCTTGCAGGCTATCCGGTTGTAGATATGCGCATCACCCTGCTTGATGGTTCGTATCATACTGTCGATTCCTCTGAAATGGCATTTAAAACTGCTTCCAATATCGCCTTCAAGAAGGCCATGGAACAATGCAAGCCAGTGTTGCTTGAGCCTATTTACAGCTTAAATGTAACCTGTGCCGATTCTATGATGGGCGATGTTATCGGCGATTTGAACTCCAAACGCGGTCGCATTCTCGGTATGCAGAGCGTAGAAGATGGCTTGAGCGTAGTTACGGCTCAGGTACCCTATGCAGAGATTTCGGAATATGCCGTAGACCTCCGCGCAATTACCCAAGGCCAGGGAACCTTCGAGATGAAGTTTGACCATTACGAAGATGTTCCGACTAAGATGGCAGAAAAGATTATCGCTGAACATAAGGAAGCATAATTAAAACTGCGACAACTGAATAAAGCGCTAACGGGCCTGCCGCCTGACGTGAGTCAGCCGGCAGGTTTGCTTTGGGCAGGAAAAGCTTTTGGGTAAATTCAGGATAGTTCAGTTTGATTTCAGTATGCTTTGCGACAATAATACTGTAGCCGCTGCTATTGACTAAGCGGAATAAATATGCTAAAATCTACAGTTGAGTACGAAAGATGATCGCGGCTGGCTTTAAGCCAGATGAGGAAAGTCCGAGCTCCACAGGGCAGGATGCCGGATAACGTCCGGCGAGGGTGACCTCAGGGATAGTGCCACAGAAATGTGTACCGCCTGCATTTGCAGGTAAGGGTGGAACGGTGCGGTAAGAGCGCACCAGCGGTCTGGTAACAGGCCGGCTAGGTAAACCCCATCCGGAGCAAGACCAAATAGGGGAGGGATGAAGCTGCCCGCTGAGCCTTCCGGGTTGTGTCGCTTGAGCTTGCAGGTAACTGTAAGACTAGATAAATGATCATCACCGCTTCGCGGAACAGAACTCGGCTTATTGAGTACTCATACCTTGCAAAACGGCTGCCATCAGGCAGCCTTTTTTGTCTGATTTTATTTGAGCAGATTTTTTGGCAGAAGAATAAGTGGTGTAATATAATGAAGAAAGTTTCTTTGGTAGTGCCGGTATTTAATGAAGAAGATAACCTGCACGAATTTCACAAGCATGCTACCGCTGTTATGCAGCAGGAAGCCTATGATTACAATATTATATTTGTTGACGACGGTTCGCGTGACAGCAGCGCGCTGATTCTGGCGGAGCTGGCGGCGCAGGACGAGCATGTGGAGGCCTATCTTTTGAGCCGCAACTACGGTCACCAGATGGCGCTTACCTGTGGCCTTGATCATGCCGACGGTGATGCGGTTATTACGATGGATGGCGATTTGCAGCATCCGCCAGAGCTGATTCCGGAGCTTTTGCGCCTTTGGGAGGCTGGCAACGAGATTGTGCAGACTAAGCGCATGGCTACGGAGGATGCAGGCTTTTTCAAGAACCTGACATCTGCAGCCTACTATAAGATTATCAACACCTTATCTAAAGTAGAAATTACTCCCGGCGGCAGCGACTTTCGTCTGATGGACAGAATTGCAGTTGATGCCTTCAAGCTGTATCGCGAGCGTGCGCGCTTTATACGCGGCCTGGTCAATACACTCGGTTTTCATGTTGCTGTGGTGGAATTTGTGGCTCCGCCGCGCTTTGCGGGCCGGTCAAAATTCAATCTGCGCAAGATGCTGCACTTTGCACTTGACGGTATTACGGCCTTTTCCAACCTGCCTTTGCGTTGGGCTTTTTACATAGGCATTGTTTTCGGTATGTGCAGTATTCTGCTTTTGGGCCATGTTTTTTATGTGAAATTTGTGACCAACGATGCCGTTCCGGGGTGGGCAACTACTACTGTCAGTGTTTTGTTTCTTGGAGGAATTCAGCTTGTAGGGATAGGTATCCTTGGCGAATATATTGGGCGTATCTTTGAAGAAATCAAGCATAGACCACTATATTTAGTGGCGCGCCACCTGCAAAAATGTAACAAAATAAACGATAATAAAGCAAAATAAGCGCATTAATATTATAACAAATTAGGATTTTACAGAAACGATATTTTGTGGTATAATAAGTATGTCTTAGAAAAGAAGAAAGGATGTAGGTGCCAGTGGTCAAACGCAAAGTATTAGTTTTCTGTATGACAGTTTTGTTTAGTTTAAGCTGTGCTGTAACAGCTTTAGCTTCCTTCCAACGCGGAGACGATGGGCAGGAAGTAGTGGCAATTCAAAAGAGATTGGTAGAATTAAGTTATTCTATTAATAATATAGATGGTGATTTCGGTCCTGAAACTGAAAGAGCTGTTAAAAACTTCCAAGCTGATAAAGGATTAGAGGTTGATGGTATTGTAGGGTCAGCTACCTATAGAGCGCTGATGAACAGGGAGATGCCTCCTAACCGTAGCAATTCCGTTGTACGCAACGTACTGCGTTCTGCTTACAGTGTCATCGGTACTCCATATGTATTTGGCGGAACTACTCCTTATGGTTTCGACTGCTCTGGCTTTACTCAGTATGCATTCGCAAGAGCAGGTGTATATCTGCCGCGTATGGCTGACAGCCAGTTCTACTCCGGCCGTCAGATTTCCATGAGCCAGCTTCGTCCTGGCGATTTGATTTTCTTTACCACATATGAAGCGGGTGCTTCTCATGTTGGTATTTATGTTGGTGACGGCAACTTCATTCATGCAGGCACCAGCACCGGCGTAACTGTTTCTTCCGCATTCACCGGCTATTGGGGCGCACGTTATTACGGCGCTTGCCGTGTTCTCTAAGAGTTTCAAGCAGATAGGCTTCGGCTTATCTGCTTTTTCTTATGCAAAGTATTGGAAATTTTATTTATTTATGATATAATAAAACAGGTTATTGGTGTGGGTGATTCATTCTTAATTGACAAGATGGTTAACTCCTGACGGTCCCGCCGCTGTGAAGGCCTTGTGTCTAAGTCAGCAGTCAGCCCATGCTTTATTCTGAATCCACGGGTGATGGAGGCAGTTGGGTTTGCTAATTGCATGGAATAATTGTCATTAGTTAATTCTGTCTTTATGGCTTTTGTCGGATTCGGCAGAAGTCTTTTTTTATTATTGATAATCCCTACCATATGGGAAAATTAATTGTGAAGGAGCTGCACTTTGGAAGAATATCAGTTTTCGCAAGGAAAGGTTTTGCGTTGTGGTTATACTACCGGCAGCTGTGCAACAGCCGCATCCAAGGCAGCAGCAACAATGCTGCTGACAGGCGAGCGCGTTGAAACTGTGCGTATTGACACTCCCAAGGGTATTGTGCTTGACCTTGAGCCTTTGGATGTAGAGATGACTCCGGATTACGTCAGCTGCGCAATCCGCAAGGATTCCGGTGACGATCCTGATGATACTAACGGTGTACTGGTTTATGCCAGAGCCGAAAGGACTGATGGCAGCGGTATTGAGCTGGAGGGCGGCGTAGGCGTAGGCAGGGTGACCAAACCAGGTCTGGCATGTGCTGTCGGCGGACCGGCGATCAATCCCACGCCGCGCAGAATGATTACGCAGGAGGTTGGCAAGGCTATGGAGGCTGCCGGTTACAACGGCGGCATGAAGCTGACGATTTCTATTCCCGCAGGTGTAGAAATTGCCAAGAAAACCTTCAACCCCCGTCTTGGTATTATCGGCGGCCTGTCGGTTTTGGGAACAAGCGGCATTGTAGAGCCGATGAGTGAAAAGGCGCTGATTGAAACGATGTATGTGGAAATCAGAGCGCAGAAGGCACGCGGTAATAAAAATCTGCTGGTGTTCTTTGGCAACTACGGCGAGGACTTTACCCGCGATGAAATGAAGCTTGACCTTGACGGTCATGTTACCTGCAGTAACTTTGTGGGTGAGCTTTTGGATTATGCCGTTTACTGCGGCTTTGAAACACTGTTGCTTATCGGCCATTCCGGTAAGCTGGTAAAGGTGGCGCAGGGCGTAATGAATACACATTCCAAGTACGCGGACTGCCGCACGGAGCTATTTGCTTTGGAGGCGATGTTCCACGGAGCTTCGGTGGAGGTAGGACGTGAAATTTACGGCTGCCTTACTACCGATGAGGTGACCAAGGTTCTGAAACGGGAGCAAATCTTTGAGCCTGTAATGGACAAGGTTACGGAAAAAATTGATTTTTACATGCAGCATAGAGTGCATGGCAAAATAAAAACGGCTGCTTTGATGTTTTCCAATGTTTATGGCATTTTGGGCAAGACCAAGTACGCAGACGAATTAATCCAGCTACATAAGCAAAAAGGAGTATGAGAGAATGAGAGGCAAACTTTATAGTGTTGGTATCGGTCCCGGAGACCCGGAATTAATGACCCTGAAGGCTGTACGCCTGTTGAAGGAATGTGACGTTGTTGCATTGCCTAAGGGAGATACCGACGTAATGACGGCTAAGGAAATCGTTAATCACGTAGTAGATCTTGATGCAAAACCCCAGCTGATTGTTTATATGCCTATGACTAAGGATATGGCAGCAATGGACAAGGCACATCGCGAGGGTGCAGATGCTATTGAAAAGCTGCTTGATGAAGGCAAAAACGTTGTATTCATCACTCTTGGCTGTCCTACCGTATATGCAACCTGCATTTACGTTCATAAGCTGGTGCTGAAGGATGGCTATGATGCAGAGCTTGTTGCAGGCGTAACCTCTATCTGCGCTGTTGCAGCTAAGCTGAATACTTCCCTGTGCGAAAGAGCGGAACCGCTGATTGTTCTGCCCGGCAGCTATAAACAGTCCGCAGCATTCCTGGACGGCCCCGGCAACAAGGTGCTGATGAAATCCGCAAGCGAAATCGGCCGTGTAGTTGACGAGCTGCGCGAGCGTAAGCTCATTAAAAATTCCGGTATGGTTGAAAGATGCGGCCTGCCGGGCGAAAAAATCTATCGTAACCTTGAAGAAGTAGATCCTAAGAGCAGCTATTTCTCTGTAATATTGGTTAAAGAAAAGGAGTTTGATGAATAATGATCTATTTTATTGGTGCTGGTCCCGGTGCAGCTGACTTAATTACTGTAAAAGGTAAAGAGCTTTTGGAAAAGGCTGACCTGGTTATTTACGCAGGCTCCCTTGTTAACCCGGAACTGCTGAAATACTGCAAACCGGAATGTACTATTATGAACAGTGCAACCATGACCTTGGAAGAGGTTATCGCTGCTATGGTTCCCGCCGCTCAGGCTGGCCAATTGGTTGTACGTCTGCACACCGGCGACCCCAGCGTTTACGGTGCACATCGCGAGCAGATTGACCTGCTGCGCAGCTACAACCTTGACTACGAGGTTGTTCCGGGCGTAAGCTCCTTCTGCGCTGCTGCTGCTTGCCTGAAGGCTGAATACACTCTGCCGAACGTAAGCCAATCTGTTATTATCACCCGTATGGAAGGCCGTACTCCGGTTCCGAGCCATCAGAAGATTGCCGACTATGCTGCCCACAAAGCAACTATGGTTATCTTCCTGAGCAGCGGTATGCTGGAAAAACTGCAGACCGAGCTCGTAAGAGGCGGTTACAGAAATGATACTCCGGCTGCTATTGTTTACAAAGCATCCTGGCCGGATGAAAAGGTTATCCGTTGCACCGTTGGTACCCTGGCAGAAAACGCTGCTAAATACGGTATCAACAAAACTGCACTGATTACCGTCGGCGGCTTCCTGGGCAATGCTTATGACCGCAGCGAGCTGTACAACCCGACCTTCGCTCACGGCTTCCGTGAAGCAGACCCGACTAAACTGGACGTTAAGCCCGAGGTTAAATAAGCTATGCGCGCGGCTATATTTTCCTTTTCGGCGCGTGGCGCGGAGCTGAGTAAAAGGGTTGCTGAATATCTGCACAGCATCGGTTATGAAACGGAGCTGCAGACTGTAGCGAAGTATGCGGAGCAGACGGGCATTGCCCCGATGCTGCCGGATCATAACGGTGCCTGCGCGGCTGTTTTCAACAAATGTCAGGCGTTGGTATACGTCGGCGCTGTGGGTATTGCGGTGCGTACTATTGCTCCCTTTATCAAAAGCAAGCTGACGGACCCTGCTGTTATTTCGGTAGACGAACGCGGCAGCTTTGTTATCCCGCTGCTGGCAGGTCACATCGGCGGAGCCAATGAGCTTTCGCGTTGCCTGGCAGCAGCGTTGGGTGCAACTGCCTGCGTGACTACGGCGACGGATGTCAACGGCCTTTTCGCTGTTGACGAATGGGCGGCCCGCAACCGCATGGTGCTGTGCTCTTTGGCAGCAGCTAAGGATTTTGCTGCGGCACTGGTGGGTGACGAAAAGGTCGGCCTGTATTATGACAATGAATTTCAGCTTACAGGCCCGCTGCCTAAGCTGGTAGCAGAGGACAGCAGCTTGCCTGTTGGCATGGCTGTTACCCTGCAAAAGCATTTGCAGCCCTTTAAAACTACAGTGCGTCTGCTTCCTAAGATTGTGCATCTGGGAATCGGCTGCCGCCGCAATACGCCCTTGGAAAATATTGAAGCTCTGGTACTGCCGGAGCTGGAAAAGCTGCACCTGGACAAGCGTTCTGTTGTGGCAATCGCAAGCGTAGATTTGAAAAAAGACGAGCAGGGTTTATTGGCCTTTGCCAAAAAATACAACTTTGCTGCTAATTTCTATTCAGCTGATGAATTAAATAGCGTAGCAGGCGATTTTACGCCGTCGGCTTTTGTGCAGAGCGTAGTTGGTGTAAGCAACGTATGCGAGCGCAGTGCTGTAAAAGACAGTAAGGGCGGCAGGCTGCTGCTGCGCAAGACAAGTCTGAATGGTGTAACTCTGGCTGTTGCAGCCGAAAACCTGGTCCTGGATTTTGCCAGAACCGGATTGAAGACTGATTAAGGAGACGAGATAATGGGTAAATTATTTGTTGTGGGCCTTGGCCCCGGCGGCGTAGAGCAAATGACCAAAAGAGCTTACGACGCACTGAAGTCCTGCGATGTTATTGCAGGCTACAATGTATACGTTAACCTGATTAAGGAAGATTTCAAGGAGAAGGAATTCCTCTCCAACGGCATGCGTAAAGAGGTTGACCGCTGCAAGCTGGCTCTGGATGAAGCTCTGAAGGGCAAAACCGTTGCTATGATTTCCAGCGGTGACGCAGGCGTTTATGGTATGGCAGGCATTATGTGCCAGGTTGCCAAGGATCATCCCGAAATTGAAATCGAGGTTGTTCCCGGTATTACCGCCGCATGCTCCGGCGCTGCTGTATTGGGTGCACCGCTGATCAGCGACTTCTGCCTGATTTCCCTCAGCGATTTGCTGACTCCGTGGGAAAAAATCGAGAAGCGTCTTGACTGCGCTTCCAAAGGCGATTTCTGCATCTGCCTGTATAACCCTTCCAGCCACAAGCGTCATGATTACCTGCAAAAGGCTTGCGATATCATGCTGAAAAATCAGCCTGGTACTATTCCTGCAGGCATTGTACGCAACATCGGCCGCGATGGTCAGGACTTTGAACTGACTACTCTGGCAGAGCTGCGCGATAAACAGGTAGATATGTTCTCTACCGTTATTATCGGCAACACCCAAACCGAAGTAATCAATGGCCGTATGGTAACCCCGCGTGGTTACAAGCTGGCATGAAACCGGTAATCTGGCTTATCGGCGGTACCAGTGAGGGACGCCGCCTGATTAAGGAGTTGGCTAAGCTGCCGGTGGAGCTGTATGTTTCTGTTGCTACGGATTACGGTGCGTCCTTGATTGAGCCGCAGCCGGGAATGACCGTCATGGCAGAGCGTATGGACCTTGCAGCTATGCGTGCCTTTATTCGTGAGCATCGTCCTGCCTGCGTTATCGACGCTACGCATCCTTATGCTACCGTTGTTACGGCAACGGTGCAGGAGGCCTGCAGCACCGAGCAGGTTGAATATCTGCGTCTGGTGCGTCCGTCGGGCGAGGGCGGCGATTACATTACCGTCCACGATTTTGCGGAAGCTGTCGAGCTTTTGAATCATCTGGACGGCGGCATCTTCCTGACTACCGGAAGCAAGAATCTGCCGGACTTCACCGCTGTGCATGATTACGCCGAGCGTATCGTTCTGCGTATCCTGCCGCTGGAAAGCAGTCTGCAGATTGCCTTGAAGCTTGGTTACAAGCCTGCACATATTATCTGTATGCAGGGACCGTTCAGCAAGGAGCTGAATGTTGCTATGCTGAAAAAGTATGGCAGCAAGTTTATGGTGACCAAGGATTCCGGTGCTGTCGGCGGCTTTGATGAAAAGGTGGAGGCAGCGGCTGCTGCCGGCGCCAAGCTGATAGTCATCGGCCGTGCACAGGAGGAAACCGGTGCCGGCTATAGTGAGATTGTTGATTACCTCAAGCAGCATTTTGCTGCCGGTAATTGATATAAATAAAAAGGAGGCTTGCTTCCTATGTCGCAAAAATTGCGCGTAAACATCGTCGGTATCGGCCCCGGTAACCCCGATTTGCTGACCGGCGAAGCACGTCAGGCTATTGCCTCAAGTAATATCTTGATAGGCGACAAACGCATGCTGGCTGCTTTTGCAGACAGCAGCAAAACTGTATATGATACAATCAAAACAGCTGCTATTGCCGAAATTGCAGCGCAGGCACAGCCCGAAAAGGATGTGCTGGCGGTGCTGGTTTCCGGCGATGTAGGCTTTTTCAGCCTCGCCAAAACCATCAGCGGTAAGCTGCCGGATTGTGAATGTGTCCGCTATTGCGGCATCAGCAGCTTGGTATATTTTTCCTCCAAGCTGCAGCTGTCCTGGGATGACGCCAAAATCGTCAGCATGCACGGACGCACGCAAAATCTGGTAGCGGCAGTTGCCTGTAACAAAAAGGTATTTTCCTTGACCGGCGGAGATAATTCTCCGCAAAAGCTGTGCGCACAGCTGTGTGAGCATGGTCTTGCTCAGGTTCAGGTCTATGTCGGTGAAAACCTTTCGTATCCCGAAGAAAAAATCACCAGCGGTACGGCGGAAGAAATTAGTGCCTTGGATTTCCCGTCCTTGTCCGTAATGATGATTTTGAACGAGGATGCGCAAAGCTTTACTTCTACCGTACACGGCCTTGCCGATGACCTGTTCCAGCGCAGCAAGGTGCCCATGACCAAACAGGAGGTACGCAGCGTATCGATGTCCAAGCTGCAGCCGAAGGCTACAGATATTATTTATGACATCGGTGCCGGTACAGGCTCCTGCTCCATTGAGCTGGCTCTGCTTGCCAGCCGTGGTAAGGTTTGGGCCTTTGAGCGCAACCCTGTTGCTGTTGAACTCCTCGGAAAGAACAAGGCCTTGTTTGGCGTTGACAATCTGGAGATTATTGCCGGTGAGGCTTTGGAGAACATCAAAGCCATGCCTGCTCCCGATTGTGTTTTCGTAGGCGGCAGCGGCGGCGATTTGTGTGAAATGCTGGATGTAATTTATTCCAAGAACAGTGACTGCCGTATTGTAATCAATGCTATTACGGTAGAAACCTTGGCAGAGGTTGCTGCTTATTACAAGGAGCATCCTGCTTACAGTCTGGAAATCGTCAATGTGTTTGTAGCGCGCAGCAAGCATCTGGGCAGCTACAACCTGATGATGGCACAAAACCCTGTATATGTAATGACTGCATTGAAGAAGGAAGATTAACATGGCTGAAGTAAAAGTTCCACGTTTTATGATCAGTGCTTCCGGTAGCGGCAGCGGCAAGACAACTATCGTCTGCGGCCTGCTGAAGGCGCTGATGGAAAAAGGGCTGTCTGTGGCAGCCTTCAAATCAGGACCTGATTATATTGACCCGATGTTTCATTCTCGTGTTATCGGAGCAAAATCCCGCAATCTGGATCTGTTCATGCTGGGGCAGGCGACAACCCGTTATCTGGTGGCAAAAAATGCACGCCATGCGGATGTAGCTGTCTTTGAAGGTGCGATGGGCTTTTACGACGGTATGGGTAAAACCACGGAAGCCAGTGCTTACGAACTGGCCTGCACCTGCGATGTTCCGGTAGTATTGGTTGTCAACGGCAAGGGAGCCGCCTTATCCATTGCTGCTACAATCAAGGGCTTTAAGGAATTCCGCAGCGACAGCCACATCGTCGGCGCTATTTTAAACAATGTTAATCCGATGAGCTATCTTTTCTATAAGGATGTAATTGAACGCGAAACCGGTGTGAAGCTTTTAGGCTACTTCCCGGTGATGCAGGATTGTAACTTTGAAAGCCGTCATTTAGGCCTGGTTACAGCCGAAGAAATAGGAGATTTGCAGCAGATAGTTGCCAAGCTGGCAGCTCAGGCAGCCAAATCTGTTGATTTGGACGGCCTGCTGCAGGTAGCGGCACAGGCCGCACCGCTTGCATATGACGAGGTAAGCCTTGAACCCGTCGGACGTATGCGTGTGGCAGTCGCTATGGACAAAGCCTTCTGTTTCTATTATCAGGACGCACTAGACCTCTTAGCTGAGCTGGGTGCGGAGCTCGTACCCTTCAGTCCGATAGCTGATGCGCATCTCCCGGAGAACATCAGCGGCCTTTTATTGGGCGGAGGCTATCCCGAGCTTTACGCACAGCAATTAGCGGATAACAAAACGCTGCTGCAGGAGCTGAAAACTGCCATCGACGGCGGTATGCCTTGTTTTGCGGAATGCGGCGGTTTCATGTATCTGCTGGAGCATTATCGCGACGGCGATAAGCTGTACAGCTGGGTTGGTGCATTGAAGGGCGAATCGGCCATGACTAAAAAGCTGACGCGCTTCGGTTATGTGCACCTGACGGCGCAGCAGGATAATCTGCTGTGTCCTGCCGGCGGTACAATCAACGGACATGAGTTCCATTACTCCGACAGCACCAACAATGGTGCAAGCTTTATAGCTGCCAAGGCTTCCGGCCGCGGCAGCTGGGAATGCGCGAATACAACACCGACACTTTATGCCGGTTATCCGCACATCCACCTGTGGGGCAATCCTGAATTTGCCCGCAGCTTTATCAAACAATGTGCAGCGTATGCTGCTAAATAGCAGTCGACAGACTGCTGAAAAGGGGAGTTTGCTTAGATGATGACCTTAGGCGCAATTGTAGCAGGTTTTATTTTAGATTTGATTTTCGGTGACCCGCATTGGTTGCCGCATCCAATCTGCTTAATTGGCAATTTAATAGGATTTCTGGATAAAAAACTGCGGCGTATGCTTGCTCCCGGCGAGACAGCATTACTGCTCGGCGGTGCCTTGATGGTAATAATCGTTCTGGTTCTTACCTTTGCCGTGCCGTTTGCTGTGCTGATGTTGGCGGAACAGGTTAACCCCTGGCTGCGTTTTGCTCTGGAAACCGTTATGTGCTACCAGATCTTTGCTACAAAATGTCTGCGTGACGAAAGCATGAAGGTATACACCGCCCTGAAGGATAACGATCTTGTGGATGCAAGACTGAAGCTTTCCTGGATCGTTGGGCGTGATACAAAAGAACTTGATGCTGCAGAGGTGACTAAGGGCGCAGTAGAAACCGTTGCGGAAAATACTGCCGACGGCATTATCGCTCCGATGTTCTATATGTTTATCGGCGGCGCTTCTCTGGCCTTTTTGTATAAAGGCATCAATACTATGGATTCCATGGTCGGTTATAAAAATGACACGTATTTTTATTTTGGACGCTGTGCTGCCAAGCTCGATGATTTGGCCAATCTGATTCCCGCGCGTATTACCGGTCTGGTAATGATTGTGGCATCTTATTTCCTTAATCTTGATGCCAAGAGAGCGTGGAAGACATTCTGGCGCGACCGCTATCATCATCTCAGTCCTAATTCCGCAATGACGGAATCAGTTACGGCCGGTGCCTTGAACATCCAGCTCGGCGGCGATCATTTTTATTTCGGTAAACTCGTCCACAAGGAAACCATCGGCGACGACATCCGTCCGGTGTGCCCCGATGATATAGTTACCACCAACAATTTACTTTATATGACGGCTGTTCTCAGCCTGTTGCTGTTTTCTCTGATTTATCTGGTTAACAGTCTTATTTTGAAATGAAGCAGGTAGAAGATGATGTATAAATACGAACACGGCGGAGATATCTATACGGAAAAGCTGACCAAGGATGGTCGCCCCTTCGTAGATTATTCTGCCAATATCAATCCTCTTGGCCTGCCGCTTGGTATAAAGCAGGCCGTTCAACAGGCTTTAAAGCTTTGTATCAACTATCCTGATCCCTTCTGCCGCGAGCTGGCAGAGGTGACAACAAGTTATCTGCAGCTGCCGCAGGAGTACATTTTCTTCGGTAACGGTGCGGCCGATGTGCTGTTCCGTCTGGCGCTGGCCTTGAAGCCCGGACGTGCACTATTATTGGCACCTACCTTTGCCGATTATGAAAAGGCTCTGCGTACGGTAGACTGCAAAATAAGCTATTATAATCTGCAGGAGGCACGTGATTTTGCTGCTGACAATGATATTGTCGATGCGATTACGCCCGATACAGATCTGGTTGTTATCTGTAATCCCAATAATCCTACCGGCCAGCTGACGAGCCGTGAGCTGCTGGTGCAGATTCTCGACAAATGCCGTCTGGTAGGAGCCCATCTTTTGATAGATGAATGCTTTATGGATTTTGTCAGTGAGGAAAAGGCCTTCAGCATGCGTGATCTGCTGGCGACCTATCCTGAGCTGGTTATCCTTAAGGCCTTCACGAAAACCTTTGCGATGCCCGGCATTCGCTTAGGCTACTGCCTCAGCGGCAGCAGTGAACTGCATACAGCGCTGCATCAGAGCGGTCAGGACTGGAACGTTTCCATTCTGGCGCAGGAGGCAGGCAAGGCTGCTTTAAAGGAGCACGAATATCTGGCTAAATCCTTTAAGCTGATTGAGCAGGAGCGCAGCTATCTGCGTAACCAGCTTGCGGCTTTGGGTGCCAAGGTATACGGATCGGAGGCCAATTATATTTTCTTTTATCTGCCGAAGCCGGAAAATCTTCCGGAGCTGTTGCATGAGCGTGGCTATCTGATACGTTCATGCGCCAACTACCACAATCTGCAGGCAGGCTATTACCGTATCGCGGTCAAAACGAGAGTGCAGAACCGCGGTCTAATTAAAGCACTTAAGGAAGCAATAAAAACATGCGCTCTTTATTAGTATTAATTGATGGCTTAGGCGATTCCCCGATTCCTGCATGGCAGGGACAGACTCCCTTTGAGCACGCAGTGCATCCTGCGATGGATGCGCTGGCTGCTTCCGGGACACTTGGGAGCCTCAGCATATGTGAAAATGACATCATTCCCGAAAGCTGCAGCTGTATTCTGCGGCTTTTGGGTGTAGATAAAAAGGATATACCGCACAACCGTGCTTATCTGGAGCTGTTGGCGCACAACCGTGATATTTCCGAATACGAAATGGTGCTGCGCTGCAATCTGGCTGCTGTCGATGCATCCGGCCGTCTTGCTGCCTTTAACGGGCAGGGGCTTACGCCGCTGGAGATGCAGCAGGCTGCCAAACAGTGTGACGGTATCCTTAAAGATATAGAGTTTATTCATTTATCCGAATACCGTAATCTTTTAGTGATGAACAGGGAAGCAAGCGTGCTGGACTGCAAAGTACAGCCGCCGCACGAAAGTGTAGGCGAGGATGTAAACGGACTGCTGCAGGAGCTACGTAGCCAATCTCTGTCCATTAACTATTTTTTGCAGGAGTCGGCAAAACGGTTGCAGCCCTTTGCTCGCGACGGCCTGCAGTACATCCTCTATCCCTGGGGACCTTCAGCCCGTCAGGGACTACCTTCCTTCAGCGGTCTGCACGGACTGCGCGGCGGGGCGGTGTGCAAGGCGGAGATTGTCATCGGCATTGCCAAAGCCTTGGGCATGGATGTAATAATACCGCCGAATGCAACCGGCGATGTGGATACTGATATTATGGCGAAGGCCGAGGCAACGCTTGCTATGCTGCAGCAGGATGATTTCGTTATTGCGCATTTCAACGGCAGTGACGAGGCTGCCCACCGTTATGATTATCAGGGCAAGGCTGATTTTATCAGTAGGATAGATACCAAGTTTTTACAGACCATTGCAGCAAAGTATCATGAACCACTGAAGCTCGTCATCTGCGGCGACCACGTTACCAGCTCGGTAACAGGCAAGCACGGTGACGGCTGCACGCCTGTGATTGCAGGCTATCTTAATACCACAGGTCACAGTATCCGGCTGCAAAGCTATCGTGACATACTGGACTTTTTGATGAAAGAGAGTGATTAAAGTGGCAAAAGCACTTATGATAGTAGGTACCATGTCAAATGCAGGCAAGAGCCTGGTAACAGCAGGTTTATGCCGTGTATTCAATCAGGACGGCTACAAGGTAGCACCGTTCAAATCCCAGAACATGGCGCTGAATTCCTTTATCACCGCCGAGGGTGCGGAAATGGGACGTGCGCAGGTTGTGCAGGCTGAAGCAGCCAATATCGAGCCCAGCGTACTGATGAATCCTATTCTGCTGAAGCCTACCAGCGACAGCGGTTCCCAGGTTATTGTCAACGGCGAAGCAATCGGTACCATGAAGGCCGGCGAATATTATGCAATGAAGCATACCTTGCGCCCGGAGGTACAGAAGGCGTTTGACACGCTGGCTGCCAAATTCGATATCGTCTGCATCGAGGGTGCAGGCAGCCCGGCGGAAATCAACATCAAAAAGGACGATTTTGTCAACATGGGCATGGCTAAAATGGCCAAGGCTCCCGTGCTGCTGGTAGCAGATATTGACCGTGGCGGTGTTTTCGCTTCCATCTACGGCACGCTGATGCTGTTGGAGGATGACGAAAGAGAAATGGTTAAGGGTGTTATCATCAACAAGTTCCGTGGTGACGTAGAAATCCTGCGCCCCGGTCTGAAGATGATCGAAGAAAAAACAGGCGTACCTATCGTAGGCGTGCTGCCGATGCTGAAGGTTGATATCGAGGACGAGGACAGCCTCTCCGAGCGTATCAGCGGCCGCAGCGAGGTTAAGCTGGTTGATATTGCGGTTGTACGTATTCCGCGTATGTCCAACTATACAGACTTCAACGTATTCGAGCTGATTCCCGGCGTATCCCTGCGCTATGTAACAAGTGTACGCGAGCTGGGCCAGCCGGATATGATTATTATCCCCGGTACCAAAAATACCACCGGCGACCTGAAATGGCTGCGCCAGAGCGGTATGGAGGCTGCTATTTTGAAGCATGCTAACAGCGGTACCGTAGTGTTCGGTGTCTGCGGCGGTTATCAGATGCTGGGCAAGCAGATTTCCGACCCGTACGGCGAGGAGGACGGCACAGGCAAAGCTAACGTTACTCCCGGCATGGGCCTGCTGGACATCGAAACAACTTTTATCGAAAAGAAACGTACCATCCAGATGGCCGGCAAATTCGGTCAGGTACAGGGCATCTTCTCCGCATTGAGCGGTTTGCCTCTCTATGGCTATGAGATTCACTCCGGCGTAACCGAATTCCCTGAGGAGAAGGCACTGACCTCTATCAGCCCGATTCACGAAAACGGTGAAATTATGGCCGAGGGCTCTCAGAACACCGAGGGCAAGCTCAATGTTTATGGTACCTATGTACATGGCGTTTTTGATGGCGATGGCATTGCTGTGAAGATTGTCAAAGCGCTGCTGGCTAAGAAGGGCAAAAAGATGGAGGACATTCAAACCATCAACTTTGCGGAATACAAACGTCAGCAATACGATATTCTTGCCGACAGCATCCGTGAAAACCTGGATATGAAGAAAATTTATGAGATTTTGGAAGCAGGTGTCTGAATGAAAGATGGTGGGCTGATTCATATTTACTGTGGCGATGGCAAGGGAAAAACCACTGCTGCTATGGGACTTTCAATCCGCTGCGCAGGCCATGGCAACCATGTGCTGATTGTGCAGTTCCTCAAAAGCAGACCGACAGGCGAGCTTGCGAGCTTAGCACTGCTGCCCAATATTGAGGTAATGCGCGGTAAGGAAACAAAGAAATTCACCTTCCAGATGAACGATGAGGAAAAGGCAGAGGTTAAGCGAGAGCATATGGTGCTTTTCGACAAAGTTAAGCAAAAATGCGCCAACGAGCATATCGACCTGCTGATTTTTGACGAAATCATCGGTGCCTGCAATACCGGCGTTTTTGACCAGGCTGCTTTAGTAGAGTTTCTGAAGAACAAGCCGCAGGAGCTGGAGGTTGTTATGACAGGCCGTAACCCGGCGCCCGAGCTGGTGGAGCTGGCTGATTATGTATCTGAGGTCTGCATGCGCAAGCACCCCTTCAAAAGAGGTATTCCTGCGCGCGTAGGTATTGAAAAATAATTTGCAGTATATCATGAAGAAAGGTAGTGTAAAATAATGCATTTACAAAATGTTTTACCCGCTGACATTGAAAAACGCAGTATGGAAATTATTGGTGAGGAATTAGGCCAAATTCATATTGATGAGGAGAAAATTGATATCGTTAAGCGTGTTATCCATACCTCCGCTGATTTTGATTATGCCCGCAATATGCTGTTCTCCGACGGCGTAGTAGAGAAGGCGCTGGCTGCACTGCAAAAGGGTGCTACCATCGTTACCGATACCAATATGGCCTGCACCGGCATCAACAAAATGGGCCTGGGCAAGCTGGGCGCTAAGGCTGTCTGCTTCATGGCAGATCCTGACGTGGCAGCACGCGCTAAGGAAGCAGGCTCCACCAGAGCCGCTGCCTGCATGGAAAAGGCCTGCACCATCGAAGGTCCGGTAATTATTGCCGTAGGCAACGCACCGACTGCGCTGGTTCGTCTGGACGAGCTGGTTAAGGAAGGCAAGATTAAACCGGAGCTGGTTATCGGCGTTCCTGTAGGCTTTGTAAATGTTGTGGAATCTAAGGAAATCATTATGAAGACCGGTATTCCTTATATCGTTGCCCGCGGCCGCAAGGGTGGCAGCAACGTTGCCGCAGCAATTTGCAATGCGCTTATCTATAAGCTGACACGTAAATAATTGTAAGTAATTAAGAATGATTATAGCTGAAATCGTAGCTAAAGATACAATTTCAGAGCCAAATTTTGACAAAATAGTAAAATCATTTTCAATTACTTGACAAATCAGTTTATATGTTATAGGATAAATTCTGTAACGTATGACTGCTGATTCATTGATGAAACAGTGCTTTTTTAGCACTGTTTTTTTCAAGCGTTGCAAAGCTGTTAGAAAATTAGAAAGAATAGCAATATTAGCTTGATTCTTACGGTTTTGTGTGATAAAATAAAATGAAGGTATTTTTAGATTATGGACACTACAGTTAATAACTATCCGGAAAGGTTTTTAACTTATCTGGAGGTTGAAAAAAATTGTTCTCAGCATACGATTGAAAGCTATCAAAAGGATTTGGCTGCCTTTGCGGAGTTTATGCTGCGCAGAAACAAGCAGAATTTTTTCTGGAAGCAGACAGGTCCTTTGGATGTGCGTGGCTATCTCGCAGAGCTTAATGAAAAGCAGTATGCGCGCAGGACGATTGCCCGCAGGATATCTGCACTGCGTTCCTTTTTTAAATACCTTGTGCGTGAAGCGGTTATTGAGTATAGTCCGCTGACAAAGGTGCGCACGCCAAAGCTGGAAAAAAAGCTGCCGGCTTTTTTAGACGAAATTGAAATCAACGAGCTGTTGGCGATGCCCGATAAAAGTAAGGTATTGGGTGTTCGTGATCAGGCGGTGCTGGAGATGCTTTATGCTACTGGCTGCCGTGTATCCGAGCTGGTAGGGCTTACTCTTGAAAGAGTAGACCTGAGCAACCGCTTCGTGCTTCTGCTCGGCAAGGGTAATAAGGAAAGGGTTGTGCCGGTAGGCCACACCTGCTGTACTGCGTTAAGCACATATTACCATGTACGACAGCAGCTGATGCTTCAATATCAGCAGGAGCATGACTTCATTTTCGTCAATAACCGTGGTGGTAGGCTCACGGACCGCAGTGTAAGGCGTATTTTAGAGAAATATATAAATATGCTGGCTATCCATAAAAATGTCAGTCCGCATACTATACGCCATTCCTTCGCAACGCATCTTTTAGAGCATGGTGCCGATTTGCGTTCGGTACAGGAGCTTTTAGGACATGCGAATTTATCAACAACGCAAATTTATACGCACGTTTCAAATGAACATGTGACGAATGTTTACAAGAAGAATCATCCAAGAGCATAATTTTTTTTAGGAGGGCAAAATCATGAAATTGTTGGAAAAGACCAGAAAGATTAACAAGCTTTTACAAAAAGGAGATAAGGTTGAGTTTAACGCTATTGCAAAGTTGTTGCGTGACGTTATTGAAGCAAACACCTATATTGTCGGCCGTAAAGGCGGCGTAAAGGGTTATGCGCTGATTCACGAGTTTGAATGCGATATTATGCGTGAGCAGGTTCTTGACGATATGCGTTTCCCTGAGGATTATCTGGGCTTTATTATGAGCGTTAAAGAAACGCTGGCCAACATTCCTCATCAGAATCAGAACTGCTCCTTTGTTGCTGATACAAAATGCATTTTTAACGGTAAAATGACTACTGTTGTACCTATTTACGGCAATGGCGAACGCCTTGGTACCCTGATTGTTGCTAAATATGATGCGGAATTCGATGATGATGATTTGCTGCTGGCTGAATATGCTGCTACTGTTTTGGGTGTTGAAATTCTGCATGACCGCGAAGCAGTTGTTTCCGAAGAAATCCGCAAGAAGGCTACTGTACAGGTTGCTTTCTCCACCTTGTCCTATTCTGAGCTGGAAGCTATTGTAAACATTATGGGCGAGCTGAATGGCAACGAAGGCCTGCTGGTTGCTTCGAAGATTGCTGACCGCGTAGGCATTACCCGTTCCGTTATCGTAAACGCACTGCGTAAATTTGAAAGTGCCGGCCTGATTGAAACCAAATCCCTAGGCATGAAGGGCACCTATATCCGCGTACTGAATCCGATGCTGTTTGAAGAACTGAAGAAGAGATCATAAGTTTTTTGATAAATTATATATATAATGAAGCCAGTCTGTTGTAACTGTAGTTGCGGCAGACTGGCTTTCTTGTAAATGTGAATTAAATGGCGCTGCTGGCAGCCGCAACTATCGGTTGCGGCAAGGATGAGCCGAAGCTCAACAATAGCGATATCCTTAAGCAGAAAATGCCTGCTACCTGACGGTTTGCTGGAGTTTTTGGTAATTTAAAATTTTTCTAACAATTCTTGACATTATCACGATTATCTGTTAATATAAGACCGTAAGATTTTGCACACCTGCCTGGAGCATGGTCACTGCAGCGTCACGAACGCCTTATGTATTATTGAGTAGTACATAAGGCGTTTTTTATTCAGAAGGGAGCTAAAGTAATGCAGACAAATGAATCAAGTCAAGACGGTGAAATCAAGCATGTCATCCGCAGCCTATGTATGATGAACAACAGGTTTATGAATTTCATGCTTGACGACAACAAAGAAGCAGCGCAGGTTTTCTTGCGCATTATCCTGGGAGATGATAAAATTAAAGTGAAGAATGTCAGAATACAGAGCTTTATTCAAAACATCTACGGACATTCTTCGCAACTGGATATTTTAGCGCAGGATAGCAAAGGACGTTATTTTAACGTAGAGGTGCAGAGAAGCGATGAAGGCGCACCTGCAAGACGCGCCAGATTTTATAGTAGTATTCTTGATACTCACTTCCTGCAGCCTGGTAAGCTTTACGAAGAGCTGCCGGATACCTACGTGATTTTTATCACAGAAAACGATGTCTTGCACGATAATCTGGCACTGTATAATATAAGGCGCAGAATCGATGAAAATGCGAAATGCTTTGAAGATGGTTCGCACATTATCTATGTTAACAGCCAACGTCGAGATGATACAGCGCTGGGCAAGCTCATGCAGGACTTATATTGCACAGAGCCAAAGAATCTGCATTACCATGAATTTGCCGAGCGCATGGAATTTTTGAAATACAGCAAGGAGGGCGAAGAAAAAATGACTGACGTAATTGAAGAATATGCTGCAAAAAAGGCTGAAGCAGTGGCAAAAGAGGCAGCTAAAAAGACTGCACAGGCACGTAACGTTGAATTGGCCAAAGATCTTTTGAGCGAAGGTGAAAGTATTGAAAGAACAGTCCGTCTTTCTAAACTTTCAGAAGCAGAGGTGCGTGAACTGGCCTCAAAACTGAGTGCGTAATATAACAACAAAGCTCCCCGATACGGTCGTATCGGGGAGCTGTTTTTTAGTGTGCAAGCTTTTGGCCAACAACAAAGGCCAGTGAGTTGTTGACGAACTGGTTCAGGCTGATGCCCTCACGTTCTGATTCTTCGGCCAGCAGGCGGTGCAGCGTTTTGGGTACACGTACTACGAACCTGCCGCTAAAACGGGGCTTCATATTCGGCTCGTTGATGGGCAAACCGCGGTCGAGCATATCAATAATCCATTCACGTTTAGCATCCTGCAGATTTGTATAAGCTTCTTCGACTGTTTCACCATCAGTCATACAACCGGGGAGCAGGGGAATGCAGGCGAGATAGCCGCCGCCTTCATCTTCGGGAATAACGCTGATTTCAGAAGCATAATTTAAAGATAAGTAGTAATTTAAATTTTTTTTCATGTTAAATCACTCTCCTTTCTGAATATCATCAATTAAATTTGCAATAATACGAGCATAGACTTTTTTGATTTTCCCATTATGGACTGGGATGCTCAAAGATTGCCTGTCTGAATAACGAATTTTAAAATGACTGCCACCACCAGTAGGCGGTTTAACTTCAGCTCCTAACCTTTCTAAAAGAGCTTTGGTCTGGTCCCAAGGCAAATCCTTGCCGTTGGCCAGAGCGCGGAGTTTTTTCTCGATGGATGTCATAATATACCTTCTTTCTTTATGATACTATATATAGTATAAAATATCAACAAAAAAATGGCTGTTACGTACTTCATTACGAAATTCGTAACAGCCATTGAACACGTTCAGTGTTTAATGCTTAGAGCATATTTGGTTATTTTGCACCACTGAAGAGATACTTTCTTGATTCCAGGAACAGTGCAATTGCCAGGATGAAGAGTACAGAACCCAATGCAGCGGTAATGATATGAGCTGCCATGTTAGCGAAGATGATTTGTGCCAATGCAACCAAAGTTACACAGAACATAAATGCCATCGGGATGAGAACCATCAGGTTATCACGGCCAACGCTCTTCAGCCATACACCGACAGCCAACAGGGAGAGGGCAGCCAACAGCTGGTTAGCAGCACCGAAGATCGGCCAGATGGTGAGGTAGGAGCCAAGGGACATATAACCGGACAGTACAACGGTAATCAGAGTAGCAACAAACGGGTTTGTGAGAACATTGCCTTGTGCTTCGCCGGTTTTCGGATCAACCTTAGTGAACAGCTCCTGGAAAATGAAGCGGCCCAGACGGGTTGCGGTATCCAGAGTAGTCATAGCGAAAGCGGAAATTGTCAGAGCAACGAAGCCTTTAGCAACGCCAAAGGAGAAGCCGAGCTTGGTCATAAAGGTACCAACGCCATCAGCAAATACGTTTACAGGACCACCGTTTTTCAGCAGCTCGGTCAGCTTGTCGCCGCCAACATAGCCAACAGCAACAACTGCAACTACAGCCAGAACGCCTTCAAGCAACATGGAGCCGTAGCCGATGAGCTTAGCGTTGCCTTCGCTATCGAGCTGTTTGGAGGTAGTACCGGAGGATACCAGGGAGTGGAAGCCACTGATAGCACCGCAGGCAACGGTTACGAACAGCATCGGGAACATCGGGTTGGTGCCTTTGCCGGAAGGATCAAAGGTGGTGAATGCCGGCAGCTGCATGGAAGGCTGATAAATTGCGATACCAACCAGAGCGAATGCGATGCAGGCATACAGCAGGAAGGAGTTCAGATAGTCACGCGGCTGCAGCAGAATCCAGACAGGAGCGATGGAAGCAACGAAGATGTAAACCATCAGGATGCAAACCCATACGTTTTTGCTCAGGTGCAGCGGATACATGTTGCCGATAGCGATTGCAACAACCAGCATGATAACACCGATAACGGTGCCTACGCCGAGGCTCAGGCCGCAGCGATATACGGAGAAGCCGAAGATAACAGCCAGCACGATGAACAGCAGAGAAGCGGTTGCAGCCTGCGGGCTTGCTACGAAGGTTGCGGCTACGATGTTAGCGAAAGCAGCGATAACAACCAGCAGAGTTACATATGCGAAAATGGAGAAGAGGAACTTACCGCTCTTGCCCAGAGTTGCATCGATAATCTGGCCGATAGTTTTGCCGTCAAAACGGATGGAGGAGTACAGAGCACCAAAGTCGTGCACGCCGCCGAAGAAGATGCTGCCGATTAAAATCCACAGCATTACAGGAACCCAACCGAATACAGCAGCGGTGATAGGACCAACGATAGGACCGGCACCGGCAATGGAGGAGAAGTGATGGCCCATCAATACAGCGGGCCTGGTCGGCATATAGTCGACGTTATCGCACAATCTCTCAGCCGGAGTTTTACGGGTAGGGTCAACACCCCACTTTTTACACAGCCAGGAACCATAGGTTACGTAGGCAACAAAGAAGATAACCATTGAGCCTACAAGCAACAATAAACCACTCATAAATAACATCCTTTCTTTCCCTTTTGCATCATTGCAAAATAAACAATTTAGAAAATAATAACTACTAGTGCACTCTATATCTCGTGTGCAACATAGAAATAGTATAACACATTTGCTTCTAATGTCAACGAATTGTCACAGAATTATTTATTAACTTAAAAAAAGGAAAAAGCTGTTAAGATTTGTACAGAATGTGCAAATACATAACAGCTGTATACGATTTATTTTTTCCTTGGAGGAATAACTTGTCTAGTGTGAAGCGACAAGCATTAAGCTTTGGCAAACTCAAAGAGCGCCTTTTCCTTGGTGCCTGCTTTGTTGCAATAAAGCCTCTGCGCTGGGATATCTACAATATATAAAGCCAGGTCAGACCAGCCCTTCAGGGTGAAGCAGTAGTCCTTGTGCTGCTTGAGCTTCTGCAGGTCAGCCAAAGCCTTTTCCTCAATGCCTTCTTCACAGATAAGCACGAGGGCATAGATGCTGCTCATGTGCTCGGTAGTGGTTTTGAGTGTCGCCATAGCGACCTTGGTGAACTGCAGATAGGGCGCAGCCATTTCTGCAGTGAGCTGCTTGTCGAAGTGCGCTGCATAAAGATATTCGTTGTGCTGCACACTGTAGGTCTTTAAATTAGGTATGATGAAATAGCCTTCGTCCGCAGCGTTCAGCTCTGCCGCCAGGACGAACGCCGGAGCCTTCGGCAAAGGCTTCTTATCGTAATAGTGAGCAAGACGCTGCTCCAATTGCTGTAAATATTCCTGTCCGTTCATTATTGCTTACTTCCTTTGTTATTCATGATCAATATTATCAGCAACCTGCAGGATACAGGCACAAAAACCCTGCTCCGGCTGATAGCAGTAAATGTTGAGCTGTTGGCCTATCTCCGGACTGTAATCGTGGATAAGATGTTTTGTTCCGTTGAGGGCCACATCAGCGTAGGTTACCAGCCATTTTTTGTCACCGTTGCGAAAAACCTCATAGAAAGAACGGTTTAACATTTTTTCTACGGGAACTCCCTCAATATGTGCCATTTCCTTATTGCAGTAACGGAAAACAAAGTCTACACCATGGCCATTGGCATCAAAAACAAGCTCGATGATGCAATATGCCAGAGGCATGTCATCAAGCAGGGTGCATTTTTCCAGAAAGCTCATGGGTGCTGCTTGCGGCTGTGCGTCCGGCAGAGCATTGATGCCCATTTGCTTGCGCAGCTGGCGGTGGGCGCTGAGGTTGCGTTTGCGTCCCTGAAAGGTTTGCCCGTCAGATATGGTATAGACGCCTTCGCTGCTGATATCTACGATTCGTGCTTTGTTCACAGCAATTCCCTTGTTGATGTTCAGAAAGGCATCCTCCGGGAAGAGCGCTAGAAGTGTATATACTGGAGCGAACAGCTCAAATTCCTCGCCATCCTCCCGATGGATGATGGTTTTGCGGTCACGTCGATAGACATAGAGAATATTATCCGCACAAAGCTCTCTCTTTTTAAGCCACTTGTTCCAGTCAGTCATGTTGTTCCTCCGTTTCTAGCATTGGCTGATTTTATTGTTCTAATTATAGCACAGGATGCATGATGAGACAATAAATTATCTTAAAATCAATTTACTATTGAGCTTTAGATGATTTAATTAGCCAATCAACGGCCTAATCACTCATATAATAAAAAAACTTATTAAATTATTGACGTTAAGAGAAGATGGCTTTATAATTAAAGTATAAGGTTAAGTATAACCTTATGCTTAACTATATGTTCTGTTTCAATAAATTACTAGAATATATCTTACTGCGAGCAGGTGGTCATAACCTTTAGTTAATTGCTGTTTCGCAGAGGATGCTCTAAGATTAATTCAGAAAATTATTGCTTTTTTTATGCATATCGGCTAGGCATTAATAAGGAGGGAAACTAAGATGAAGGTTAACCGTAAATTCTTGCGTAGCGCAGAAAGGCTCAGCTTGAGCGCTATTGCGAAAGATTCCGCTGCACAGAAAATTGTCAGCGCTGTTACGGCCATTGGCTTTGTAATGCAGCCTGTAGCTGCACTGGCGAGCACGATTACTAGAACCGATGGTGGTCCAAATGTCAGCTTTAATAATGGTGTTGCTGACGTATTTGCCGGCAAAGTTGTCGGTGATGTTGCAATTAACCAGTTTAAAGAATTCCAGCTGGACGCTAATAATATTGCCAATATGTACTTTGGCACGAACAAAGACGGCAATGCCGGTAATCTGGTCAACTTTGTTGATTCACGTATTGATATCAACGGCACCGTCAATGCGATTCAGAATAAAAAGATTGGCGGTAACCTTTTCTTCTTCAGCTCCGACGGTATGGCAGTAGGCAAAACCGGTGTGATTAATGCCGGTGCGCTTTACGTTGCTACGCCGACTAAGACTGCTTTTGATGATTACAAGAAACTTGATACCAATGATAAGTTTAATACCATAATCAAGGATGAAGGCTTTGCCAAGATTCCTATTAATGCCAGCGGCACCATCAGCGTTTTAGGCAAGGTTAATGCTGTTAACGCTGTTAATTTGCGTGCTGCCAAGATTGGCGTGGGCAAAAATGTAAGTGGCGAGGCTTTTGATAGCGTAGCTGCAGGCGCAACGGCAACGGGTGCGTCTATTCGTACTGGTGTTGTTGATTTTAAGGATATTGTTAATATTGGTAAAGTTAAATCCGATTTGACAGGCAATGCGCTCAAGGCTACTAAAGATGGCAGCGGCGATATCGTTCTTGCAGCTTCTAATAATTATAATGATAACTATAGCATGCTTGATGACTTCAGCAAGATTGCAGGCGCTAAGGTGGAAGCCGAGCTTAGCGTTGCCAATGGCGCAGAAGTAAAGGCTACAGGCAATGCCAAGCTAAGCGCGCAGGCGTTGAACAATGTTGTAGTTGAAAAATCCGACCAATATAAAGAAAATTATACTCCCTCCACTACTACCAATTCCCATCTTTATGGGCAGATCGTTACTACTAATGCCACAGTCAATGTTGATGGCACTGTTGAAGCAACGCAGGTTGATATTACTGCCGATGCAGTTAACCGTTATGTGAGCGCGGAAAGCAGCGTGCTGAACGCCAGCAACGTTACTTCTAATATTGTGGGCGCACTCACAGCTAACCTTGATGCTTCCTATGCAGTTTTGAACAGCAAGGCTGAGGTCAACGTAGGCCAAAGTGCTGAGATTAACGCCACTGGCAGTGATACTGTCAGCGCGGGCAAGGTTGTTAAGCCGGCGCTGAATATCAAGGCGAACAGCAGCGTGGAAGCCGGCGCTGGCGCCAGCACTGCTTTGCTGAAGGTTATGAACGTGGCAGGCACCAACATCATCCCGGCGGCTGCCGTAACCTACAGCCAAACACATAATGAGGCAGCAGTAAATATTGACGGCACCCTTAAATCCACGGGCGGCACGTCCGTTACTGCCTTGGCCGACAGCAAGGTGAACAGTGAAGCCAAGGCCACCACTATGGATGTTTCTGAAAACCCTAATTTGGGTGATGTAGCGTTGAATATCACTACGGGTGACAACAAGAGCAGTGTTACCATTGGCAAGACTGCGCAGATGACTGAGCTGCAAAAGGACGTCAACATTGAAGCGAAGTCTGTAAACAGTGTGATTACCAAGGCAGAGGTAAGCACAGGTGAAAAGGCTGTAGTTGCTACCGCTATCAACGTAACTGATTATGACAGCAAGGCAAATGTCAACATCAATGGCAATGTAAGCAGCAAGGATGGAAGCCTGTCTGTTAATGCGGAAAATGTTTTGACGGATAATACTGTCATTGCCAACAACGCTATGGGTTCTTCGGCATTTATGAAGAAGATTGTTACCAATATCAAAGGCTCTCAGTCCTTAGATTCGCTTATTGGCGAAAACGGCGCTAAGGATCAATTATTGGGCGGCATTAAAAAATGGCTGGCCAACGCCAAGTACACGCCGCAAAAGCTGAAGGATAAGCTTAACGCGCCGTCTACACCTTCTGCACCGACGGAGCCTAAGCCGTGGGATAAGCTGGCTGATTTCATGAGCACCGGCGTCAGCGTGGGCGTTGCAGTGGAAAGTAATACTGCTGATGTAAAAATTGGGCAGGGTGTTGCGCTTGCTGCCAAAAATGATCTTAATATCACTGCTAAAAGCGTTATTGAAGATACCCAGATGCAAATTACCGGCAAGAGCAATAACTATGACAAGGATACTAGTAATAAAGCACTTGTTAATGCGTCCGTGCTTTACGGCAAGCTGGATAATACTGCAACTGTAACTGTAGCCGGTGGCGAGGAAGCACAAGGCTCTGCCCCTGCTACCAACGTTACGCTTACAGGTGGTAAGGTAAATATTGCGGCCAACAGCAGCTTTGAATATAACCGTATCAACCGCATGGTGCAGGAGGTTAAGGATGCCTGCGCCAAGGTTAAGGCTGCTTATACAGGCGCCAACCATGATGAAATCAACGCTAAGGCAGATGCTTTGAGCACTGCAGCAGATGCTTTCTTTAATTATGCCAAGGATAACTGCTTCTCTTCCAACGGTGGAGAGCAGGTAGATTTTATGGACCTGTTTGGCGGACAAAAGTATAAAGATTTCACTGCTGCCTGCAGTGCTTTAACCGAGGCACTGGGTGATGAAGCTAAGAATATCGCTGTAGGTCCGATTAACGTAGTGAGCGCAGCTGCAGCCTTTGCTAATCCCAACAGCTACCTTAACTTTACCGCAGGCAGTGCTAACGGTGGCAAGAGCGGCCCTGGAGAACATGAAAAGCCTGCTACAATTGCGCTGGCAGGCAGTGCAGTAGCAACGGATATCAGCAATAATGCGCGCGTATTAATCGGTAAGAACGCTAACATTAAAGCTGGTAACGAGCTGGCAATGAAGGCTGCATCGAAGCAGTTTGATACATCGCTGGCAGGTAAGCTTGGCTTAAACGGCGGTGGCGAAAGTGCAGTTGGCGGAACCTTTGCCGTTGGCTTGGCTGATGCCAACAGTCTTGTTGCGGTAGCACAGGGAGCGAAGCTGACTGCAGGCTCTATAGATATAGGTACGGAAAATAAAATTGACCATATCCAGCTGTCGCTTGGCGCAGGCAAAGGCACAACCAGCGGCGTCAGCGGCATGGTGGGATACCTTGAAGGTGCAAGCAACAGCCTTGTTTCCGTAGATGACGAAGCAGTTATCAACGCAGGCACGGGCGCAGTCAACCTCAATGCTAAGAATGATACTAATGTTTATAGCGCAGCCGGTGCTGTGGCTATGGGCGAAACTGCAGGCATCGGTGTGGCAGCAACGATTACCAATTTTGACCGCTATACCTATGCAGCGATTGGTGATAATGGCTATGCAGCTCCTCCGCAGGCTACAACTGAGCAGGGCGAAAGCGGCAGCGATAGCGGTGATAAACTGGGCGAGGACGCAAATGCGGACCGCAGCAAGGAAGCCGAAAAGCTGGCGAATACTGCTGCCGAAAAACGTGCAACTCTGCAGCAGCTGGTGCAGAATGCTTCCGGTCTGCGCCAGGGCACAGATGATGGCAAGACTTATACCGAGCAGGCAGATTTCTTCGGCTCCAAGACGGCCGCTGATACTAAAGGCTCTATCAATGCAGGCTCGTTTAAGGTTAATGCTGAAACCGGCGGCAAAATTATCAATGTTGCTGTTGCCGGCGGCGTATCTACCGCTGATGACAGTGGTGAAGCTGGTATTTTTGACAAGCTGGGTAATTTCGTAAGCAACAAGACTAATGCTCTTACAAATAAGCTCCATGCACTTGACCATAAGGTAGCAGGCAAAATTAACGGCCTGATGGACCGTCAGACCGAAGCGCAGAAGGTACTGCCTACTGACCAGACACCTAAAGCTACAACGCCCGGGAAGCAGTCTTCTGTAACTATTGCCGGTGCAGGCAGCGCAGCAATTAATCTGCTGGATGGCGATACCGGTGCACTTGTGGACAATGTTAAGATTAACATTGCCAAGGATGCTACTAACGGTAAAACTATCACTGTAACTGCCAAGGACACTGCTATGATGGTGGCTGCCGGTGGTGCTGCAGGCATCTCCTGGAAGAAGCTGACTAAGGATAATAATGCGAACAGCCATAATGCAGCCTTTGGCGGTACTGTTGCTGTAAATGATATTGATTCGCAGACCTTGGCGGTAATCAGCAACAGCGAAATTGAAAACGCTGCTGCGATTATCAACAATGCGCAAAAATCCGGCTCGCTGGCAGCTGCAGGCCTGGGCCTGGCGCTGGCGAAGAATTCCGGCGGCAATGGCGGCACTAATATTGCTGCTACTGTCAATGCGTCGGTAAATATTGCGGATAATACTGCTTATGCACTGCTGCAGAATAATAAGGTGAACACCGATACTGTCAGCGGTGAAGACAAGCGTGCAACCTCTATTACCAATACAGCTTTTGATAACGATATCCAGATAACCGGCGGCGTGAATACCAGCCTTTCTATTGGTGGCGATAACGCTTTTGTCGGCGGCGCGACTGTGGCCTACGGTTCGCTGAAGAATGACGTACAGGCGGCCATTTTAGGTGGCACCTATGACAAGATTACTACTGCTGATGTCAAAGCGACTACCAATATGACGCAGGTTGGCGTAGCTGCCAACGTGAGCGTTGCAGGCGGTGCCAAGACCTCCTATGCCTTCTCCGGCAATTCCGCCTACAATAAATTAGATAACTATGCCAACGCAACGGTTGAGGGCGTAACACTGACCGGCGAAAGCCTGAATGTTGCAGCCTATGATACAGATGAATCTGCTAATACGCAGGCTGAGTATCTCAAAAAACGCGGCCTCGATGCTGACGGCTCTGCATATCTGGAGCAGGTTAAGGAAGCAGCAGATGAAAGCGGCGACAGCGATAAGCCTACCAATGTTGATATTACCCGCGGCGGCAATGTGATTGTTACAGGCGCGGTAAGCGTAGGCGTTACCACCGGTAACGACGGCGGCAGCGCAGCTGCATCTGTAACTGTCAGCGATATTGACAATGATTACAATGCTAAGATTAAGGACAGCAATATTACGACTACCGGCAAGGGCAGCGGTGATGATTTGGTCGGCACGAACGTTAATGCGGCAAGCCATACCGTTCTGGCAGGCTTTGCGGCCGGTGTTGCCGGAACCGCAGGCAGCTTCGGCGTAGGCGGCAGTGCTAACTGGCAGTCGCTGAATAACGATATTACGGCAACTGTTGAAAACAGCAAGCTTGTTACGCCTAAAACTGATGTAAAGGCCGAAAGCGGTGCTTTGGCAGTGAATGTTGCTGGACAGATTGGTGTTACTGCCGGTTCTAACTCTAAGGTGGGCGCAGGTTTGGCAGTTGCCTACAATTCCTTGAACAATACCACCGGTGCGTATGTCAAGGGCAGCGAAATCAGCGGCGCGAATGATGATGCTAGCAGTATTCTCAATGTAGATGCAGCTAACAAGGGTAACGTGTACAGCGTCGGCGCAGCAGTTACCGCAGGTACAGCCAATGCTTTGAATGGCGTGGTTGTTGTTAACCGCGGTCGTAATGATGTAGAAGCTGTTATTGACAAATATGACGGCGAAAATGCGAAAACTGATGGTGGACGTACGAAGCTCAATAATATGAGTAAGGTGGCAGTGAAGTCCTCGGATGACAGCAACCAGCTGGCAGTAGTGGGTGCGGTAAGCGTCAGCGCAGGCAGCAATGCAAAATTTGCGGCTGGCGGCAGCGTAGCCTACAACGAAATCGGCAATATCACCGGCAGCGCTGGCGAGAAAAAGCAAACCAACAAGGCTGCTATCAATAATGCTGATATTACCACTACTGAAGATGGTAAGATTAGCGTCAATGCCGTAGATGAATCTACGCTGACGACTATTTCCGTAGGCACCTCTATTACTACCGGTAATGTGGCCTTCAGCGGCGCAGGCTCTGCTGCTATGATCAAGAAGGATACCGATACAGAGCTTGTTAATACTAATATCAATAAGGATAAAAATAATGCAGCGACTGTGCAGGCTACTGCTGACAGCAAGGGCAAGATTACTACCGTTGCCGTTGTTGCTGCAGGTGCTAAAGACGCTGCGATTGGTGCAGGTATTGCGGTTAACCAGCTCGATGCTGATACCAATACTACTGTTACCAATGGTGAATATAAGGTTAAGGGCTTCATAGCCGAAGCTAAATCTGACAGCAGCATTCTTTCTGTCGGCGTAGCTGGCGGTGTTGCCAAAACTGCAGGTATTGCCGGTAACATCGGCGTTAACCTGTTGGCGAATGATACCAAGGCTGCGATTGACGGTGCCAAGATTAATGCAGACGGCACACTGGCCGTAATTGCCAAGAGCAAGGATACCCTGCAGAATTTTGCAGGTGCCTTTGGTGTGGCGGCAGGTGGTCAGGCTGGCGTTGGCATGGGCGTTGCTTATAATGAAATCAGCGGTACTACTGAAAGCGTAGTTAATAATGCAGAGCTGACAGCAGCAGGCAATGATGCAGGTGTGGCTGTCAACGAACGCAATAAGGATAATGATAATGTAGTCAGCGATAAAAAGCGTACCGGCGTTATCATCGCGGCTGATGCGGAGCACAACCTGACGAATGTAGCAGTCAGCGCTGGTGTGGCAGTAAGTGCTGACGTTGGCGTGGGCGTAGCAGGTACGGTTACTGTTAACCGTATTTTGGGCGCAACCAATGCCAAGGTAACGGATAGCAGCATTAATGCAGCATTGACCGACCGCAGCAAGGCAGACGTTTATGTAGCAGCAAACGATGCTACCAAGAGCGAAAGCCATGTAGGTTCGCTGGGTGTAGGCGGTGGCGCTGATGGTGGTGCAGGCTTCGGTCTGGCATCGGATACCGGTGTTGTCAGCAGAAATGTAACGGCAATGATTGACGGTGGCAGTACGAAGAAGCTTGTCAACGGCAAGAGCATTGACATCGCTGCCTTGAATAAGGCGAAAATGTCCACCAACTCCTACGGTATTGCCGCAGCCGGCGGCGCTTATGGCGCCGGAGCCGGCGCAGGCACCGTTTCGGTTGCTAAGCTGGACGCAGAAACTACTGCTGCAGTCAAGAATATCCAAGGCACGAATAATGGTTTGGCAATTACTGCTGACCACGTTAACGATATTACGTTGCGCAGCGCTGCTGCCGCAGCTTCCGGCGCGCTCGTGAGCGCTGCCGGTGGCGCAGGCATTGGCGTAGTAGACGATGACAGCAAGACTGTTGCTGAGCTGAGCGGCAGCAAAGTAACGGCTGAAACAGGTGATATCACTGTTAACGCTGCCAACAAGACTGATGTGACAACGGCAGTCTTTGGCGTAGCTGCCAGCATGGTTGCAGGCGGTCTGAACGTAGCTGTAAATAATTTGGATAACACTGTTTCCACGCTGGTGAAGGATAACAGCAACCTGCAAGCACAGGGTACCTTCGCAGCGAAGGCAGATAACATTGTGAAAACAAGCTTTGTCAATGGTGCTGATGCAGTGGGCGCTGCAGGCGTTGCCGTCGGCGTAGGCGTGAATACAATTGATACAGGCGTTATCACCGAAATCAGCGGCAGCAAGATTACTGCCGGTGCCATCGATGTGGCAGCAACCGAAAGGCTGGACGTTAAGCAGGTAGTAGAAAACGCTGCGCTCGGCGGACATGGATACAGTGCGAACGTTAGCGTAACCACGATTGGCGCAGCAGCTGCGGACCAGTACGGCGACAGCGAAACTACGGATAGTGATAAAAAGGCAACCTTTAATACAAACGATATTCTCAATAAAGCAAATGCTGCAATTGAAGGCCAGGGAACTGTCGGCACTGTTACTAATAAAGACGGCAAGAGCAGTTCTAACGCTGCAGGCATGACCTTTGATAAATATACCGACAGCAACGGCCAGAAGCTGAGCGCAGATCCCGGTACTACTGCCAGCAAGGGCAGCAGCAAGGCTGAGGGCGTGCAGGCGAAGGTAAGCAATTCTACGCTTCAGGCAACAGGCGATACGAAGGTCAACGCTAAGCGTACTGTTGACGCTGAGCTGACCTCGGCGCAGGTAGCAGCAGGTATTGCAGGCAATGGCATTGCCGCTTCTGTTGCAGTGCTGGATGTAGAACGCAAGACTGGCGTAACCATCAACAATAACAGCAAGCTTAGCGGCAAGAATGTAACGCTTGGCAGTGCGCAGGACGGCACATCCAAGATTGATGCTTATCAGGTAGCAGCAGGCGCTGCTTTCGCAGGCAGTGCTGCCTACGCGCAGAACAGTCTGCATGGCGCTAATGCTATTACTATCGATAGCAGTACGCTTCAGGCTACAGGCGATAACAGCTCCAGAGGTACGCTGACAGTTAAGGCAGAGGATACCAGCAGTACAGCAGTACGCACTATCGGCGCAACTGCAGGCGCTGTGGCTGGCGGTGTGCTGGTAACTAATGCTACAAATAATAGCGATAATACTGTAACTATTGGCGGCAGCAAGTTGATTGCCGGCAAAGAGTACAGTTACGGTAATGAATATTATAATATCGGCAAGGTTGACGTTGCTTCTGTCAAAGCTAACAGCATCACCGCCGAAACCTATGGCGGCATGGTTGGCATTGCTGCAGCGCAGGGCATTGTTGCACTTGCTACGGATGCAGGCAGCAGCAAGGTTAATGTAACCGGTGCTTCCGGCTTCCTCGGCAACAGCGTAAGCATGAACGCAACAAATAAGCCTGCAGTACGCGCAGAGGCACAGGCTTATTCCGGCGGCCTGCTGGCGGTAGCAGGTGTGGCAGTATCCAAGGCTAAGGCCAGCGGTACGGTAGAAGCAAAGGTTGCGGACGGCAGTAGCTTTGCAGCCGATAACGTAGAGATTACGGCAAACGTAACTACTCAGACTGCCAAGGATGAGAACAATAACGTATATACTGTAGATAACGTAAGTGCTAAAACAATCGGCGCTACTGCTTCCGGTCAATACGCTGCAGGCTTCAACACTGCTTATGCAGAAAATGATATGACTGTCAGCGTTGATGTGGGCAAAGAGCAATATAAGGTCAACGCTTTGAAGCTCAAGGCTGATAATGCTTCGGTTATTTCGGCAGATACCCTGGGCGTAACAGTGGGCGGTTATATTGCCAGCGGCAGCAACTGGTCTGATACCAAGACGAACTTGACGACCAGCGTAAAGGCAGCGGGCGTTAAAGAGAATGTATACAACAGCCTGGGCGCTGTAAACATCAGCAGCTCCGGCTACAGTGCAGTAAACAATGATGCCAATGGCTATGGCGGCGGTATTGTAGGCTTCAACCCTGTTGCCGCAAGGTCGCAGAATGAGATTATTACCAATACTACTGCTGATGTGAGCGGCAAATGGCAGGGTGTAGGCTCCCTAAAGGTTGCTGCCAACAATGCGGATAAGCTGGATATTCTGGCGGACTCCCTGACGGCGGCTGTTGTCGGTGCCAGCGGCACAGAAATAAAAAACAAGGTTGCGCATAACGCTAATATCAACGTAACAGGCGATATTACAACCAGTGGCAAGCAGTCCTACATTGCCAACAACACACTGAACCATGACGTTGACCTGAAGGGCAGCGGTTATGGCGGTGGCAGTGTCAACGTTAATGATATGGACAATGATCTGACATACACTGCTGACGTAAACATAAACAATGCAACCTTGAGCGGTACCGGCAGCGCAGGCTCTATTGAGGCGCTTGCTTATACCGACGGCAAGATGAATTACAGTAATACGCTTAAATCTGCCGGCGTTGTTCCTGTTACTATCGCAGCAAGCAAGAATGTTATCACCTATAACAACAGCATCAATGTTAGTGGCAGTAATCTGTCGACGGCGAAGGCTGATCAGGATATCACCCTTGCGGCAACCGATGAAACCACCGCAACCTTTGATACTACTGCTGATACCCAGGGCGGTGCTGTGGGCGCAGCTTCTGCTGCAACAGACAACACTCTGAAGCGCAGCAACAAAATTACCGTTACTAATGGTAAGATTCTCAGCACCAATGACGTAAATATTTACGCAGGCGCAAACCTGGACGGCATCACCTCTTCGCTGACCTATAACGTGCTGGCGGATGCTTATAACAAGACGGCAGTTCCTCTGGCTACTGCTCCGAAAGCCAAGAACACGATGACGCAGAAAAATCAGGTAAGCATCAACGGCGATATCGACAGTGTACGCCACGTTAACTTCAAGGCCGGCAAGGGTATGACCACCGTATCGACCTCCGCCCGCGAATACAACTTCTATAAGGGCACGAGCGGTAGCGGTTCTGTTACCTCCACCGCCTTGGGCGAGGTAACTCCGGGCGAAACAGTTGCCAATTATGTGGATATTGCCAGCGGTAAAAGGGTACGCGCAGGCATCCATAATAATCTGGAGCTTACTATAAGTGGCAGCACTAACGTTATACAGCCGCAATATAAGGATGGTAAGGTTGTTAAAGAAGGCAGCATAGACTTCAGCGGCATCAAGGTTGAAACTGGTGCAGGTCAGGATTGGTTCAATACCAAGCAGAATGTTGTTGCAGATGTGGTTGATCTGGAGAATGGTCTTTATGCTCGCCTGGAGGAAATAAATGGTCTCTTAGGACAATATGCTTCTGATTCTGGCGAATATAATATTTTGAACAGTGAAAGAGAGCGCATCCTCACCCAGATGGAGGAGAATGGCTTTGTCAAGACCAGAGTAGAAGGTGGCAAAACCTACAAGAGTATTTTCGATAAGATTTCTTTGCCGGCAGTTGATGTTAAGGATATCGTTGTTTCTGGTGGCAACATCAACATCGAGGCTGATAAGCTGCAGGGCAGCGGCAACCTGACGGCACAGGGTGCCAATAACCTGACGATTAATAACAGCAGTGACCTGTACCTGAAGATTAACGACCTGGCTATTAAGGATAAGGGTGGCGTAATCCGCTACAACGATGCTGAGGTGAAGAGTGTTGCTGGCTTCAATGGTACAATGAATACTGCTGCAGGTAATAATGCTGATCCGAAGATTACCGTAAAAAGTACCGGCACATCTACCAACGGACTGACTAAGCCTGATATCGGTATCTTTGGTACTGTGCAGAACAGCGCCGGTGACGTTTTAATCCAAAACAGCAATTACAATATCAACGTAGACGGCAATGCCAATATCAGCGCGCGCAACATCGAGCTGAAGGCTGACAAGGGTTCGGTAACGCAGAATAGCAAGGGACTGCTGCTTATCGGCGGCGACCCGGTAACCAAGTACCAGTTCAGTGATGCTATAGCCAAAAAGATTCAAAGCTATGTTTCCCAACAGGCTATTGCTGGCAAGACTACGATTGATTGGCTGAGCAATATCAACAGCTACGATGATTATAAGAAAGCTTTGATTGAGCATAAGACCGAACTTGGGCTTAGTGATGATGAGGTTAAGCAGATCGAGAATTACCGCGTTAACAAATCCAGCGGTATTGTTGCAGGCAACAACGTTTATGTCAGCGGCCTGAATGTTAACCTGGATGGCCTGGTACAGAGCGGCTACAAGGAATTCAAGGTTACGCTTGATAAAAAATCTAATAAAAAAATCAGTAACCTGGATAAGGCCTACGCTCTTAATAAGACTGCGCTTACAGATCAGTATGTTATGTCCAACGAGAAGTATTGCGTAAGCACAAAGGCCGGCGCAGTTTATAACTCAAAAACTGGCGCTTATGACTATACTGTTAAGGTTTACTATAACCCCGCAACTAAGGAGCTGCTGACGGAAGCAATTGAGCCTAACGGCGGTAAGATTTATATTACCGGCGCACTGTCGAGCACTGGCAGCGGCAAGCTGCTGGCAATGGACGGTACTGCCAATATTGCGATTGATACTACGAAGGCAGACCGCAATTTGCGGGTGAACAAAATCACTAATAAGGATATCACCGGTCTCATCAGCATTAAGGATACGCAGAAGAATACCTTGACTGAGTACACTACTGATGGGCAGAAGATGTCCGTTAAAACAACCAAGCTTAATAATAAAGGTAACGTGATTTCTAGCAGCACAACGCAGGTTAATGGTGCTACTACTACTTATGCACCGGCTAAAGGCATGACAATCAACTGGACTGGCGGTACCTCCGGCGACAAGAAGATTGTCAAGTGGCAGTATAAGAAGGACTTCGTTTTCTGGGGTCTGATTAAATACGGCACTACCAAGGACTTTGTCGAGAATGAAGAGGTTAAGAATGGTAAGACGGAGGTTTCTTCCACCAGTATCACTGGCGCCGATCCGCTTGGTCAAGGTACTGTTATCAAGGTGAACAATAATGCCAAGGAATATGGTGTAACGACTAAGGAATATAATGATCCTAATGCAACAACTTACACTCCTGTTGTCGAAAACAAGAAATATTCCGGTTTATCAGGCAAAATCTTCGGCTATGGCAATTGCACCTACACCTGGACTGAAACCCAGATGCATTCCACCAGCAGTACCTATACAATTAAGGGCGATAAGCCGATTAACGTTGGCTTCATGACCGGCGGCAGCGGTGACATCAGCGTTTCCAGCGCCAAGGATATGTATCTTGCAGGCAACATCAGCAATGCAACTAAGGCTGACGGCAGCGCAATCGGCAAGGTTACCTTAAACAGCATTGGTGGCGCTATCAGCTCTGTTGGCAGTGCACGCGTTGACGCGGATGACCTGACTGCTAAAGCAGCCAAAGGTATCAGCATCAATCACAGTGCGTTGGGCAACATGGCGAAGCTGAATATTGAAGCAACGACTGGTGACGTAAGCATTAATTCCGACCGCGGCAAGCTGCAATTTGTCGGCGGCAATAAGGGCGCTTTGAACGGCAACCTGGTAATCAACGCAGCAGGTGACATTACTACAGCAGATGGCACTGTTTTGAACGGCAACCGCATTGATTTCACCACTCTTGGTGCAATCAACGCAGCGATTGCTCCCGGTCAGACGCTGACCAGCAGTGATACCATGTCTGCAAGCGTAAATGCCAATGCTTATGGCGATATTACACTGACCAACAGCAATGGTGATATGCGTATCGGTCATATTGCCAGCAAGAATGGTGATGTAAGCCTCACAACCAGCGGCAGCTTTATCGACGTAGTAGGCGACAGCACCTTGTCCGACAGCGAAAGCAAGCTGCAAAAGTGGCAGGAGCTGGGACTGATTAACAGTAATGACAAGGCAGAAGAAAGCGCAGCATCTGCAGCGGCAGCCAAGAGTGAGCGTGTGCAGGCACTGGAAAACAGGGCAAAGCAGCTGGCTATGGCAGATAAGAAATATACTGAAGACGCGCAGAATGCAGCTTTGGCGGAATACAAGGCATTGGCAGAAGCTTACAAAACTAATGGCGAAGCAGCCTTCGAAGGCAAAAACTATAGCCAGGACGTTAAGGACTGGGCTAAGATGTACGCTGAGGTTGATAACAGCACTGCCTATGGTTGGAGTAAAAATGAGCTGCTATACGCTATTCAGGACAGCGTGCTGAATGCAAAACCCGGCCAGGTACTGACGGTAGATAATGCCAACGTTCAGGGCAAGAACATCAGCCTGAGCGCAGGCAAGAACATCGGTATCGACGGCGAAGCAACTAACATTGCCTACAAGGATATGGGCAATTTGGATAATCTTAAGCTTTTGGCACAGGCTAAGGCCGGTGACCTTACCTGGAATGATGCTGACAGCAGAATTGAGGTTCGTCAGCAGCGTCAGATTACTGTAAAGCTGGCAGATGGCGGCAAGCTGAATCTGCAGGCCAACACCAGTAAAACTGAAAATACTGGTAATGTTTATCTGGCAGGCGTTAAGGATACGATGCTGGATATTTCCGGTACGATTAACACGACGCAGGATGTTAAGCTGCTCAGCGATAAGGGCGTTCGCATGAACAACGGCAGCATTGTTGCCAATAACCTTATTATCCAGGGCGGCAAGGGCAATGTAGGCAGCAAGGATGCCTTCATCAAGACTAATATCAGCGGTAATTTGGAAGCTAATACCGATACCGGTTACGGTGTATATCTGCATCAGACGGCTGTAGGCAACAAGCCGGCGCAGGTGCTGACAATTCAGAATGCAGCAACAGGTACGCTGGTGCTCAAGGCAGATAATGGTATGCAGATGACTACGGAAGCAGGCAAGAATACCGGTTATCTGAACGCCAACAGCATTAACCTGCAGGCAGCCAACGGCAATATCGGCAAAGCTGATGACGGTATCCGTATTCTGGAAAATAGCGCTGTGATTAACGCTAAAGCAGATAATGGTTCTGTTTACCTGCAGGGTGCAGGCACGAAGGATGCAGGCCTGGTAGTTGACAGCATTACTGCTAAAGGAAATGCTAAGCTCAATCTGAAGGGCAATGTTAACTTCGATAACGGTGAAACTAGCGGCAGCATCAATGCAGGTGGCGATGTAAATGTTAATGGTAAAAACGTTAACCTGAACGCAGGTACTGTTACCGCAGGCGGCGCAAGCAATATCACTGCAGGTAAAGATGTGAACGTAACAACCGGTAGCATTACATCTAGCGGAGCAGGCAACATCACTGCAGGCGGAGACGTTAACCTGAACGCGGGTACTGTTAAAGCAGGTGGCGCAAGCAATATTAACGCAGGTAAAGATGTGAACGTAACAACCGGTAGCATTACTGCTGATGGTGCAGGCAACATTACTGCAGGCAATGACGTTAACCTGAACGCAGGTACTGTTACTGCAAGCGGTGCAAGCAATATCAACGCAGGTAATGATGTGAACATAACAACTGGTAGCATTACTGCTGGCGGCGCAGGCAACATTACTGCAGGCAACAACGTAAACCTTAACAGCAGCACGCTGGTATTTGGCGCTGATAGCGTAATTACTTCTACTAATGCCAATATTTCTCTTGGTAGCAGTGGCATTACGGTTAATGGTGCAAATAACAACCTGAAATTGGATGCTGCTGGTACCGTGATGCAGGATGCAGCAGCTACGGGTATTACTGTAGATAATCTTATTGTTGAATCTGGCAAGATGCAGCAACTGCTCAGCCAGCAGAACAATGTGAAGAATCTGAGCATTAAAGGTAAGGATGCAGGCAGTATACTGGTAGTAGATGGCGTAACCAGGTTTAACGGTACGATGGATAATCTGTTGGTTACTGTTGCTGATTCTAATATCAAGGGTGATGTGCTGATAGAGAACTACCAGGCAAATACCGGCAAGATAACCATTAACTCAGCCATCAATACTTCTAAGTACAATGATGCGCATAACGGTAATATTACTGTTAAGGCAGATGGTGATATTACTACGGCTAGTGGCGCTGATTTGAATGCATCTGATAATATAAGCATTAATTCTAAGAAGGGTTCTGTTGTAACCATCGGTAATGTAACTGCCAAGAATGCAGTAGATATCAATGCAGCGTATGATATTACAGCAGACGGAAATCTCATCTCTAACAATAGTGACATTACTCTGGATGCAGGCGGCAATATTACAACGAATAGCATAGTGAATGCACTTAACAATGTAATTGCAAATGCTAACGGTAATATTGCAACTAACGGCGACGTTACTGCACAAAACGGCAAGGCAGCTCTTAATTCTAAGAGTGGCAGCGTAACAATGCAGAACGTAACTGCCAACAACGAGGTAGATATCAATGCAGCGTATGATATTACAGCAGATGGAAATCTCACCTCTAACAATGGTGACATTACTCTGGATGCAGGCGGTAATATCACGACCAACGGTAAGACCAAGGCTCGCAATAATGTAACTGCTAACGCTAAAGGTGATATCAATGCTAATAATGATGTTACTTCCACCAATGCAAACGTAGAATTGAACACAGGCGGAAGCATTACAACTAATAGCATAGTAAATGCACTTAACAACGTAATTGCAAACGCTAACGGTAATATTGCAACCAACGGCGACGTTACTGCACAAAACGGCAAGGCAGTTCTTAACTCTAAGAGTGGCAGCGTAACAATGCAGAACGTAGCTGCCAACAACGAAGTAGATATCGATGCAGCGCAAGATATTACAGCAGATGGAAATCTCACCTCTAACAATGGTGACATTACCATGGATGCAGGCGGCAATATCACGACCAATGGTAAGACCAAGGCTCGCAATAATGTAACTGCTAACGCTAAAGGTGATATCAATGCTAATAATGATGTTACTTCCACCAATGCAAACGTAGAATTGAACACAGGCGGAAGCATTACAACTAATAGCATAGTAAATGCACTTAACAACGTAATTGCAAACGCTAACGGTAATATTGCAACCAACGGCGACGTTACTGCACAAAACGGCAAGGCAGTTCTTAACTCTAAGAGTGGCAGCGTAACAATGCAGAACGTAGCTGCCAACAACGAAGTAGATATCGATGCAGCGCAAGATATTACAGCAGATGGAAATCTCACCTCTAACAATGGTGACATTACCATGGATGCAGGCGGAAGCATTACAACGAATAGCATAGTAAATGCACTTAACAACGTAATTGCAAACGCTAACGGCAATATCAACACCAAAGGCGATGTTACTGCAACAAACGGTAATGCAGTGCTCAACTCTAAAGGTAGCAGCGTAAATACCCAGAACGTAACTGCTGGTCAGGTAGTAGATATCGATGCAGCGAATAATATCACTGCCAACGGTAGCCTCACTTCTACTAATGCTAATGTAGATTTGAACGCAGGCGGCAGCATTACGACAAATAGCACAGTAAATGCTAATAACAACGTAATTGCGAACGCTAACGGCGATATCAACACCAAAGGCGATGTTACTGCAACAAACGGTAATGCAGTGCTCAACTCTAAAGGTGGCAGCGTAAATACCCAGAACGTAACTGCTGGTCAGGCAGTAGATATCGACGCAGCGAATAATATCACTGCCAACGATAGCCTCACTTCTACTAATGCTAACGTAGATTTGAACGCAGGCGGCAGCATTACGACCAACGGTCAAGTTACTGCACAGAAGAATGTTGATTACAATGCTAAAGGCAGCATTACTACCGGCGGTATTATCAACAGTACAACTGGCAATATCAACCTGCAGACAGATGCTGCTCAGGGCGATATCATCTTCGGCGGCGACGTAACTGCCGAGCATGGCAACATCAATATCGATGTATTGCAGAACGGTAATGTAACTGATGACGATAACAAATTTACCGCTCTTGGCGACAAGGGTGATATTAACAGCGGTAACTTCGCACTGCACATCAAGGGTGCCGGAGATGTTGATCTGCATGAGATTTACACTACAAACAATGCGTTTATCGACGTTGACAACGGCAATCTCACACTGGCAAAAATTAACGGCGATCTGGTAGCTTTGCGCCTGCATACGGAAGGCAAGCAGATGAAGGTTGATGAGCTTATCGCAGGCACCAAGATTATTGCACAGAGCAGCGACATCAATATCGATAAGATTCAGCAGCGTCTGGATGCTGACGGCCTTCTGACTATAGTTCCAGATAGCGCACAGCCCAATAAGCCTATTGACAACCTAAATATTGGTGAGATAATTACTAATAAGGGTGTCCGCTTTGATCATCTGTGGCTGAATAACGGCTCTATTAACGTAAGCGAGGGCATATTCAATATCGATAAGCTTGTAGTCAATAATGTTGCTCATTTCAGCAATAAGCATATGAAGACTGCTGTATGGGGTGCACCGCCGCAACGTGACGATAGCGACAGCATTTATTGGAACAACATTGCAGTGAATAACCCTGCTAACAATTTAACTGAATGGCAGCGGGAGGGTATAAAACCGTATAAATGGATGTACCTGCACTTCGCAGAACAGCCGAACATTCAGTACAGCAACGGCATACTGCTTTACCTGCGTAATTACTATTATGTTTATAACCAACACTATAGCGCTGTAGACTATATGCTGTATCAGCTCAATGAGAACAAAGCGGAGGAATATGATATTAACTATGCACCTGGCGTAGTACAATACTTCCGCTATGACCTGTATGACCTGGATGAAGACAATAGCAAGAGTGAACCCGAAAAAATCACTGTAGAAGCATAGGAGGAAACGCTGATGAACAAAAAGGCAGAGGCTTTTATCAAATATCTGGATAATAACAAGATTACCTGCTTTGCTATTGAACAGATTAGCGAGGATAAGCTGAACACAGTGGTCTTCCGTTCTCACATTGTTGTTGAAGGCCAGCGTCTGCCGACGCTGGTCATCCTGGACAGCAGTATTTATGGTATGCTTCGCGTGCAGCTGGCAGCAAATGCTGTCAACGAGAGCAACGAAGTGGCTATTTTGAGGGAAATCAACAAGGTGAACCGTCAATATAAGGTTTTTAAATATTATCTTACTGATGACGGTTCACTCTTCCTGGACAGCTGCCTGCTCTGCCAAAATGGCAGGCTAGAGGGCGACATGATTTATACCGTGCTGGATGTAATCATCAAGCATCTGGAAAAGGAATATAAAAGAATAATGCAGCTCATCTGGCAGGCCAATTAGCCTGCCGGATGCAGCAAAATTTTGTATATCAAAGGGGTGTTGTCGATGATTACTAATAAAACAAGCTTGCTACTGGTTACGCTTTTGCTGGGATGCAGTGCCGCTGCTTTCGCAGCGCCTACACCTTCGCAGGAAGCAGAATTCAATAAAAGCGGCTTGAATAACGCCGGTGTGGCAGCCAACAGAACTATAGAGTATATGGAGCGCCAGCGTGTTGCCAGACAGATTGCTGAGGACAAGGCTAAGGCTAGCAGCAAGGTAGAGCAGGGGAGCCAAAAGCCTGATGCAGAGCAGCAGGCTGCAGTGACCTTTAAGCTGGAAAAGCTGGAGCTTGATGAATCCACTGTATTGGAGCAGGCAGAGCTGCAGAAGCTGACGGACGAATATATCGGTAAAGAGGTTGGCGTCAAGGATTTGTACGAGCTGGTGAATAAAATCAACAAGCTGTATCTTGATAATGGTTACTTTACCTGTCGTGCAATTTTGCCGGCACAGACGATCAAAAACGGTACGGTAAAAATTGAGCTTATCGAAGGAAAAACGAATGCTGTTGAGGTGCAGGGCAACAAGTATACCAAAAGCAAATACATCAGCAAGCGTATGAGCCTGAAGCAGGGCGAGGTTGCCAACATCAACAAGCTGAATGACGATTTACTGCTCTTTAACGCTGCCAATGACGTGCAGCTGCGCATTTCTTTGCAGGCTGGCAGCGAGCCGGGAACTACGGATTACGTCATCAGCGCTTATGAACCGCAAAACATTACCTGGACTGTTTACAGTGACAACGCAGGCAGTGATACGAGCGGCGAATACCGTGGCGGCCTGTTCTTTACGGACAGAAGCCTGACAGGTGTGCGTGACGCGCTGACGCTGAACACGATGCTGAGCGATGGCACCAAATCCTTCGGCCTTGGCTACAGCAGGCCCTTAGGACATAGCGGTACTAAGCTGAACATACAGTACAGCACTAACAGTGTTCACATTACTGACGGAATACTGGAGCCTTTGAATGTACGTGGTCATGCTTACGCGATGAACGTTGGTCTGAGCCAACTGTTGGTAGCGACGGAAAAGATCCGTACTGAGGCAACACTTGATTACGGTCAGCAAAATTCTAAGACTGATTTCAGCGGCCAACATTGGCTAGATGATGCTATTAAAGGCGTTACGGCAGGATATTCCGTAACTAATTACGGCGCAACCTCTGTTATTTACCAAAAGCACAGCTTTAACGCTGGTACGCATACCGATATTGCCGATAATGACAAGGATTTTTCCCTGTACCAGCTTAACGGCCTGTACCAGAAAATGTATCAGCATGGGCAGCTTTTAAGCCTGCGCCTGGACGCACAGCGTGGCTTCAACAATTATCTGCCTTCCGCCCGCCAGTTCTACATTGGCGGTATTTACAGCGTACGTGGCTACAAAGAAAGCTTGCTTGGCGGCGACAGTGGCTACAGTGTGGGCCTGGAATATTCCGTGCCTGTGACTAAGGACAAAAAGACCAGTGCCTTCGCCTTTATGGATCATGGTCAGGTCTTTGGCGACAGTGCCTTTGACAGCCATGTACTGACAAGCTGTGGCCTGGGCGTGCGCAGCAACATCACCAAGCACATCGGTGCTGTGGTAACATTGGGCGTGCCTTTGATTAAGGAAATCAATAATACTGATGTAGATTCAACTCGCATCCATTTCATGGTAAGCGGTCAATTCTAAAAAAATCTTGTGTAATAATAGGACTAGGGAAACCCGGTCCTATTATTTTTTGCCTGTATATACGTAGGAAAAAAAGCTTTGCCTGTAGCTGATATCCTATTATATGAAAAAAATTTCGATAACTAATGACAATTACCACAATTCAAGCTATAATAAGTATATAAACAAAAAATTATTTTATGAGGTGACATACAATGCAATTTCCGATAGTTTTAGGTGTTTCTGCACGTCACGCACATCTGTGCCGTGAGCATATGGATATTTTATTTGGTGAAGGCAGCGAGCTGCACGTTAAAAAGCCGATTGGCCAGCCCGGTCAGTTTGCTTCCGAAGAACAGATTACCATGGTAACTCCCAAGGATTCCATGAAGCTGCGCATCATCGGTCCTCTGCGTCCGGAAACTCAGATTGAGCTTTCTCTGACTGACGCACGCAAGGTCGGCCTTGATGCTCCTATCCGCAACAGCGGCGACATCGCAGGCAGCGCTGGCGCTAAGCTCATCGGTCCGAAGGGCGAGCTGGAGCTGAAGGAGGGTATTATCATCGCAGCACGTCACGTGCATCTGTATCCGGAAACCGCTGAAAAATACGGCCTGAAGGACGGCGATATCGTTGATATTACTACAGAGGGCGAGCGTTCTGTAACACTGCATAATGTTCTGGTACGTGCGGGCGTAAAGCATGCTGACGAGGTTCATATCGACACTGACGAAGCTAATGCCTGCAACCTGGGCAGCGGCGTGATGGTTAACATCGTCTACAATAAATAATTCCACCGTTTTTCCAACAAAAGGATGGTGAGTATATGAAAAAAATTACAGCCTTGGCGGCAGTGCTTGTTTTGTGCGCTGCGCACGCTTCAGCCTACGAAAACAGCTATGCAGGTTACAGCGTTAAGGACGGACAGCCTTACTATAAGCTGGAAGCGAAGAAGGTTTATGCGTATACCAATATCAGCAGCAAAAAGGTTTATCAGAACGAAGAGGATTTAAAAAATACCGCAGTTAATATTGTTAACTATTACACAGCAGAGGATATGGAGCAGATTTTAGGCGAAAAATTCTCTACGGCTTATTTTGATGCGGAATATGAGAAGCTGGCACTTTTGGAGCGCTCCCAGCTTAATCCGAAAACCGTGCCTGCGCCGCTGCTGGAGCTTGATAAATATGCCGAGCATGACAGTAACGGCAATCTGACGATTCAGAGCAAGGTGCTTAAAGAAAAGCTGGAAAAGCTTACGCCTCTTATTAAGACAGGAAAAATTGCCGGCAAAAAGGCAATTACTATTTCCTACCTATATAAACAGGGTGATGTGCTGGTTAAAATTGATACCAGCCTTGTTTCTGCCAACGACAGACTTTATCTGCTGTCGACAGTAAACACAGACCAGGATCTTTACGCACCCAAGAAGGACGAAAAATCTGCTGATGCCGATGCAGATATCGACGAAACAGACACTGATGAAGAAAACGAAGAAGCGAAGACCGAGCCCAAATCTGCTGCTTCCGTAAAGGAAGAAATGGAAAAGGCTCTGGAGGTTGAGAACGTTTTTGTTCGCGATGTACCTGCCGAAACCATGCAGCGCTTTGATAAAGCACATACTGATTTGCTGAAGGGCTTTAAGGCTTTTGCTCCGACAAGCACGCCGAAGGCTATCAGCTTTACTGATGCTGCTGCCGGTAAAAGTGTGCAGCTGCCGGATGACTGGTTCTATGGCCAGCTGAATCTTAAATATAAGGACAAGGGCACATTTTACCTGACTTTGGCTTCTTCAATGAAGGAAATGCAGGAGGTTGCCGCAAATACTGATTATGACAGTATTTATTCCGTATTAGCTATTCCGCAGGCTGATCCCGAATACCAGAAGAAGGTTACGGAGCTTTACAGCAGCGGTGCGCGTAATGTTCTGGAGCATTGGAATCATCTGCTGATTACTGCCAGCGTTGATAACATTACCGACGCTGAAATCAAAGAACTTCTTTCAACGCCTGTTGCCAACAGACTTGCAGTTGAGAGTTTTATCTCCGAAGGTCTGCAGCGCATGAAGGGCTTCAGCAACGAATACTTTGCTTTGAAGGATTATAAGACAAATTTTGACTTCACCCAGGAAAAAGCTCTTATCGGCATCAATGCTGATACCGATTTGCTGAAGGATTTTGCTTATAACAACAAAATTTTACTGAGCTGCAACCAAAAAGCTGCTACAGCGATGCTTTTTATCAAAAAGACAGACGCTGAGACAGAAAAAGCCCTTGAACAGCAAGTAAACGAATGGCATTTTTAATTACACAGGTGCAATGAATTGCAGTGCATGAAAATTTCACGTCTGAGAAAAGGAAAATTTAACATAATATGCATTATCGGACGTAAAATATTATTTTGCAGTCTTTGCGGTAAAAAGGCAGCATTATAGACATGTTTATTTACCAACTGAGGAAAATGCTGAGAAAAGCGTCAGATTATGAGAATTCTTCGCTTTTTGCTCCTCCCCCGGAGGTTTTGAGAAGTTTTTAGTATTTTTTATGTTAAATTAGCCGCCGTGCGCACTGCTGTTTGACGAAATTACTTTTATCTGTTATAATTTGTATAAGGTTAACTATAAACACATGATTGGAGGGTCTAAAATGGGAAGAAGAAAAGCACTCCCGCCGGACTTTGATGGCAACTATACCGAAGATATGTTGTCTGAACGCCAACGTAACATTTTGAAATTCGTCCGTACTTTTATTAATCATAAGGGCTATCCGCCTGCTGTACGCGAAATCGGTGCAGCAGTAGGTTTATCCTCCAGTGCCAGCGTGCATAATCATCTGAAGAAGCTGCAGGAGTATGGCTTCATTCAGCGTGATGCTGCTAAGCCGCGTGCTCTGGAGCTGATGAGCGAAAGCGATGCCTGGAGAAACAAGCTCCTTGTTCCAGTACCGCTGGTTGGCAAGGTTACTGCAGGTGTTCCTATTCTTGCTGTCGAGAACATCGAAGAGACCTATCCTATTCCTCGTGACCTGATTGGCTGCGACGATGATGTTTTCATGCTTTCCGTATGCGGTGACAGCATGATTAACGCAGGTATTCTGGATCATGACTACATTATTGCACGTAAGCAGAATTTTGCTAATAACGGCGATATTGTTGTTGCCCTGATTGACGGCGAGGAAACTACCGTTAAGCGTTACTTCCGCGAGCTGCGCAGTGTGCGCCTGCAGCCGGAAAACGATAAGTACGAGCCTATTGTAGGTTCTGACAACATTAAGGTGCTTGGTAAGGTTATTTCTGTATTCCGTATGCTCTAATAACCTGACTGTAAAATGCATGTAAAATGATGTCACTTTAGCGTCAAATACAAAAAACAGCTCTTTACAGAGCTGTTTTTTTGTTATATATTATAGTTATGAATGTGTGTAAACGGTTTTTACAAGGAGATGACGCATATGTTACATCCATCTACTGATATTATCATGAACGCCCAGCAATTCTTTGCTGCGGACCAGAGCGAAGCTAATCTGGTGAAGCTGCTGCATGCAGTCAGCGTAATGCTCCAGGAAGGTGCAGAGGTGCTCATTCCTACTGCTGCAGATGCGCCGGAGGGCCAGCTGCTGCTGCAGACGCAGACTACGGACAGCGGCTTGGAATATATGACTGCTTACAGCAGCAAAGAGGCCTACGAGCAGGGCAAGCCTTGCAATGTTATCAGCCGCCCTTTGGTCAACTACTTTGAAGCTATCCTGCAAATGGATGGCATTGCGGGTATTATCTTTAACCCTGCTTCCCCTGCTCCCTTCAATATTCAAAACCGGATGATCAAGGAGCTGTTGGCTGATGCCAAGAAGAACAAGCAGCAGAACGCTATTTCTGTTTGGCGCGGTGATATTACTACGCTGGACTGCGACGCAATTGTCAATGCTGCCAACAGTACGCTTTTAGGTGGCGGTGGCGTTGATGGTGCTATTCACCGCGCTGCAGGACCACAGCTTTTGGAGGAATGCAAAACCTTAGGCGGCTGCACAACCGGTGCTGCCAAGATTACCTATGGCTATAATCTGCCTGCAAGCTACATTATTCATACCGTAGGCCCTATTTATAACGGTAAGGTTGAACAAAGACTGGAACTGGCCGACTGCTACAAGAACAGCCTCGACCTGGCGCGCAAGCATCATCTGCACAGCATTGCTTTCCCGGCGATTTCTACCGGTGCTTATGCTTATCCTGTGGACGAGGCTGCCCGTATCGCTCTTTTGACCTGCACTGAATGGATTAATGCCAACGCCGACTATGGCATGAGCGTTGTGCTTACCTGCTTCAACAACGGCGTTTATAACGCTTATCAGGAGCTTGTTAAAAAGGCGCAGAACGGCGAGTTAGATTAACCTTATAGCACTTTTATGTACGACAAAACCCGTGACTCCCTTCGGACGTCACGGGTTTTTATTAACCTTAGCGTAAATTTACTAGCGTACAGATTTACGCATTGATGATATTGTTGAACAAAGATTTATTGGCTTCGATAGGTTGCTTGCCGCCGACTACGCAGATCAGGCCGTCGCTGAGCATGTCCTCTACTACCTTAGCCAGTGCTTGCAGGTCTGCATTGCTTACATTGAGGATTTCGCTGCGGATGCGCTGGCGCAGCTCAACGGGAACGTGCTTCAGATATTGCGCGGTTGCCTTGTCAAGACGCATGCTGTTGGTCAGGGGCTTATCCATCGTGCTAATGGTACCGATAACATACTTGTTCAGCTCGCGTTCGGGGAATTCTTCGTTTCTCAGCCATTCTGCCAGACCTTGGTAAGCCTCCAGAGTTTTCGGCAGCTGCGGATCGCGGTAGGATGCAAACACGCCTACGCCGTTCAGCTCAAAGCGTGCGGTAACACCGTAAGCGCCGCCCTGAATACGGATTTTGGTCCAGAGATATTCATAGCTCAGAATGGTTTCCAGTACAGCCATCGCGCCCACGTATTTGTGACCGTGCTTAGCGAAGTTGCCGCCTGCAGCGACGTATTGCACCTTACCAGCAGTTGCAATAGCCTCGTTAGTGGTGCCTACAGGCAGAACCTCAGCCTTCTCCCCTGCTTCTGCCTCAGACAGCTTGCTGATGAAATCAAGGCACTGCTGTTTTACTGTTGCCTGCTCTTTTACGTCACAGCTATAGCTGAGCAGGAAACGGTTCTTCTGGAAGAAGCGTTTGATTAACAGGCGCAACTGCTCCAGTACCTGCGGTGCCAGCTCGTCGAAGTTATCGGTCAGCTTTTTGAGGAACTGATAATAGCTGAATTCATCCTGCTCGTTGACGCGTGCGCCGGCAGAGCAATAGGAGTACAGTCTGGTGATAGAAACGGTCTGACCACGGTTGAAGAAGTTGTCGTCCCAATCGGTTTTCAGCTCGGACACCAGCTCACGGAAGCGCTCCAGGTCGTCCAGCTTGCTTTCCAAAGCAATAGCCTGCAGAATATCCAGCATTTTCGGCAGATTATCAGTGAGGCATTTGCCTTTGGCAGAGAAGTAAATCTTGTAATCGTCCGTGGATTCAGCCTCGGTGAAGGCGCGTACAGCGAACGCAATGCCACCGGTATACATGATGGCGTTGGTTGCCAGCTCCTGATAGCTGTAGCGCTCGGTGTTGAACTTGCCCATGATATCTGTGAGCAGATAGCACAGAGGCAGCTTTTCGGCTTCCATATCGGTAATATCAAAATAGAAGCTGGTATAAGCGATTTTATTGGTGTTGCGCGGCAGATACAGCAAATGGCTTGCGCCCAGCTCTTCCTCCTGCGTTTCAATCTTCTCTACCTCCTGCCTGATGTCGCTGCGCTTCAGTACAGGGATGGTTGCGCGTGCTTCCTCACTGTCGGGAGTAGCCTGCAGACGGTGCAGCTCGGCGCATTCGTCGATATGCTGCTGCAGCTCCTCCTGGCTCATGGTTGCCTTGATAGCGCTCATCTTGGCAGCAGCGGCCTCCTGGTCTGCCTCCTCCTTGCCGGGCTGCGGCAGCAGGGTTACCAGCACCTTATGGGTGTTGTCCAGCAGATAGTTTTCAATAATGCTTTCGTAATAGTTGGTTTTCAGGCCCTCGCGCAGAGCTGCCAGATATTTGTTGTAACAGAGGCCCTCAATCGGATTGCCGTCATACAGCCAGTTATCCATAACGCCGATGCCCAGAATCAGTCCCTTGGGATAGCCGCCGAAATCTGCTTCACGCAGCTTGAATTCCATAGAGTTGATGTTGGCCTCCAGCAGCTTTTTATCAATGCCGTTGATGGTGATGTCCTGCAGTGTTTTATAGATAACGCTGATAAATTTATCGCGCAACTCCTTCTCACTGCCGCTGGCACGGATAGAAAATACCGGCTGATACATGCTGGAGGTATAGCCGCCGTTGATAATCTGGCCTACGCCTGCATCCATCAGCGCACGGCGCAGTGCGGAGGATTCGCTGTCCAGCAATGTGCTTTTCAGCAGGCTCAGAGCCATGCTGGTCTGCAGGTCGGTTGCCTTGCCTGTTACGATAGAAAGCTCGTGATATGTTTTGGCAGTGCAGTCCTCCTCTGCCCCAACCGGATAAAAGGCTTCGATATCCGCAGTACGCGGCAAGGACTGCTGTTCTGCGATAGCGGAATCAACAGTACCGGTTTTTTCAAAGCTGCTCAGATATTCTGTGTCGAGATATTCCAGAGTAGTGTCGATATCCATATCGCCGTATAAATAGATATAGCTGTTTTCCGGGCTGTAATAGGTTTTGTGGAACTGCTCGAATTTTTCCTGAGTCAGCTGCGGAATAGCGTCCGGATAGCCGCCGGATTCAAAGCGGTAACAGTTGTCGGGGAACAGAGCCTTCATTGCTTCGTTTTCCAGATAAGCGTCCGGCGAAGAATATACACCCTTCATTTCGTTATAAACAACCCCGTTGTAGCTCAGCTCGCCGTCAAGGCTGTCCAGATTATAGTGCCAGCCCTCCTGACGCAGGGTGTACTTGTTTTGGTAGAAGGAAGGATAGAACACAGCGTCCAGATATACGTCCATCAGGTTATGGAAGTCCTTATCGTTGCGGCTGGCAACGGGATACATGGTCTTATCCGAGAAGGTCATAGCGTTCAAAAAGGTGTTCAGAGAACCCTTGACGAGGTCTACGAAGGGCTCCTTTAAGGGATATTTGCGGGAGCCGCAGAGAGAGGAATGCTCCAGAATATGTGCCACACCTGTATCATCTGCAGGCGGAGTTCTGAAGGAAATAGAAAAAACCTTGTTATCGTCATCGTTAGCAAGGTACAAAAGGCGTGCGCCGCTTTTGATATGCTCCATGATATATGCCTGGGAGCTGATTTCATCTACAAATTGTGCTTGTAAAACCTTAAAGCCGTGGTATACGGCATTTATTGCTAAAGTCATTGTTGCCTCCTAAAAATTTACACTATGGTATTTATTATAGCATATTTGCATATCTATTGTCTGAAATTCTTGTAAAAACAGTTACCTGTTGCTAAAAAAGATTATCTCCTTGCCAAAAGCGCTGTTCTTGCCTATAATAATTAGTAGAATAGTCAGAATCTGGAGGGAGTATTCATGGAAGAAGCACGCTTTACATTGCGCATTCATCCTATTATTATGAATAAGATGAAGCATTTGGCAAAGATAAATGGCCGTTCGGTCAATAAGGAAATCGAACAGATTTTGAAATGGGTTATTGATGATTACGAGCGCCAATACGGAAAAATTGAGCTGACCAAGGCGGAAATGCCGGGCTTCAGCACAGGCGCAACGGTTAAGGAAGCGCCTGAGCAGCCTATGGAAATGCTCTTCGGTTTGGATAATAAAAGCAAAAAATAATATGTAGGCTCCCCTGCCCTACGCTATACAAATAATTAAGGCACTACTGCGCTCACAGTAGTGCCTTTAGTGTTTATGCTTATTTTGCTATTGCGTGCTCCTTCAGCTCCAGCTTTTGCTTTTCTTCTACCTCTTTGATGCGGCAGCTGGCGAAAATAGAACCGGAAACGTTATGCCATACGCTGAAGATAGCGCCCGGAAGCGTGGCCAGCGGATTAGCGGCGAAGTTTGCGGTCGCCAGAGCAAGCGCCAGACCGCTGTTTTGCATAGCAACCTCGATAGCAATGGAGGTTTCCTTAGCGTAGGATACCTTCATCAGACGCGCCATGCCAAGGCCAAGAGCCATACCGATGCCGTTGTGCAGGACAACTGCCAGCATTACGATCAGACCGCAGCTCATCAGCTTAGCAGCGTTGACAGCAACAATACCATCGATAATGGTTACAATCGCTACAACGGAAACCAGCGGCAGAATACCGCCCAGTTTGACGATGGTTTCGTGGAAAATGCTGTTTAAGATGATACCTGCAAGCACAGGCAGCAGCACAATCTTCACTACGGAAAGTACCATAGCCATAAAGCTTACCTCAACCCAGGAACCTGCCAGCATGTACACCAACACAGGTGTTACTAGCGGTGCAATCAGAGTCGAAGTGATGGTCATGCCAACGGATAAGGGAACGTCACCCTTAGCGATGTAGGCAATAACATTGCTGGCAGTACCGCCGGGGCAGCAGCCTACGAGGATAACGCCCAGAGCGATATCAGTATCAAGATTCATCACTACAGCCAGAAAATAGGCTGCCAGGGGCATGATGGTGTATTGCAGGATGCAGCCGGAAATAACCTCCTTAGGTCGGGAAAAGACGATTTGGAAGTCCTCGCGCTTGATGGTCAGGCCCATTCCGAACATTGCCGTACCCAGGAAGAGAGCGGTATACTGCGGAATCCATATAAATTTCTGCGGATGCGTAAAGGCTACCGCAGAGGTGACTAAAATCACGACGGCGATGTACTTGGACAACAATCCGCTCACCTTGCCAATGATGTTTAAAACGCTGTTTTGCTCGTTCATATTAAATTGCCTCCTTACATGTATGCTGCCCTGGGGCAGTCACGCTGTTAATTGCCTCGAGCAGAAGCAATTACATGGGTATTGTACCACAAAAAGGAGGAAAAATCCATGCCTGGCTTAAAGTATCAGCAGGCCTCCAGCAGGTGCGACACCTTCACCTGCAGCTTATCGGCGATGCGGAATACCAGGTCCATACTCGGGCGCGCGCTGCCGTGCTCTATTTTGCTCAAATACTGCGGAGTAATGCCTATCTGCTCTGCGAGCATCCCCTGCCCCAGCTCCTGCATGATTCTGTAATAACGTATTTTTCTGCCCATTTCTACATACTTTTCGCAATACATATATCATCTACTCCTCTACTTCTTACTGATTATAGCTTACAGTATTTCCGGCATTTCTTCATGTAAAAAAAGGTGCGAAGACAGCCTTGATACTGCTTGCCAAAGTAAATACAGGCGCATTCCTGAAAAACGTGCCGGCAATCAGTGTTGCTTTTGCGTTATGCCTTAGCATAATCTTATTATAAAAAATAGGATAGCCAGAGATTGGCTATCCTAAAAAATTTTTTTAGACATTTTTAGATATTTTTTGCGAAAATGAATTTTGCACTTAGTTTACCTGTATCTCCTGTCTGGAAATAACCTCAATCAGCTCGCCCTGGCTTTTAAGCCAGATATCAATGCCCTTGCCGAAGACCTCTGCTTCGATAAGCGTACCATTTTCGCTCTCCTCTACTACCTTTGCAGTAGGCAGGCGGTCAAGGATGTACTCGTAGCTGCCACCCTTAAACAGGAAGCGCAGGCGCTGCAGATGGCCGCCGTACATAAACTGGATGCGCTTACGGAATTCGCCCTCCTCAAAGCGTTTGGAATACGGAACGGCAAAATGCGTTTCGGTGACGCTAAAGCTGTTGATTCTGTCGATGCGGTAGATAGTCGGGAAGGGATCGTTTTCTATCTCGAATTTGAGCTCCTCCTTTTCCTTGGGCACAATGAAGCCTGCCAGATAAAAGTAGAATTCGGAGAACATGATGCCTACGGGCTGCAGTCTGCGCTGCACCAGCACGCCGTCGGTGCGGCGGTAGTTGATGATTATCTCCAGATGCTCATGCACAGCGCCGCTAAGCTCCCACATTTTCTTCAGGAACTTATCCTTGTGCTGCGGTTCTACATAAAGCAGCTTTTCGTTGCCTATAAGCTCGCTCACACGCTGCTGCTCCGTTTTAGGGATACAGCAGTCAATCAGCTTATCAAGAATCGGGTAAAGCTCATTTTTGGTGAACGCCCTGCTTTCCAGCAGTATTTTGAGCGTGGCGAAAACCTCCTCGTTGGACAGCAGATTGCGTGAGGGCGGTACAAGCTGGTAAGCGCCTAGCTTTTGGTTGTAGACCAAATCCTGCACCAGGCCTGATGCTTCGTTCTGCTCATGTAAAAAGGATCGCAGGTCTTCTATGTCGCGCTGAATAGAGCGTAAGGAGCAGCCGAAGCGTTGGGCCTCCTCCTTCTTGTAGAGCATTTTGCCGTCTACCAGACGCGAATACATATAGAGCAAACGATCCTTTGCGATGCGTAAATCTGTCATTATTAGTTCCTCCCTGCCATGAAATTTGCAAAGCGGTTGCTGTACGAAAATCTCTTTAAGCTAATTATAGCACAATCATTCTCTTAAGCAAACGTTTTGCCACCGGCTATAAGCAAATTTTACCATAGCAGGAGGACACATACTGTCTTTCTCTAAAAATATTTTTGGCTTTTTCAACATATTTCAGAGATAACAGGAAAATTTTTATGCCTGTTCAGTTTTAAGCGCAGGCATAAAGCCGTCCAGTGCTTCCAAAGCACGTGCTGCGATCTGAGCGTTCTTTTCTCTTTTCTTGCGGATGCGTACAGTGAGCGGCGGAATGAGGCCGAAGTTGATGTTCATCGGCTGGAAGTTTTCAATCGCCGGATTGCTGATGTAGTTGGCCAGTGCTCCGTGTGCGGTTACGTCGGGGAATTCTACCTCCGGCAGCTCCAATACCGCTCTTGCAGCAGCTAAACCGGCCATCAGTCCGGAGGCTGCAGACTCGACGTAGCCTTCTACGCCTGTCATCTGTCCGGCAAAGTAGAAGCGCTTGTTGCTGCGCAGGTTGAAGTGTTTATCCAAAAGCTGCGGCGAATTCAGGTAGGTGTTTTTGTGCATTACGCCGAAACGGACAAACTCTGCGTTCTCCAGACCGGGAATCATGCCGAAAACACGTCTTTGCTCCGGCCATTTGAGATGTGTCTGAAAGCCTACCAGATTATAAAGGGAGGCAGCGGCGTTATCCTGACGCAGCTGCACTACTGCGTAGGCTTCCTTGCCGTTACGCGGGTCAATGAGGCCTACAGGCTTCAGCGGACCGAAGCGCATGGTGTCCTCGCCTCTTGCAGCCATTTCCTCGATAGGCATGCAGGCTTCAAATACATCATGCTCAAAATCTTTTACGGGAGCGCTTTCCGCATTGCAGAGAGCTTCCCAGAAGGCAACGTATTCCTCCTTTGTGTAGAAGGGGCAGTTGAGGTAGTCGGCGCCGCCCTTGTCGTAGCGGGAGGCACGGTAAACCTTGTCATAGTCCAGGGAATCGGCGGTAACAATCGGTGCTGCGGCATCAAAGAAGTGCAGATAATCAGCCTGCAGCAGCTTTTTGATATCGGCGAAAAGCGCGTCGCTGGTCAGCGGGCCGCTGGCTACGATGACAGTGCCTTCAAGGCTTTCCAGGTCGGTCACCTCTTCGTGGATGACGGTAACTAGCGGATTAGCCTTTACTGCTTCGGTTACGGCAGCGGCAAAGCCGTCGCGGTCAACAGCCAGAGCGCCGCCGGCAGGCACCTGATGCTCGTCAGCCTTTTGCATGATGAGAGAGCCTAAACGGCGCATTTCTTCCTTCAGCAGGCCGACAGCGTTTTCAATGTTGCCTGCGCGCAGGGAGTTGCTGCAGACAAGCTCGGCAAAATATGCGGTTTTATGTGCTTCGTCACTTTTTACGGGACGCATTTCGTGCAGGATTACAGGGATACCGTGGCGCGTGAGCTGAGTAATGGCTTCGCAGCCTGCCAGGCCCGCACCGATTACGTGTACAGGAGAGATAGTCATTTATTCGTTGCTGCCTTTCTTAGTTGTAGTAGTTTTTTTCGTTGCGGTTGTTTTCTTTGCAGTAGTCTTTTTTGCTGCAATGGTTTTCTTCGCAGCAGTTTTGGTAGCGGCGGTCTTTTTTGCCGCCGTAGTTTTCTTGGCTGCGGTGGTTTTGGTTGCGGTTGTTTTAGCTTCCGTAGTCTTTGCTGCAGCGGTTTTAGAAGCATATACCGGTCTTGCCTTGGAGCATTCCGGATTGCTGCAGAACTTGCGCTTGCTGCCGTTACGTTCCACGTGCTCTACCATCATAGCGCCGCAGTCCGGGCAGGTTTCGTTAAGCGGCTTGTCCCAGGTGGTGTAATCGCACTCAGGATACTTTTCGCAGCCATAGAATACCTTGCCGGTCTTGCTTTTGCGTTCAAGGATATCGGCGCCGCACTTAGGACATTTTACACCAATCGGGTGCAGAATGGGTTTGGTATTGCGGCATTTGGGGAAGTTGGGGCAAGCCAGAAACTTGCCGAAGCGTCCTTCGCGGATAACCATCATGGTGCCGTCGTTGCACTTGTCGCAGGGAACGTCTGATACCTCGAGCGGGATTTCGACGATAGGAATTGCCACGCCTGCGTGGTCCAAATCCTTTTTGAAGGGACCATAGAATTCGCTGAGAACTTCGTCCTTGGTGTGCTTCTTCTCAGCAACCTCATCCAGCTTTTCCTCCATCTGGGCCGTGAAGCCGATGTTGATGAGTCCCTTAAAATATTCGGTAAGCATATCCACGGTCATAATGCCAAGCTCGGTAACGAGCAGCTTTTTGGCCTCTTTGACAACGTAACCGCGGGTAAGCAGTGTAACGATGGTAGGTGCAAAGGTGCTGGGGCGGCCGATGCCCTTCTCCTCCAGCTCCTTGATGAGCGTTGCTTCGGTGAAGTGTGCAGGCGGCTCAGTGAAGTGCTGCTCTGCCGGCATGAGCTTGTAAAGCAGCAGCTTGGTGCCCGGTTCGACGTAAGGAACCTTGGAGTCCTTTTCTTTATCGTCATATTTGCTGTGCAGCTGCAAGAAGCCCGGGAATTTCAGCACGGAGCCTGTTGCGCGCAGCTGGTAGTCGGCAGCATCAATCGTCAGGGTGGTAACGTCATAAACAGCGTCGGTCATCTGGCTGGCAACAACGCGGTTCCAGATGAGAGTATACAGCTTGAGCTGGTCGTTGGTGAGGTACTCCTGCATCTCGGCCGGGGTACGCATGACGCTGGTCGGACGAATCGCCTCATGCGCGTCCTGAGCGTTCTTTTTGGTGCTGTAATGGTTGGCCTTGACCGGGCAAAATTCGCTGCCGAAGTTTTGCTTGATGTAGTTGCGGATTTCGTCCACAGCTACGTCCGCCAGACGCACTGAGTCGGTTCTCATGTAGGTAATCAGGCCGACGGAGGTTTTGCCCAGAGATACGCCTTCATAAAGCTGCTGTGCGAGCATCATGGTCTTTTTGGCGCTGAAGTTGAGCTTTTTGTTGGCCTCCTGCTGCATGCTGGAGGTAGTAAACGGCGGTACGGGGTGACGCTTGCGTTCTTTTTTTACTGCGTCGCTTACCATATAATCAGCTTTGGAGAGTGCTTCCTCCGCTGCTCTTGCCTCTGCCTCGTTGTGCAGCTCCAGCTTTTTGCCCTTATATTTTACTGCTTCCGCTTCAAAGAGCTGGCCCTTGCTGCCTTCACGCAGCTTGGCACTTAACGTCCAGTATTCTACCGGCACAAAATCTTCGATTTCACGGTCGCGGTCGGCAACAATTTTAGTTGCAACAGACTGTACGCGGCCGGCGCTCAGGCCCTTGCGGATTTTACGCCAGAGCAGCGGGCTGAGCTGATAGCCTACGATGCGGTCCAAAATGCGGCGTGCCTGCTGTGCATCAACCATATCCATGTCAATGCAGCGCGGATGCTTGATAGCGTCCTTGACAGCGGCAGCGGTAATCTCATGAAATTCAATGCGGCAGGCAGATGTCGGGTCAATTCCCAGAATAAATGCCAGATGCCAGCTGATTGCTTCACCTTCGCGGTCAGGGTCAGTTGCCAGTAAAACTTTGTCGGCTTTTTTGGCTTCAGCTTTCAAGGATTTGATTAAATTGCCCTTGCCACGGATGTTGATATATTTCGGCTCAAATTCGTTTGCATGCTCCTCGTCAGGCAGAAAGGTTACACCCAGGGTGCTTTTCGGCAGGTCGCGCAGATGGCCCATAGAAGCCTTTACAGTATAGTTTTTGCCTAAAAATTTTTCGATAGTCTTGGATTTCGTAGGTGATTCCACGATAACCAGAGTCTTTGCCATTTATGTTCCTCCTACTTTCGGTAGTAACGCTGCGCCTGGTCTGTAGCCACCAGTCCGGCGGCCTGCAGGTCAAGCAGCTCCATGCTCACGGCAGCAAAAGCGGCTCCGCTCTGCTCCGTCAGCTTTTCTAAAGAAAGCGCTCCTGCCTGCAAAAGAGCAAGCAGCTTCGCTCCTAATTCTGTTGTGACAGGTGCGGGCGCAGGCTTTGGTTCCTGCGGCGCGCAGTCAAATATACTCGGCTGGGTTATGCGGCGGTTCATTGCCTGCTGCCAGCTTCTTTTATCGTCTAAAATATCCTGTGGCATATCCACCAGCTTGGCACCGGTGCGGATAAGCTCGTGACAGCCAATGCTGCTGCCGTCGAAAATATTCCCCGGTACGCAATATACCTCACGTCCTTCATCTGCAGCGATATTCGCCGTAATTACAGCGCCGCTGCGCTTGCCTGCCTCTGCTACCAGCACGGCTTGCGACAGACCGACGATGATGCGGTTGCGCGCAGGAAAATTGGCCGCTGCAGGCGGAACTCCCGGCGGATATTCCGTCACCAATGCGCCCTGCTCGGCAATGCGGGCAAACAGCTTGGCGTTTTCGGACGGATAGACAATATCCAGACCGCAGCCAAGCACTGCCACCGTCGTCCCTCCGGCCTGCAAGCAGGCCTCGTGCGCCGCCGTATCAATGCCCTTGGCACCGCCGCTGATGATGGGTATGCCCTCACGCGTCATAGCCTGCGCAAAGCAGGCAGCAGCACGCACACCGTATTCCGTGCAGCGACGTGAGCCGACGATGGCCAAAGCATAATTTGCCTGCGGCAGCTCGCCCTTGACGTAGAGCACCAAAGGCTTGTCGCTCAGGTTTTGCAGGCTCTGCGGATAGTCAGTGCCGGTATAGGCCAGTATCTGCACGCCGTTATGACGGCAGAAGTAATCCAACCTTTGCGGCAGACGCGCATCACGGTTGCTGATAAAGTTTTGCACTGCTCGCGGCGTACAAAGCCCTGTTGCCGTGAGCGTGGCGGCGCTCGCTTCAAAAACAGCGCGGGCACTGCCCAAAGCGTTAATCAGATCAGGTATTCTGCTGCGTCCCAGACCGGGGACAACAGCGCAGACAGCGGCAAGGTATAAGGTATCCATAAGGTCACACTCCTCCTGTAATAAATACATGATTATGCAGTCAGAGCGGAACTTCATGCCACAGCCTTCATAATATGCGATTTTCTTACATTATAATGATGAAATTCGTATTGGTCAAGTAAATTAATTATATAATGGAAGAAATTGTCAGCAAAATACGGGGAATTTTATTCACGAAAATGCACAAAAATCGGCCTATATACAGCAAAAGGACTCCCTCATGCGAAGGAGTCCGAAAATTATTTTTGCAGTCTTTGCATAACGTAATCGACAATCTGCTGTGCTGCCAAAGGATGGGCATGCTCGCTGCAGGCTGCTGCCTCACGCGGGCTTACCGTGCTGTTTTTGATATGCTGCACCAGCTCGTCGGTAGAGCGTGCCACCAGAGCGCCGCAATACTGCTGCAGGAAGGCGGCGTTGCCCTCCTCCTGCCCCGGCAGCGGCTTGTAGATTAAAAGGTCCAGTCCGCTCGCCAGCACCTCGGCAGAGGTCAGGCCACCGGCCTTGGTGATAATCATATCCGCACCTGCCATAAGCTGCGGCACGTCCTCACGGAAGCCGTAAATTTCGGCCGTAGCGCCGTATTTGGCTTGCAGCTGTGCTGCCAACGCCTCGTTGTGGCCTGTGACAGCAACAACGCGCAGGTTTTTCAGAGAGGCGCGCTGCAGTGCAGTAATAATCTCAGCCATCGGCAGCAGGCCCTCGCCCCCGCCCATCAAAAGGCAAACGCGTTCGTTTTCGTCCCAACCGAAGAACTCGCGGCATTTCTGTTTATCGTGCTTAATCATAAACTGCTGGCGCACGGGAATGCCCGTAGCCTGAATGTCGGCATCGGTATTGAGCTTATCACGCAGCAGCTCGTCGGCGATAAAGTACGTGTCCACGCCGTCGCAAACCCACCAGCGGTGAATTGTAAAGTCGGTCACTACAGCGCCGAGCCAGAGCTTGGGATGCTGCTTTTTGTAATAGCCGATGATGCCTGCGGGTGTAGCGTGCGTGGCGATTACCGCGTCAGGCTGCACACTGCGCAGGTAGCTGCCACCCAAAGCTGCCAAGAGACGGTTTAAAAGCTCACGCAGCCATAAGGAGCCGCCCTGCTTATTGCCCCAGCTGTAGGCCAGCTTGTAAAGCCATGGGCAGCATTTTAAAATCCACAGGTAGGTGCCTAAAAAGGCCTTGCCCAGAAACTGCGGGAAGAAGTCGAAGATGTTGCCGTGGATGACCTTAACCTCCGAACGGTCGGCGAAAGCCTGCTCCAACGCTTCGGCCGCCAGTCTGTGTCCGGAGCCTATGGGTGCCGAAAGCAGGAGCACAGTATATTTTTTTCGTGTTTCGTGCATATGTATCACCATCTATATTGTATCGGAAATATAGCTAATCGGAATTTTTTTGCGAAAAAGGCTTGCTATCATAGCCTTTATATTGTATCATATTTTTAACTACAATCAATAGTTAATGTTCTCGCAAAGAGTAAAATTCGTGAGAAATTTTTGGGAGGCTCGTCAAATGACTACAAGAAGACCTGTTGAAAGCTTTAGCTTTCCTGTAGAAAAAATTAAAGAAGGTTACTATACTGACGCATATTTTATGCGTTCCGAAGAAATCTTAAACGGTGATAATTACCATCCGCGCGTGCTGATGCAGGTGTTCGCCCGTGACCATGTTGTTGTTTGCGGTACCGACGAGGTCATTGCTCTGATCCGTCAATGCGCTTTCCATCCGGAAACTATCGAAATTCATTCCCTGCGTGACGGCGAAGAGGTTGACGAATGGGAAACCGTTATGACTATCGAAGGCGATTATGCCGACTTTGCGCATCTGGAAACCATCTATCTGGGTATTTTGGCACGCCAGAGCCGCATTGCTACCAATGTTCGCCGCGTAGTGAAGGCTGCCAACGGCAAGCCGGTGCTTTTCTTCCCTGCACGCTATGATATTTACCAGACTCAGGAATCCGACGGCTATGCAGCTTTGGTTGGCGGCATCCACGGCTTTTCTACCGATGCCAATGCTCTGGCAGCAGGCGGCAAGGGCCTGGGCACTATCCCCCATGCTTTGATTGCTTCCTATAAGGGTGACACTGTTGCTGCTACCGAAGCATTTGATAAATATGTTGACACGTCTATCGCACGTATCGCTCTGGTTGACTTTGACAACGACTGCGTAAATACTTCACTGGCTGTTGCCCGCAAGCTGGGCAAAAAGCTCGCAGGTGTGCGTCTTGATACCTCCGGCAGCATGGTTGACAAGAGCCTGTGGACTCAGATCGGTACCTTTAAACCGACCGGTGTTTGCAAGGAGCTTGTTTGCAACGTTCGCCGTGCGCTGGATGCCGAAGGCTTCAACCACGTTAAGATTATCGCTTCCGGCGGCTTTGACGCTGAGCGCGTAGCAGCGTTTGAGGAAATGGGCGTACCGGTTGATACCTATGCAGTAGGTTCTTCCTTCTTCGACGGCAACATCAACTATACTGCTGATATCGTTAAGGTTGACGGCAAGGACTGCGCTAAGGCCGGCCGTAAATACAATCCTAACCCCAAAATGGAGCTTGTAAAATAATTTGCAACAATGAGGTTGCAGTGCGAAAGTACTGCAGCCTTTTTTGCTATCCAAGCTAAGCATGTACCATGTTGAACCAAAAGTTATTTAAAAATCTAGCTAGAACTACAACGTAAAAACAGGAGAATATAGTGTCGTGAAGGGAATAAAAATTACAGCGAATGAGTGTCTGGAACCACATGCGGGCGCATCCAAGAAGCAAGTCCGTAGGACGATGCTGATTGGTTTATGCGCGCCATGCGATAGTGTCCCAAGAAGCAAGCTCACAGAGCGTAGCTGATTGGTTTGACACGAACCGCTAAGGGGCGCAATGTCTGAGCGCTACTCCTAATTTTTATAGTAGCATTTGTCAGCATAGCGCGAGTTTTGCGCCGCTTCGTCTTGGTTCCACACGAAATGAGTGGCCGTAATTTTTGCTGACCGAAAGGACACTAATTCTCCGAATATAACCCACTTTATAATATTTTTCGTATCAAAGTAAAGGAGATTAAGCGTTGTATAGAGAATAAACGTTATAGCGAACCTCAATTTTTGCTGACCGTAGAGATACTTACTCTCCGAAATACAATATCTTTGTAATATTTTTCATCTACATAAAAAGGAGAACCCACCATGTCATTGAATACAACTCCCGCTGCCGAACGTATCCACATCGGTATTTTCGGTAAGCGTAACGCCGGCAAGTCCAGCCTTATCAACGCCATCACCAGTCAGGAGCTTGCCATTGTCAGCGAACAAAAGGGCACAACTACCGACCCCGTATATAAGGCTATGGAGCTTTTGCCCCTCGGCCCCGTAATGATTATCGACACTCCCGGCCTTGACGATGAAGGCGAACTGGGCGCGCAGCGCATCGCCAAGGCTCAGCAGGTGCTTGGTAAGTGCGACATCGCTCTGCTCGTAGCAGACGCCAGCGTAGGCCTCAGCGAAGCGGATAAAGCGCTGTGGCAGCAGCTGCAGGCGAAAAAGCTGCCATCTATCCTCGTACTGAACAAGGTAGAGCTTTTGGACGAAATGCGCCAGGCACTGCTCACCATGGAGGCCATGAAGCTCACCAAACAATGCTTCCTTGTCAGCGCCGTCACCAACCGTAACATCAACGAGCTGAAGGAGGCTATCGCCGCTTTGCGCCCGCGTGAGGTAGAACGCCAGCTGCTTGGCGATTTAATCAAGCCCTGTGACATCGTTGTGCTCGTAACGCCGATTGACAGCGCCGCACCCAAGGGCAGATTGATTTTACCGCAGCAGCAGGTACTGCGCAACGTGCTCGACAACAAGGGCATCGCCGTAACCGTGCAGGAAAGCGAGCTGGCAGAAGCACTGGCACGCCTTACCTTCACGCCAAGGCTCGTCGTAACCGACAGTCAGGCCTTCGGCGCAGTCAGCAAAATCGTACCGCCCACCATTCCGCTCACATCCTTCTCCATCCTCATGGCGCGCTGCAAGGGCACACTCGGCACAGCCGTAGAGGCTGTGCGTGTGCTCGATACGCTCAAGGACGGCGATAAGGTGCTCATCAGCGAGGGCTGCACACACCACCGCCAATGTCAGGACATCGGCACAGTAAAGCTTCCCGGCTGGATTCGCAGCTTCACCAAAGCGGAGCCTGAATTTTGCTTCAGCAGCGGCACGGAATTCCCCACTGACCTGTCACAATATAAACTTGTAGTGCATTGCGGCGGCTGCATGCTCAACGAACGCGAAATGCAAAGCCGCAGCGAGCGTGCTGCAGCGCAGAACGTGCCCATGACCAACTATGGCATTGCCATTGCCTATATGCACGGCATTTTAAAGCGCAGCGTCGCTCCCCTGCCGGATATCGCCAAGCTGCTGGAGTAAAGCAGCTGAACAGGAAAAAGTGAGGGTATGAACCATGCACAGCTTTTTATATTATTACCTGATCTTCATCAACTGCACCGCCTTTGTAGTCTACGGTGCGGATAAAGCCTTCGCCAAGCTGCATAGCTGGCGTGTACCGGAAATGGTGCTGCTGCTTTTGGCAGCGCTCGGCGGCAGCGCAGGCGCATTTATTGCCATGCAGCTTTTCCGCCACAAGACACAGCATTTGAAATTCATCTTCGGCGTACCGCTCATCTTCTTCCTGCAGGTAGCAGTTATCAGCTATTTTTTCTATAAGGGCTGAGCGCTCTCTAAAAACCGTACAAAACCGTACAACCCCTTGCTGCATAAGGCTTTGGGGCTGTACGGTTTTTGTGTTGCACTTATAACTCCGCAATCTTCGGCGTATACTTTTCTTCGAATGTACGCAATACACCAAGCAGTCTTTTGTCCAGATAGCTTATGCCCTGCTCCCGTAGTTTTTGCGGGATGCCGTAGTAGCATTCTGCTACCGCACCGGTGATTGCTGCCAGCGTGTCGCTATCGCCGCCAATCGAAATAGCATTACGGATAGCATCTTCATAGCTTGTCGACTCGAAGAAGGCCATCAATGCCTGCGGTACGGTATTCTGACAGGTTTCGTTGAACATATAGGAATCGCGGATACCGTCAAGCGTGAAGTCCATAGGATAATAGTTAGCATCAATATAATCCTTGATAGCTTGCATATCTGCGTCATGCTTAGCCATAAAGGCTGCCACAGCAGTTGCTTCTGCTCCCTTGATACCCTCCGGATGGTTGTGCGTTACGTCCGTCACCATCAGCGAAAGCTGTTTGACATGCTCTAGGGTATTCCCAGCATAAACAACACCGCTCACGCGCATTGCCGAACCATTGCCATAGCTGTTATAAGGCTGCGGGTCGCCAAAATAAAGCCAGCAGGAAAAGGTTCTGCCATAACCGGCATCAGGATATGCCTCACCAAAAGCACGCATTTTTGCTACAGCCTGCTCGCGCAAATCGCTGAAATCAGGCTTGCTCTCCAAAAGCGCCTCACATAACGCCAAAGACATTACGCTGTCATCTGTAAAAAAGCAGTCATTAGTCAAAAACTCAAAATCCTTCGCTTTATAATTATCCCATTCAAAACGTGAACCGACAATATCGCCGATAATTGCACCTAGCATTGTATACGCCTCCACTCTTTTGTTATATGTATATTATAGCATAATCGTTTAAACCGTACACCAATACAAAACCGTACATGCGCAAAGGCTTGCCCTGCCTACGTTTGTACGGTTTGTACAGTTTTGTACGGTTTTTGAGGATAGCCAAAATATACGCATATAAAGCTAAAGAAACGCTCTGCCAACCTTGCGGTCAGCAGAGCGTTTTATTGTGTCAGTATTAAGCCTCAGCTTATTTGAAGTAGCTTACGCCGGACAGGAAAATCTTCTGATCCTTGTCGCCGACAATGTTGCGGAACAGGCCCGGAGCAAAGCGCTCGCTGTGGCCCATCTTGCCGAGGATACGTCCGTCGGGGCTGGTGATGCCTTCGATAGCATACAGGCTGCCGTTCGGGTTGAACGGAGTGTTCATGGTCGGTACGCCCTGAGCATTTACATACTGGGTAGCAACCTGGCCGTTAGCGAACAGCTCTTTGATAGTGCTTTCCGGAGCGTAGAAGCGGCCTTCGCCGTGGGATACGGCAACAGCATGCTCTTCGCCGGGCTCGCACAGGCTGAACCACGGAGATTTGTTGGAAACAACTCTGGTGGTAACAATTTGGGAAATATGGCGGCCGATGTTGTTGAAGGTCAGGGTCGGTGCATCGCTGGTCATATCACGGATATCGCCGTACGGAACGAGGCCGAGCTTAATCAATGCTTGGAAGCCGTTGCAGATACCCAGCATCAGGCCATCGCGGTTCTCCAGCAGGTCGCTGATTGCTTCCTTGATGCGCGGGTTGCGGAACATGGTAGCGATGAACTTGCCGCTGCCGTCAGGCTCGTCACCGGCGCTGAAGCCACCGGGGATCATAACAATCTGGGAGTTGTTGATATATTTAACCATTGCTTCTACGGATTCTTCGATAGCAGCAGCGGTAAGGTTGCGTACGATGAAGGTGTTAGCTTCGGCACCTGCAGCTTCAAAAGCACGGGCGCTGTCGTATTCGCAGTTGTTGCCGGGGAATACGGGGATGAATACGCGCGGTTTAGCGATATTCACCGGAGCGGTGAGCGTCAGCTCGCTCTTGTACAGCGGCATAGCGATGTCAGCAGGCTCTTCTGCCTTCGGAGTGCCGTCCGGGAAGATGCCTAGCAGCGGCTCGCGGTATGCGGCAAAGGCTTTCTCAGCGTCAATCTTGGTGTCGTTGATGGTGATGCCTGCTTCGGCAGTAGTATGGCCGAGCAGCATGTAATCAAGGCCTTCGAACAGCTCTTCTGGTTCTACGCCGGCTGCCAGCTCGAGGACCATGCCGCCGGGCTGCAGAGTGAAGAGGCTGTCGGTATCGTGGAACGGTTTGATGAATTCAAAGCCAAGCTCGTTGCCCAGGCTCATGGTGGTTACCAGTGCAGCTACGCCACCCTCTTTGACTGCGGCAGCAGCAGCAATCTTGCCTGCTTCCATAGCCTTGTGTACAGCGGTCAGGTTTTCCTTCAGCGCTGCAAAATCCAGGACTTCTGCACTATTGCGCGGGCAGGACAGGAAGATTACCTTGTCGCCTGCTGCCTTGAAGTCGGCAGATACAGCCTTGTTGCCGTCGATTACGCCTACTGCGAAGGAAACTAGTGTCGGCGGAACGGTTTTATCCATGAAGGTACCACTCATGCTGTCCTTGCCGCCGATTGCCGGCAGGTCCAGAGCATCAAGTGTGGTGAAAGCGCCCAGCAGTGCGCTGAACGGCTGGCCCCAGCTGTTGGCATCATGCAGCTTCGGGAAGTACTCCTGCAGAGTCAGGCGCAGCTTAGCAGGGTCGGCACCCAATGCTACGGCACGAACTACAGATTCGGTTACAGCGTACATAGCGCCGTGGAACGGGCTCCAGCAAGCAACGTTCGGGTTATAGCCGCAGGCCATTACGCTGGCTGCGGTGGTGTTGCCGTGCAGCACAGGAATGCGGCCTACCATGCCCTCGCTCGGAGTGAGCTGGGTTTTGCCGCCGAGCGGCATCATTACGGTGCCACGGCCGATGGTGCTGTCAAAGCGCTCGGACAGGCCCTTTTCGCTGCAGACATTCAGACGGCCGAGGTTAGCCAGCCATGCAGCCTCTAGGTCAGCAGCGGAGGTTACTTCAGCAGGAACCTGCTCGAATACGTTGTCCTCTTTTTCTTCACTTACTACGATATTGGTGTGCTGTGCAACGCCGTTGGTATCGAGGAAAGCGCGGGACAGGTCAACAATTTTATCGCCACGCCAGAACATAACCAGGCGCGGTTCTTCGGTAACGTCGGCAACAACAGTTGCTTCCAGGTTTTCTTCGTCAGCATATTTGATGAAGGCATCGCGGTCAGCGGCAGCGATAACAACAGCCATACGCTCCTGAGATTCGGAGATAGCCAGCTCGGTGCCGTCCAGGCCTTCGTATTTCTTGGGAACCTTGTCGAGGTCAATAACAAGACCGTCGGTCAGCTCGCCGATAGCAACGGATACACCGCCTGCACCGAAGTCGTTGCAGCGTTTGATCATTGCGGTTACGGCAGGGTTGCGGAACAGACGTTGGATTTTGCGTTCGGTCGGAGGATTGCCTTTCTGTACCTCTGCGCCGCAGCTCATGAGGGAGTCAACGGTGTGCTCCTTAGAGGAACCGGTTGCACCGCCGCAGCCGTCACGGCCGGTTTTGCCGCCCAGCAGCACTACGATATCGCCGGCAGCGGGACGCTCACGGCGAACTGCACTACGGGGAGCAGCGCCGATTACGCCGCCGATTTCCATACGCTTCGCAACAAATTTATCATGATAGTATTCCTGTACATGGCCGGTTGCCAGACCAATCTGGTTGCCGTAGGAGCTGTAGCCTGCAGCTGCGCCGATGGTAATCTTGCGCTGAGGCAGCTTGCCGGGCAGGGTTTCGCTGATCGGGGTGCGCGGGTCGGCACTGCCGGTTACACGCATAGCCTGATATACATAGGAACGGCCGGACAGCGGATCACGGATTGCACCGCCGAGGCAGGTAGCAGCGCCACCGAACGGTTCGATTTCGGTCGGATGGTTATGGGTTTCGTTTTTGAACATTACCAGCCACTCTTCGGTCTTGCCGTCGATTTCGATAGGTACAACGATAGAGCATGCGTTGATTTCTTCGGACTGGTCAAGGTCAGCCAGCTTGCCTTCCTTGCGCAGCTTTTTCATGCCGATTACGGCAATGTCCATCAATGTTACCGGACGTTCGGTGTCTTCACCGTAAACCTCGTCACGGGCAGCCATGTATTTGTCATAAGCCTCTTGTACAGGCTGGGTAAAGGTGCCAGGAACGATATCTACATCCTCAATCTGCGTCATGAAGGTGGTATGACGGCAGTGGTCGGACCAGTAGGTATCCAGCACACGGATTTCGGTAATAGTCGGCTCGCGGTGCTCTTCAGTGAAGTATTTCTGGCACCACAGCAGGTCGTCCAGGCTCATAGCCAGGCTCATGGATTGACGCAATGCTTCTGCTTCTTCTTTGGACATGGTCAGGAAACCGGTAACGGATTTGACCTTTTCCGGCTCCTCGCAGGTGCTGATGAGGGTTTCGGGCTTAGCCTGCTCAGCCTCACGTGCTTCAATCGGGTTGATGCAGTAAGCCTTGATTTTTTCTACTTCTTCCGCAGTCAGCTCGCCTTCCAGCACATATACCTTAGCAGCAGCAACCATCGGGCGCTCCTTCTGGGTAATCAGCTGGATACATTGTTCGGCAAAATCCTCGCGCTGGTCGTATTGACCGGGCAGCAGCTCTACGGCAAAGGCAGCCTCGCCTGTAGCCAGTGGCAGCTTCTCCTCTACGACATTGTCGACAGGCGGCTCGGACAGCACCAGCTGTTTAGCCATAGCGAATTCCTCATCGCTCAGGCCCATCACGTCATAGCGATTGACAATACGCATACCGGTAAGATTGCTCATACCGAGGTTGTTGCGCAGGTCAGCCAGCAAGCCATGTGCTTCGACAGCAAAGGCATCCTTCTTTTCTACAAAAAGTCTTCTTATGTTACTCATATACACGGCCTCCAATGTAATTTTTTGAGGTGAATACTTGCTATTTATGTATCTATTTTAACACACTTTGGCGTTTTATCCAATATGGATAGCGATAAATCCAGGCAAATTGGTGAACATTTTTCAGTTTTAGCTAAAAATAATTCGGAAAATCGGCCATAATGCAAGAATGGCCACCCTAAAAGATGACCATAATTTTATTGAAAAAGAACGTTTGTGACAACGTTTATTAAACGTTTATTATTTGGCAAACTCTTGGCTTACCTTGGCAATCGCTTCTACCGTAGTGCGGATATCTGGCTGCGCCAGAATGCCGCTGACTATGGCTGCGCCGTCAGCGCCTGCCGCGCGCACCTCGCGGTAATTGTCCGCAGTTACGCCGCCGATGCCGACAACAGGCAGTCCCTTCTCCCTGCAGATAGCCGTAAGTCCTTCCGTACCCAGCTTTTTGACGTCTGCCTTGGTAGCAGTGCCGAAAACAGCGCCGCAGCCAAGGTAATCCGCACCGCTTTGCAGTGCTGTTTTAGCCTCCGCCGGATTGTGTGCCGAAACGCCGATGAGATAATCCTCGCCCAGAATCTTGCGCGCCGCAGCGCAGGGAAGGTCGTCCTGCCCCAAGTGTACGCCTGCTGCGCCCACCGCCATGGCGATATCCAGACGGTCGTTGATAATCAGCGGCACCTTAAAGCTGTCGCACAGTGCTTTCAGCTGCAGCGCTTCGGCGTACATCTCCGCGCTGGATGCTGTTTTGGCGCGGTACTGCACCAGCGTCACGCCGCCTTCGAGCGCCTCGCGCACGCAGTCAATAAGCGCCCTTCCCTGCAGGCAGCCATCATCCGTAACCAGATAAATACTGTAATCAGGCTGTGCTTTCATCAGGACACCTTTTCCTCCGGCTTCAGGTTCACCAGATTCCACTTCGTAGTTACATGGTAAATGGCGTCAATCAGGCGCACCTTGAACATGCCGGGGCCGTCCTTCTTCTCCAAGAAGTTGGCTGCCAGCTCGGCGCTCTGGCCCATAATGACTACGCCCAATGCTGCCGCAACGAGCATATCCTTGGTAATAGCGGCGCAGCAGGCAACTAAGGTAGTAGTCATGCAGCCGCTGCCGGTGATATCCTGCAGCAGCGGGTGACCGTTGTTCAGTACAACAGCCTGCTTACCGTTGCTGATGTTGTCAATCGGGCCGGTGACAGCAAACACGCAGCCAAATTTGGCAGCAGCATCCTTAGCAGTGCGCAGTGCTTCACCCTCTTCCGTGCCCTGCTCCATATTGTCCACGCCACGGCCGCCGGTTGCACCCAGCAGCAATGCCTGGCATTCGCTGTGATTGCCGCGCACGATGTCAATATAGCCTGCGTTCAGCAGCTTCAGCGCGAAGTTCAAGCGTACGGTAGAAGTCATAACGCCAACAGGGTCCAGCACTACGGGGATGCCCTTGGTTTTGGCTGCCTGCGCCGCACGCTCCATAGCAATTTGCTTATTGAAGCTCAGCGTACCGAGATTCAGCACCAGTGCGTCGGCACCGGCGGTAATTTCGATAACCTCCTCCGGCTCATCGGCCATCACCGGAGAAGCACCTGCTGCCAGCGCAGCGTCCGCACAGCTTTCCGCCGTAACATAATTAGTAATTTCGTGGATGACAGGTCTTGCCTTACGCAGCTTGTCAACCAGCTCGCCAAAAGTATTTTTTAAATCCATTAGTCTAAGATACCAGCCTTTCTGTATAAATCAACAAAATGATGCGTCGGTCCGCAGCCGCTGCCCAGTTCGATGCCATGCTCGATGGCTTCGGTAACGTAGGCCTTGGAGGCGCGTACTGCATCCGTCAGCTCCAGCCCCTTGGCCAGGTTCGCCGCCAGACTGCTCGAGAGCGTGCAGCCTGTGCCATGCGTATTCTTCGTAGGGATGCGCTTGCCGGGGAACCATGTTTCCGTGCTGCCGTCAAAGAGTAAATCATCCGCCGTGTCGCTCAAATGACCGCCCTTTACGAGCACAGCCTTCGCACCCAGAGCAACAATTTTTTCCGCAACGGCGCGCATCTGCGCCTTTTCCGTAACCTGCATGCCGGTAATCGCCTCTGCTTCCGGCAGGTTGGGCGTAACCAGTGCAGCCAACGGCAGCAGCTCCTTAATCAGCGTTTCGCAGGCCTCCGGTGCCAGCAGCGGATAACCGCTTTTGGAGATCATCACTGGGTCCACCACGATAATGCGCGGCTGATAACGGCGCAGGCAGGCGGCAATCGTACGGATAATCTCCGGCTGCGATACCATGCCTATTTTCACTGCGTCCACACGGATATCGTCAAAAACGGCAGAAATCTGCGCTTCAACGATATCACAGTCAATATTCTGTACTGCGGTAACACCACAGGTGTTTTGTGCCGTAACGGCGGTAATGACGCTCATGCCGAAGGTACCATGAGCGGCAAAGGTCTTTAAATCGGCCTGAATTCCGGCGCCGCCGCTGGAATCACTGCCGGCAATCGTCAGCAAATTCTTCATCTGCTTTCTGCCTCCTTTAATGCGCACTCAACGCGCGCAGGTATTTTCTTTGTTCTGTCCGGAGTAATCGAACAGACCGTCGTTCTTTTCCTCCAACGCTTTGATAATATGATAGGTATATTCGTTATAGGGAGTTGGAATCCCCAGTTCCTTGCCCATCGCCATCAGAGCACCGGAGAACATATCAATCTCGGTGTGTCTGCCTGCGTCCAGATCCTGCAGCGTGGAATAGCGCACAGATGGCGGAACGGCGCTGCCACGGCCGGAGCTTGCGGGACATTTGCTCATATCAATGCCCTTGGCGGCGGCGATGGCCTCCAGCTCACGGCGCAGACCTTCCTTAATAGCACGCATGTGCTCACTGTCCTGATAACAGCCAAGACCTGCGCCAATCACAGCCTGCGGCAGATTGTTGCAGACGTTCAGGCGGAACTTGCACCAGATTTCTTCATTAATGCAATCCGTATGGCGGATATGGATATCGGCGCTGCGCATAAGCGCTTCAATCGCCAGCACACGCTCACTCTCAAACGGTGCCTGCGCTTCGCCGAAAACAATACCGATAGTCTTTTCCGGGTTGAAACGCACGCCGGTGCCCTCGTGACGCGACGCAATCTTAATCAGAGCAGGCAGAATCTGCTTGCTGTCGACAGCACCGGCAATAATCTCCTCGCTGTCCACGCCGTTCATCAGGCTCATGACAGTAGTATTGTGGCCGACTGCCTCGCGGATGCTCGCCAGAGCGCCCGGCAGAGCGCCATATTTTAAGGCAACAATCAAAAGGTCTACGCCCTTGGCCTCCTGCGGGCTCCACACCTGCGGATGGTAGGTAACGTTGTTGATGCTGCAGCCCTCGTCACGCAAACGCGCAGCACGGCTGCCTTTGGCGATAATGCCGAATCTGATATCGGGGAGCTTGCTCAGTCCCCAGATTATATAAGAGCCGACGGCTCCTGCTCCCAAAAGAGCGACAGATTTTATCTCCATGCTTATCACTCCTTATCGCTTGCGAATAAGCGCTGCAGGCCGTAGCGGAATTTATTCCGCTGAGGCTATAACGCTCATTGCAGTAAAGCTAATTATACACTATATATTATAGCATATCAGGGCGCATAAAAAAACAGCAGCGAAGTGCAAGGCACGAGCTGCTGTGAAGAACGGGTGAAATTTATAATATTATGGAAGAAGTTTTTATGCGGTTAGCTTGGAGGCAAGCTTTTTATATCTCTCATTCAAGCAACCATTTTATCAGGTTTTTCTTTTGTATTCCATTATAATTAGCTTCGCCAAAAAGCTCGTCAAGTGTCAAAAGATATTTTGGATAATTATCCTGTACGCTTTGTAGCGGTACCAACTCTCTTGCTAATGTATCAGGGTTTAACGTAGTGGCGGATATCTGGTAATATTCTGTCTGGTTGTTTTTAATGGCTACAAAGTCAACCTCACCTTTATCAATATCCCCCACGTATACATCATAACCGCGTCGCATCAGCTCCAGATAGGCAAGATTTTCTATGATATGACCTATATCGCTTTCTTTATTACGTATCAGGATATTGCGCATACCAATATCGACAATATAATATTTAGGCATATTGGTAAGTAGTTGCTTTCCTTTGATGTTAAAGCGCGGAGCTTTATATAAAAACAAAGCATCTACCAACCCCTGCAAATACTTCTCAACAGTCTTGTTGTCTATACTCTTGCCACCGGATTTTAAGGTATTCGCAATTTTGTTTATAGAAACAATATTACCGATATTATCAGCGATAAATTTTGTTACCTTATCTAATGCGTTCACATCAGTAATCTTCAGACGTTTTACTATATCATTGAGAATAATTGTATTATATACATCACGCAGATAATTATAAGCATCACTGTCAAAGCTATTGTAACGTGCCAGAAAAGGAAAGGAACCATAATTCAGGTATAAATTAAACTTTTCCTGTATGCTTACGTCAACATTTTCCGGAGCAAAAGAAGATACAAATTCTTTAAATGACAGCGGCAGCATCTTTAGTTCAACGTATCTGCCGGAAAGAACGGTTGCCAGCTCTCCGGACATAAAATAAGCGTTGGAACCTGTAAGATATATATCGCAATTATCTTTAATGAACAGGCTGTCGACAGCTTTTTGATATTCCGTGCAATGCTGTACCTCATCTAAAAAAATATAGTTTTTGCAGTCCTGCTGCAGGTGGTCATTTATATATTGATACAAAGTATGATAATCCCGTAAGGCTTCAAATTCCATTGCTTCAAAGTTGATGCTGATAATTTGTTTTTCATCTACCCCCTGCTTAAGCAAGTTCTGTTTAAACAGCGTAAACAGGGTTGATTTTCCGCAACGGCGTACACCGGATACTACTTTTATGATTTGTTTATCCTGCCAGCGACATAACCAGTCAAGATATTCTTTTCTTGGAATAAGCTGCATAGTTATCACCTCTTACTTATATTGTAAAGCAAACCTGTTATAAACGCAAGAAAACTTGGAACGCATTCCAAGTTTTCTCTATTTTCCCTAAAAGTTTGGAATGGAATCCAAGCTTTAGCATTTTTTATATAAAATTAGGATTTTATTCCTGATTTTGAACATAGAAAAAACGGTATACCTTCGCATGCCGGAAAATAAAAAGCACCCACGTTAGTGAGTGCTCGGTTTTAGTGTTTTACTCCTCATAGTCCTCGTCTTCTTCGTAAGCAGCCTGCTCTCTGCAATCTGCGTAAATAGTATCTTTGTTAGCGTTCACCAAATCCATTATTTTTTCTTTTCTTCTTCGGAAACGATAATATTGTTTTTCTTCATGTAGTCAATACCGTGAAAAAAGAACATTTAAAAGCATTACGAACAAGCGCTAGTAACAGCAAAGCGACCCGATTAAGAGAGCTTTTTGCTAAAACTTTTTCTCCTGAAAAAGTTTTTGTTTTGCCGCGCTTTACAAAAAGCGCGAACCTTTCTTCCAACTTCTTTCAGTTATGAAAGAAGTTGAATTAACCCAAAGTATCAACAAACAAAATCCCCCGCAGGAAACCCTGCGAGGGTAAAGCATGCGACAGCTCTATTCACTTCTTCACAGCCAGGCTACGGATAGAAACATTCACGTTATTCACCTTCATGGCCGTCATATACTCAATCTTTTCTTTAATCTTCGCCTGGAACTGCTTGGTAACGGCAAAGAGCTTAACACCGTAATACAGCACAACCTCTACACTGATAACAATACCCTTACTGTTGTCGCTGCGGCGGCGCACCTTAATGGAGGTGATGCGCTCAACGCCCTCCAGCTTGCGCCCGATAATTTTGATGATATCCTCCAGCGCGCTGTCGGAAATCAGCAGCTTGCCGTAAAAGCTGAACGAAGGACGTACGATAGAACGGTCCGCATCCTTCTCCTGCTTGCGCTGGCTGGAAAAAATATTATAGGGCAAATCGGCAAAATAGCCTGTGAAATGAGGCTTCAGCTCAATCGTCGGCACCGGCACGATATGCTTGCCTTCCTGCAGACGCGCATGGCGGGCCTTCTTGATTTCGGCCTTGCTGGCAATCTGGTTGATATACACCGTCTTAACCGGCTTATCCAGCTTCAGCCTGCCGATAATCTTGTTGATCATATTGTCTGAGGTAGCAATAATCAGCAGACGATGAATGTTGTTGGTCGCCAGCGCCTCACGCACCGCCTGCGCGTGTCCTTCGTCGGTGAAGATGGCACGCTTTACGGCCTGTATTCTGTTGTCTTCGTTCTTGGCGGAGGTGCCTGCCAGAATTTTGGTGCCCTTAATCAGCAGGCCGTCATCAATAATAGCATCGCAGCGGTTGTCAAAGGCCACGCCGATGGCATGGTGGCTCTTGCCTGTGCCGCTGGGTCCTACAAAAGCAACTACTTCCATTCTATTACACCCTTAACATCATCATATTGCACCTGCCAGATTCCCAGCTTTGTGGGGAAACGGTCAGGGATTCCGTGAAAGTCACTACCGCCGCTCACCAACAGTCCGCGTTCTTTGGCCAGTGCAATCCAATGGCTTTGCGCCTGTGCATCCGCGCTGGGGTGCCACACCTCGATGCCGTCAAAAGGCTCTGCAGCTAAAAGTCGTTCGGGCAGCGTTTTATCCACCAGCTCCGAGGGATGCGCCAGCACGGCGATGCCGCCAGCCTCGTGAATCAGCGCCACAGCCTCATGCGGTGACAGCTTGGGCTGCGGTACATATGCCGGTCCGCCGCGGTGCAGCAGTGCATCGAAAACCTCCTGCACGGTAGCAAAATAGCCCTTGGCCACAAGTGCCTTGGCCACATGCGGACGGCCCACTGCCCTGTTCTTGGGATCGCAGGCCTCTACCTCCACATGGTAGCCTAATTTTTCCAGCTTTTCCAGCATGGCATATAAACGGTGCTCGCGCGCATGGCGCATTTCATCCATTTTCTTATGCAGCGCTTCACAGTCCATGGAAACGTGATAGCCTAAAATATGCACGGCATCATCCTCGTACTGCGTTCCCAGCTCTACGCCGGTGAGGACGCGGATGCGTCCGCCGTAGCGCTTCGCCGCCTCGCGCGCCTCCGCCATACCGTTCCACGAATCATGGTCGGTAATGGCGATTACGCCGATGCCTTTAGCCACGGCCTCGTCCACCAGCATGGTCGGCGTGTAGCGTCCGTCGCTGAAGGTGCTGTGCAAATGTAAATCTACAAGCTGCGCAGCCATTACAGCATACCTGCCAGCTTGATAAGCGTCATAGTGCCAAAGGCAGTACCGCCTTTAACCTTGAAGCCCTCCGTCTTGGTTGCGGTGGAGGTGCCGCCGATATCAAGATGCGCCCACGGGATATCCTTGTCAACGAACTCACCGATGAACAGACCGCCGGTGATGCAGCCTCCGGCACGTCCTGCGCTGTTGAGCAGGTCCGCAACGTCGCTCTTGATGGCCTCCTTGCATTCGGGCAGGGAAGGCAGCTGCCAGTAGTTTTCACCGGCCATGCGTCCTGCCAGCTTAATCTGCTCCACCAGCTCGTCATCATTGGACACAATACCGCTGGTTTCGGTGCCCAGGGCGATGATTACCGCACCGGTGAGCGTTGCTATATCAACAACCTTTTTCGCCCCCATTTGGCAGGCATACCAGACTGCGTCCGCCAGCACCATGCGTCCTTCCGCATCGGTGGAAACAACCTCGATGGTCTTGCCGTTGGCTGCACGCACGATGTCGCCGGGGCGCTGTGCCTTGCCGTCAGGCATATTCTCCGCGCAGGCCAGCACGCCGATAACATTGCATTTCAGGCCTAAACGTGCGATGGCACGCATAGCGCCGAGCACAGCGCCCGCACCTGTCATGTCGTCCTTCATCTCGCCCATGTTATCGTCAGGCTTAATGGAAATACCGCCGCTGTCGAAGGTGATGCCCTTGCCTACGAAGGCTGTATAGGGAGCGTCACCGTTGCCGTTGTAGCGCAAGGCAACGAGGCACGGAGGGTTATGACTGCCCTGACCTACTGCCAGCAGTGCATGCATGCCTCTTGCCTCCATCAGGGTTTCGTCCATAATAGTAATTTCCAGCGGCAGCTCCTGCCCCAGCTTCAGGGCATCGTCAGCCAAGGTCTGCGGAACTACTACGTTACCGGGGTTATTCACCAGATCACGTGCATAGCACACTGCTTCCGCAGAGATTTCCGCAGCGTTAATGATTTCCGCCGCCTCCGGCACAGCACTCAGCACGGTAGCCTCGCACAGCGGTGCCTGCTTTGCTTCGCTCTTGAAGCGGTTGAAGGTGTACGCGCCGAGGTACAGGCCTTCGACGAGCGCCTGCAGGTTTTTGCTGCGTTCGGCGTTCAGCAGGATGGGCGCTGCCAGTACAGCCTTTTGCGCCTTAGCCTTGTGCAAAGCGCGGGCAGCAGCGCCGGCAGCCTTACGGAAATTGTTCGGCTTGCAGTCCTTGCCCTCGCCACAGCCTGCCAAAAGCAGTGTCAGCAAACCTTCACCCTGCGGCAGCACCAGGGTGGTAACGCTGCCTGCGTCATAAATATCGTCGTGCTGCGCGGCATACGCCATTGCTGCCTTGGCTGCTGCCTCCGGCAGCTCCAGCTTGTCGATAGCCGCCGCGCATTCCTTGCACAGAAAGAGGACAATACTGTCCGCATCATTATAGGCTGCAGCGTTGAACTCCGCTGCGGTACATTGAAATTGGTTTAACATATCTTAAACTCTCCTATCATTATTTATATTCTATTGCAGTCTGCAATTCGTTAAGCATGGTATTGCCGCTGGCGCGCTGCAACGACAAATCGCTCACCAGCACCTTCATTTCGCGCATTAGGCGGCCCTTAGAAAAATACGAGCCAAGCGCATGTATGGTATAGGGGGTCTGGTTAATATTGCCTATATACATCAGGCAGTGACCGTCCATATAAAGCGCTGCACCGGGCATCAGCCTGCTGATAACGGCGGCGCGTTCCTGTGAGCTGCCGCTGAGCTTTTTCTTCGTGCCTGCGGTCAGCTCCTGCTGGTCGGCATTACGCGGCAGGACAATGCCTACAGTGCGGTAAGCATTGAACACCAGGCTTGAGCAGTCCACGCTGTTTTTCAAACCGCCCCAGCCATAAGGCTTGCCGTAAAACTTGAAGGCGGAATTAAGCAGATTATTGCTTGTATAGGGCAAATAACCGTAATGCACGGCAGAGGCAGCCTTCGGCACCAGCAGCTTCTGCTTCTGCAGCTGACCTGCTTTAGTGCGCACCGGTGCAATTACAGTATAGGTATCGCTCTGCATACTGTCAACCGGCAGGCGCGCACCCTGCTGATAAAGCACCTGCTCGCCGTCCGTTTTCAGGTTATATTCCGCATCGGTAACAACAAGAAACTTCTGCGGCTTTACAAAGGTGCTCCAGGAATTCTTATCGGTCATGGCTACATTATACTTGCTCACCCAACCGCTGTAATTTACTGCCTGCACGTAGTAAAAATAACCGTTGGCACTGGTGTGCAGCACAGCCACAGGCTCGCCCGGGTCCAGCATAGTTTCCTGCAGCGCGTCAAAATCTCTGTCGCCCGCGTAATAATACAGGCCTTCGCCTGTAGGCAGCGCGCGCACAGCGGTACGGCGCACCGTCACGGCGTATTGCACGCCCACGCTTTTGGGTATAGCGGCAATATTGCTCTGCTTGCGCAGGATATTCTTATAGTTTTCGCTCACCTTGTTGCCATGCAGATACAGGTCATCGTCAAGGATGGAATAATCCATAATCCTCGTTTTGAGCGCATCACCGCTCATCGTCGCAGGATAATTTGCCAGATCAGGCATACTGCGGGAAGCAGCGCGCACCTTGGCGTTGAAGGCTGCCACACCCTTCGCATCCAGAATAACCGTATCACCGCTCTTGTTCTGCTCCGTCCAGTGCGACGGGTTCACCAGCGGCGGATAATTGGTAATGCCTGCAGCCGAAGCACCTAAAGGCAGCAGCAGTCCGCAAACAACGGCAGCTGTATATAAAAGCTTTGCTAATCGCAATTTCGTTCCTCCCTCCTGCAGTATTAAGTCTACTGCAAATCACCTAAAATACTTGTAATATTATTATATTCTTTAGGCAAGACAAAAATCCTGCTTTAATATATGAAAAAAGCTGATGTAAGCGTTGGCCTACATCAGCGTAGAAGCGATATTTATTTCTGCAGATCCTTGGCATTGCCCGGTTTGATTTTGCTTTCGGTGCCTGTGAGCAGGCGATGGATATTTTCCTTGTGGCGCAAAACTACGAAGAAAGCGGCAACTACGGAAAAAATCACATAGGCAGAGGGATAACCCAGATACCATGCCAGCGGCGGCGTAAAGATGGCAGCCATAATGGAGCCAAGCGATACATAGCGCGTCAGCAGCACGCACACCAGCCAGATACCGAAGCTTGCCACCGCAACCTTAGGCATCATAAAAATCAACAGGCCCAGTGCGGTCGCAACGCCCTTGCCACCCTTAAAGCCCAAAAAGAGCGAATAATTGTGGCCCAAAAGTGCGCCCAAAGCAGTAACCACATCCAGCAGCGGATTGTGGAAAAAATAGCTCATAATACCAACGGCAAGAATACCCTTGAAGGCATCGGCAATCAGCACCAGCACCGCAGTCTTGGGACCAACGGTACGGAAAACGTTCGTCGTGCCGATATTTTTGCTGCCGTAATTACGGATATCAATACCGTGAAAGGCCTGCACCAGCCATAAGCCGCTGGGAACAGAACCGCAGACATGACCGAGCACAAAGCCCAGCAGAAAATGTAATATACCCACCTCATTGAACATAACAAATCACCTGACTTTTATTTATTCATCCTCGTTCTTACCACGGATAATCATCTGAATCGGTGTACCTTCAAAGCCAAAGGCCTCACGCAGCTTGTTCTCCAGATAACGCTGATAGGAGAAATGCATGATTTCCGGTTCGTTGACAAAGATAACAAAGGTTGGCGGTTTGATTTTGACCTGTGTAACATAAAGAATCTTAAGACGCTTGCCTTTTTCGGTCGGCGGCGGATTGATAGCCACAGCGTCCTCGATAACCTGGTTGAGAATACTGGTAGCGATACGCATAGCGTTCTGCTCGGCAACATAAGAGATAACCTCCGGCAGACGGTGAATACGCTGCTTGGTAACAGCAGAAACGAAAACTACCGGCGCATACTGCAGGAAAACAAGCTCCTTGCGCAGAGTTTCGGTGTAACGCAGAGTGGAGGAATTGTCCTTTTCGTACAAATCCCACTTGTTGACAACCAGAATAACAGCCTTGCCTGCCTCATGTGCATAGCCGACGATACGTTTATCCTGCTCGGTAACACCCTCGACAGCATCAAAAACCATCAGCACAACGTCACTGCGGTCAACCGCGCGCAGAGAACGCATAACGCTGTATTTTTCAATCGGTTCGTCAACCTTAGCCTTGCGGCGCATGCCTGCGGTATCAATGAACAGGTACTTCTGACCGTTGCGTACTACCGGAGTATCAATCGCATCACGGGTAGTGCCTGCAACATCACTGACGATGGAACGCTCCTCGCCTACCAATGCGTTAAAAATAGAGGATTTGCCTACGTTAGGGCGGCCAATCAAGGCAACCTTGATCTCGTCCTCCTCCTCCAGGTCACCTGCCATCTTATCGGACGGGAACTTGGCAACAACGGCATCCAGCAAATCGCCCAGGCCCAAATGGTTGGACGCGGAAACAGCAATCGGGTCACCGATGCCCAGATTATAGAATTCAAAGGTATTCATCTCCTGCTTCGGAGAATCCGCCTTATTGACAGCCAGAACAATCGGCTTCTTGGACTGACGCAGCAGACGGGCAACGTCAGCATCCTCAGTAGTAATGCCTGCGCGCGCATCGCAGACGAACAGAATAACGTCCGCCTCCTTAATCGCAATCTGTGCCTGCTGACGGATAGAAACAGCAATAGCATCGGCATTCATGATTTCGATACCGCCGGTATCAACCATCATAAACTCGTGGTCCAGCCATTCGGCGGTAGCATACAGACGGTCGCGGGTAACGCCCGGTGTATCCTCAACAATGGAAATCCTGCTGTTGGCAAAAATATTAAAAAGAGTAGATTTGCCCACGTTAGGACGTCCAACTATAGCAACTATCGGTTTAGCCATAATCAAATCTCCTTCATCATAATAAATTTTTTAGAATGTGTCTATCATAGAAATGTAAAATTTTTTGTATATTTATGGGATATTTCCCTATAGTTTCCTTAACGCTAACACAACCCTCAGTCAAAATCACTAACATGATTTTGCCAGCTCCCTTTCAGGGAGCATATAAAGGTTGGCGAATTGCGAACTTTAATCTTAAATCGAGCCTATTATATCTCCCCTGAAAGGGGAGGTGGCTACGAGCGTCAGCGAGTAGACGGAAGGGTTGCGGCGTGATATGTGAATTACGATGCAAGCACAACCCTCAGTCAAAATCACTAGCGTGATTTTGCCAGCTCCCTTTCAGGGAGCATATAAAAGTTCGTAGTAATAGCCAAAGTTAAAATCTCGAAACACTACTATATCTCCCCTGAAAGGGGAGGTAGCTACGAGCGTCAGCGAGTAGACGGAAGGGTTGCCTCTAGTGATCAATTCCATTCCTGGAAGAAACTCCCTTATGGAAGTAATGCTTAACCTCGCTCATATCAGTAACAAGGTCGGCAATTTTAATAAGCTCTTCCGGTGCACCTCTACCAGTAGTAATAACCTCAACGTTATTTTTATGCTTACGCAAAAAATCGACAACCTCCTGCGTCGGCAGCATCTGAGTAGCAAGCACAATATTCAGCTCATCGAGGATAATAATGTTCGCAGCGTGCGAGCTGATAGCCTCTTTCGCCTCTTCCCAGCCGTTACGGCACATCTTCAAATCAATAGGATCGGGATTATGGAAATTAACAAAAGCGTCGCGTCCCACCTGCCGCAGCGTAAACCAAGGCAGATTCTTTGCAGCCCGCGCCTCGCCGTACTCAGGATCATCCTTCAAAAAAGAAAGCATCAGCGTCCTCATACCATAACCGGAGGCACGCAACGCTACGCCCAAAGCGGCAGTAGTCTTGCCCTTGCCTGTACCTGTATAAACCTGCAGCATACGCTTCACCTATCTTTCCAATAATAAATGCAGCAATTCCTTCGCACCCTTGGCAATCTCCACCTTGCCGGGGTAACGCTCCTTAAACTGCGCCAGCGACATATCATCCAAAAACAGCTTATCGTTATTCAAAACCACATCCGGCAGAATAATCTTCTTGTCCTGCACGTTCGCTAAGATATCGCTGCCCGTCAAAAGACCGGTGACGTTGACCTTGCCGCCGAAAAAGCTGTTAGGCACAGGTACAAAGCGGTGCTCTGAACCGAACTGGCTGTTCAGCTTCGCCATCAAAGGCTCCAGCACACGGTAAGCGCCCTCGCCTACGGGGATAACAGCAGGCTCTGCAGGATGAAAGCTCTGCATCTGCGCCAACGCCTCGTCCCACTCCAGCATAAAGTTGGCAGTAAGGCCGATGCCGTTTTCCAGCTGCGGGAAGCCGTCGTACCATTCGGTAGGAGGAAAGGGCTTTTCCGCCAGCAGATAAAATTCATCGCCTAGGTAGATAAACGTCTTGCCTGTTTCCTTGCGGCAACGCTCCTGCCACGCGGTCACCTGCTCCACAACCTCTGCGGCCTGCTCCTTCGTAAAGGTGGCAAGCTGCGTCAGATGCTCGCGGTGCTTAGTCGTGCCAACAGGAACAATCGCCATCGTCAGTACATTGGGATACTGCGCGTACAAATCGTGGAAGCTCTTGGCAAGAATATCGCCGTCATTATAACCGGGGCAGCAGACAATCTGCGTATGCACCTGAATGCCCGCATCGAACAAAAGCTGCAAGCGCTCCATCAGCTGACCGGCAAAACGGTTGTGCATCATTTGGCAGCGCACCTGCGGGTCGGTAGCATGTACCGAAACATACAGCGGCGTAAGATGCGTGCGGATAATACGTTCAAAATCTTCATCCTTCATATTGGTGAGTGTAATGAAGTTACCATATAAGAAGGACAGACGGTAATCGTCATCACGCACATACAGACCCGGACGCATACCGGGAATCATCTGGTCAACAAAGCAGAAAACACAGTTATTGTAGCAGGTCGCAACTCTGTCAAAAACTGCGGAATCAAACTCCAGGCCAAGATCCTCATCCGGATATTTTTCTATATGTACCTGACGGCGTGTGCCATCGGTGGCCTCTATCTCCAGATCAACCTCGTAATCGGAGGTATAGAAGCTCAATTCAATTATATCCTTAACCTGTACGCCGTCCACGCTGCACAGCTTTTCGCCGGCCTTGATGCCTGCGTCCGCTGCCAAGCTGTTCTTGCGTACACCACTAATAAGTCCTACCATTACAACTCCTTAAAAAAATGCAGATAATCAACCGTAAAAAGATTAGTCGTCAAATTATTATATCATATTAGCTTGAAGAATGCAAAAAGGGGACGCTATATACGCTAAAAGCTTCCGGACGAGCCATGAAAGCAGGTCTGGAAGCTTTTATTGTGTAAATTAGTACTTAGATGACAAATTATTATAAATGCCACTCAATACTATTCTAGATCCCTAGAAGCCAGTCAATGACATTCACGACTTTTATGCCTTCATAATTTCCGAGGGAGAAGCGATCAAGCGTCAAGACGATTTTCTCATAATTGTCTTGTATTCCACGTAGCGGACGCATCTCTCGTTCAAATGTTTCCTCAGCAGTCATATTAGCAGTAACCTGATAATATGTTAATATTCCTTGCTTCTGAACGACAAAGTCCACTTCAGTTGAGCCAAACTTTCCAATATTGACCTTATAGCCTCGCCGTAAAAGCTCAAAATATACAATATTCTCAATGGAAAAGCCCAAATCATACCGTTTTCTTGGAAGAATATGATTGCGAAGTCCCAGATCAACCATATACAGCTTTTTATTGGCTTTCAAAAGCTGTTTCCCAACAATATCAAATCTTTCAGCTGGGTAAAAGACAAATGATTCAGTCAAAGCCTCCACATAATCACTAACCGTATTCGGGGAAATCTTTCTGCCAGAAGAGATTAAGTAATCGGTTACGCTTTTCATAGAAATCGGACTGCCGATTACACTTGCCAAATAGCGTGCAATGGTCTTCAGTAGTGCAATATCTGTGATTTTACGTTTACCTGCATCTTTTTCTTTTCTTGCCTGGCGTTCCTCAATATCTTTAACAATAACGGTGTTATAGATTCCCTCCAGATATTGATTTACTTTTTCATCCGTACGGTTCATCACCGCAACATACGGAAGTCCTCCCGTTTGCATATATTCTGAAAAAGCATCTTCTTGCGGTCTCCCCGTCACAGTGACATACTCACGGAAAGAAAGAGGAAGCATTGATATTTCCACATACCTTCCAGACAAAAGGGTTGCCAGTTCACTTGAAAGCAAATACGAATTTGAACCCGTAATATATACATCCGTGTTGTTCTTTACATATAGACTATCTACTACTTTGGGGAAATCAGGCACGTTCTGAATTTCGTCCAAAAATATATATGTCATTTTATCGCTGCACAGACGTTCTTTTATATAACGATAAAGTACCTTATAATCCAAAAGCTCTTCAAACTCTAGGTCTTCAAAGTTGATTGATATAATCTGTTCTGCTTCCACGCCAGCTAAATGAAGTCTGTCCTTAAACTGTTCCAGAAGCACCGATTTACCACAACGTCTAATTCCCGTCACAACTTTAATGATGTGCTCGTCTTTCCACTCCCAAAGCTGTGCGAGGTATTCTTTTCTTTCAACCATAGTTCCATCACTCCTTTCTCCTAGTATAGCACATTATGTTTTGAAAATCAAACTATATTCCCATTTCGGAATTTACTTTTAAGTATTTTATTTTGTCTTCTTATTTTAGAAGCTTTAATTACCAATATCCATAAGCTTCACCAACTATCACGAAGTCTATTTTGTAGTCGGCGAGAAAAAATCTGCGCAAGCTTTCATGCCCTCGCAGATAGTATGCTATGGAATTTGTTAATAAATAACCTCTACTCTGCTCAACCTCTCCAACGACTAATCCTCATTACACAATTTTCATTTAGATAAAAAATACGATACAGAATTTCTCGCTCGTAATGTACATACCATTTACAAATATTGTATTACGTTTAGAGGTAAAGAAGTAAAAGTCATAAGTAACTTAGAACGGTTTTCTCACCAAAAACTGCGGAGCAAACTCTCGCCTGCTCCGCAGTTTTTCTATCCTTTTCTTCTTTTACCCTCTGCGCCATCTGCACAGCTTCGCCAACTCGTAACCGCGGCTGGCGATAAAATCACGCGTTTCTCCCGTCACAATCAGCGGAACGTCACGCAGCTCCTTCGGCGTCAGGCAGCCCAAAAGCAGCATGTACTTTTGCAGTCCTTCCGCCAGTGAATACACATAATCTACTGCAGCGTCAATACCTTGCTCCATGACCAGACGCAAAAGCGGTGCGGTAATCCCCACCGCGTCCGCACCCAGAGCAAAAGCACGCGCTGCGTCACCTGCGGTACGGATGCCGCCGCTCGCCAAAAGCAGTGCGTTTTCCGGCAGTGTCTGCTGCGCGTCAAGCAGGCTCCAGCAGGTAGGCACACCCCAAGCAGCGAATTCCTCCGTCAGCTCCACGCCCTGACGTTTCGCCTCAATCGCCGGGAAGTTCGTCCCCCCTGCGCCGGCACAGTCAAAGGCTGTAAAACCCTGCTCCAGCAAAAGCTCGTACTGCTCTGCCGCAATACCGCAGCCTGTTTCCTTAACGATAACAGGCACGCTCACTGCATCACGAATCTGCACCAGGTTTGTCAAAAGTCCGCAGGTATCCTTGTCGCCTTCGGCCATCCACAGCTCCTGCGCAGCGTTGAGGTGAACCTCCAGCGCGTCAGCCTGCAGCATGTCAACGGCAGCCTGCGCCTGCGCGGGCGTAGCCAGTGCGCTGATGTTACCGATAACAAGACCTTCGGCAAGCTCCTCGCGCACCACAGTATAGCTCGCGATACCGCTGCCGTCACGCACAGCGCCGAACTGCGAGCCGACAGCCATACCGATACCGATTTTTTCCGCCACCTGCGCCAGCTTTCTGTTAATCTCCGTCACCGCATCTGTACTGCCTGTAATAGCATCAATGAAAAAAGGCAAACGCAGACGTTTGCCTAAAATTTCTACAGATAAAACAAAGTCTGCCGGATTAATCTCCGGCAGACAGTTGTGTAAGAAGCGGAGATCAGCAAGGTGCGTTGCCGCCGGGCCGTCGCCCAGCTCCAGTGCATATTGAATATGTTCTAGCTTACGCTTTGCACGTTGCATATCCTTCTCCAATTATTTTTCGAGGCTTTCCAGCTGCTCGGACAGGTTTTGGCTCAGGTGAGATTTTTTGCTGCCCATGTAGGAACGGAATTCGTTCTTTTCAGCGTCGCGTTTAACTTTGGAAATGCTCAGGCCGATTTTTTTGCTGTCCAGATCCATTTTAATGATTTCTGCTTTAACAACTTGGCCAACTTCCAGAACATCGCTCGGAGCTTCGATGCGTTCAGGAGCGATTTCGGAAATGTGAACCAGACCTTCAACTTTGTCGCTCAGTTTAACGATAGCGCCGAAAGCCAGCAGACGAACAACTTCTACATCCAGAATGTCGCCGATGTGGAATTGAGAAGCTTCAACCTTCCAGGGATCTTCCAGAGTAGCTTTGATGCTCAGAGCAACACGTTTATTTTCGCGGTCGATGCTCTTAACCAGAACGGTTACTTCGTCGCCTTCTTTAGCAACGTCAGCAGCTTTTACGCTACGGTCCCAAGACAGCTCGGTGTTGTGAACCAAGCCAACCAGGCCTTCGCCGATTTCAACGAACAGACCGAATTCAGCAACTTTTACAACCTTACCGGTGTATACTTTGCCTTCTTCAACAGAGTTGTAAGCAGCTTCTTCAGCAGCAGCGCGTGCTTCTTTAGCAGCAGCAATGCGAGCTTCTTTAGCTTCCTTGTAAGCTTTGCGTTTAGCGTCAGCTTCAGCTCTCAGCAGGTCGCGGCGGGAAACAACGATGCGTTTTTTCTCCAGGTCAACTTCGATGATTTCAGCTTCCAGCTCTTTGCCGACATAACCGGTGAAGTCTTCTACACGGCGCAGTTCAACATGAGATGCGGGCATGAAGCCTTCAACACCTTCAACTGCAACACCCAGACCAACGATGTTTTTAGCTTTGTTTTTGATGATGCGCAGAACTTTAACGGTTGCCGGGCGTTTTTCGCCTTCGGGCAGCTCAGCAACATTTTTCCATGCAGCGTCGCGCTCAGCTTTGATTTTGGACAGACGAACGAAATCGCTCTTGGTGCTGCCAGGAACAACCTTAGCTTCTACTTCGTCGCCAACTTTGATGGAGTTTTGCAGTTCTTCAGCAGATTCGGTCTGGGACCATTCGGAATAAGGAATCAGACCATCATGTCTATATCCAAAAGATACATAAACGCCGTCTTTATCCAATTGAATAACGGTACCGTTGACAACTTTGCCAGGATATACCTCTACCTCCATACTTTCGTTGAGCATGCTTTCAAAATCCATGTTTTCCATTACTAAAATAGCCTCCTTAATTAAACGGTCCGGAGTCGATGCTCCTGCCGTGATTCCTATTTTATTGCAACCCCTTAGCATATCGCTGCTCAGTTCGCTTGCAGTCTCTATATGATATGCTTGCCTGCAATGCTGTTGCACCAGCTCGAAAAGATGCCTTGTGTTGGCGCTGTTGCGTCCGCCGATGACGATAACGGCATCCGACTCTGCAGCCAGCTTTACAGCGGCTTGCTGTCTTTGCGCTGTCGCCAGACAGATGGTGCGCTCCACACGGTATTCTCCCGGGCGCTGCTCCTGCAGTGCCTGCAATATATCATTAAATTTCTGCAGCTCAAAAGTCGTCTGGATGATTACTCCATAACGCTCCCGGCGCGGTACATAAGAGATATCTTTTATACATTCTACACAGATAGCGTTTTTTCCTGCCCATTTTAAAATACTTTTTACTTCCGGATGATTTTTTTCTCCGACTATTACAGGAAAATAGCCATCAGCTGCTGCCTGAGCAGCCTTTTGCTGTGCCAGGCGCACATTCGGACAGGTTGCGTCCAGAATTGTCAGCCCTTGTTTTTCTGCCTGCGCGTAGGTTTCAGGCCCCTCGCCATGTGAACGGAAGATAACCGTTTCACCGGGAGCAAACTGCTCCAGGCTGTCCTTACAGGCAATGCCATTAGATGCAAGCTCGGCAATCAGCTGGGGATTGTGTATCAACGGTCCCAGCGTTGCACCCTGCACACGGTCGGTCGCAGCTTTCTGGGCCAACGCCACCGCGCGCTTCACACCATAGCAAAAACCACAGTGCTCTGCTACCTTAATTTCCATTATACATCTTCACCTGCCTGCAGCTTTGCAATGTGCTGCATCAGCTCTTCAGTCATTGCATGCAAAAATTCTTTGTTGACCACAGCGTCCTCAGGGAAGGGCATCGGTTTGCCAAAGCGCACCGTAACCTTCGGCCAGATACGGCCATGACGCTTGTAATCGGTACCGATGATGCAGGCCGGCACGATAGTTGCCTTCGCCTTGCTCGCCATCATCAGCGCTCCGGGCTGAGCCTTACCAAGCTCGCCGGTCTTGCTGCGTGTTCCCTCAGGGAAAATCGCCAGCACCTGACCGCTTTCCAGAATATCAATACCATGCTTAATTGCAGCACGGTCCGCGCCGCCACGGCGCACCGGGAAAGCACCCAGAATTTTATAGATAGTGCCCAGAACCGGCACAAACAGCTCTTCCTTGGCCATAAAATGGACCTTACGGGTTGCTGCCGTACCAAGTACAGGCGGATCAAGCAGACTCAGATGGTTGCTCGCGATAACCAGCGGACCATCCTTGGGAATATTTTCTGTTCCTTCTACCTTCAATCGCAAAAAGATGGTAAAAAGAATTTTAAAGAGATTCTTCACTAAGGTATAAATCATTGTGTGCGCTCCTGCACCAGCTGTAAAATTCTATCGGTAACCTCGCTGATGCCCATATCGGATGTATCCAGAAGCAAGGCATCCTCTGCCTGACGCAGCGGACTGATAGCACGCTCGCTGTCCTGCTTGTCGCGCTCGGCAATATCCGCCTGCAGCTGCTGCAGATCAACCTGCTGACCTTTGGCCACCATTTCCGCATAGCGGCGGCGCGCTCTTTCCTCAACCGAAGCAGTAAGGAAAATTTTCAGCTGTGCGTTCGGGAAAACAACAGTACCGATATCACGGCCGTCCATCAGGACACCGCCTGCCTCGCCCATACGGCGCTGCTGGTCCACCATCGCCTCACGCACCGCGCCGATAGCAGCAACCCGCGATACTATCGCCGTCACCTCGGGAGTACGGATAGCATCGGTAACCTCGGTACCGTCCACAAAAACACGGTTGATTTTTGCCTCCGGCTTGAAGTCAATCAGCATAGTTTTGGATAAGCCGCTGATAAAGTCCTCGTCAAAAGGTTTGCCTGTCTGCAAAAACTTCCAGGCTACGCTTCTGTACATGGCACCGGTATCGATATAGGCATAGCCTAATTTTTCGGCAGCCAGCTTCGCAATAGTGCTTTTGCCTGCACCTGCGGGACCATCAATTGCCACAACAATTTTCTTCATTCTACATAACCACACTTTATAATGTATTAGCTATCTATATAATACCATGTTTTACATGTATATGGATAGCCTAATTTAAGTCAAATTTATGAATTATTCTTCCGCAGCTGCCGCTTCGCCCGCAGCATGGCCGCTGCTGAACGCTGCCTGCAGATTATAGCCGCCGGTATAACCGTCGACATCCATAACCTCGCCTGCAAAGTACAGGCCCTTGATGCGCTTGGATTCCATGGTCTTGGGGTCAATCTCCTTCACGCTCACGCCGCCTGCGGTAACGATAGCCTCTGCAATCGGACGTGTTGCGGAAATAGTAATCACAAAATGCTTCAGCGTCTGCAGCAGTCTGTGACGCTCCTCGCGCGAAACCTGGTTGATGAATTTGTTCTCATCAACGTAGGACATATCCAGCACAACGGGAATCAGTCGCTGCGGCAGCAAATCCTTCATGCCGTTGAGCACCTGCTTACGGCTGTACTGCACAAAATCGCGCTGAATACGCGCATCCAGCTTTTCCTCGCTCAGCGCAGGCTTCAGGTCAACCTCCAGCTCTACATCCTTGCCTGCAGCCAAAGCGTCTGCGGCAAGATTGCTCAGCGAAAGCACAATTGGACCGGAAACGCCGAAATGCGTAAACAACATCTCGCCGAATTCACTGCCCAGCTTTACGCCGTCGGCCAAAAGCGTTGCCTGCACGTTGCGCAAAGATAAACCCTGCAGGTCATCAACATAAGGATAATCGCTTTCCAGCGGAATCAGAGAAGGCTTCAGCGGTACAATAGTGTGCCCCAGCTTCTTTGCCAGCTTGGCGCCGCCGCCGTCGCTGCCTGTGCCCGGATATGAGGCGCCGCCCGCAGCCAGAATAACTCTGTCTGCCTCGTACACGCCGTTGACCGTGCGCACGCCGTACACATGGCCTTCCTTGACCATGATATCAATAACCTTGGTGTCAGTCTGCAGCTTGCCGCCGGCCTCGGTATAAATCCTTACCAGCGTATCAACTACATCCTTCGCCTTGTCGCTTACCGGAAAAATACGTCCGCCGCGTTCAACCTTCGTCGGCAGTCCGTTACTCTCCAACAGCAATACTATATCATCATTTGTGAACCTATGTAAAGCACTATTTAAAAATCTTCCGTTTCCAGGCAGATTTTTTATGAAATCGGGGATTTCGCAAGCGTTGGTAATGTTGCAGCGTCCCTTGCCTGTGATGAGCATTTTCTTGCCCGGCACACGCATTTTTTCATAAATCGTTACCTGCGCTCCGCCCCAGGCTGCAGCAATACCTGCCAACAGGCCTGCAGCGCCGCCGCCGACAATCGCAACTCGCGTCATAGCTTAGCCGCCTTTCTGAGCTGAGATAATTCCTGCTCGCTCAGGCTGCGGAACTTGCCGCGTCCAAGATTGCTCAGCTGCAGCGGTCCCAGCTTGATGCGTTTCAAGTCGCGCACCGGGAAGCCGATAGCGTCGCACATGCGGCGAATCTGGCGGTTACGTCCCTCATGGATGGTGATATCAAAAAGCGTAAAGCCACGCTCATGATCATAATCACGCAGGTTAACAATCGCCGGAGCGGTCGGGCCGTCCTCCAGCTTTACGCCCAAACGCAGCTGGTCCAGCTTTTCCTGCGGCACAATGCCCGGAACCTTAACGAGGTAGGTTTTATTAACCTCATGGCTCGGATGCATCAGCGCCTGTGCCAGCGCACCGTCATTCGTCAGCAGCAGCAGTCCTTCGGTATTGAAGTCCAGGCGGCCTACCGGGAAAACTCTCTCCGGCAGGTTCTGCACGAAATCAGCAATGCTGCGGCGGTTTTGCGGGTCGGACATCGTGGTGACTACTCCCCTCGGCTTATAGAACATGTAATATGCCTTGGCCTCTTGGGCAATAGGCTTGCCGTCAACGCTGATGCGTACCTTAGCGGCATCAAACTTGCAGCCCAGCTCGGTAACAACCTTACCGTTCACGCGGACGCGACCTGCCGTAATAATTTTTTCTGCTTCGCGGCGGGAGGCAACGCCTGCTGCCGCCAGGATTTTTTGTAAACGTTCTTCCATCTATCTCAGTTTTCCTTTGCTTCTAATGTATTATCAAGCTGCAGCACTTGCTGTGCGGCCTCTGCCTCATCCTCAGGCTTCGTTTCCAGCGGCGGCAGCTCCTCCAATGAGTTCAGTCCGAACACCATCAGAAATTTTTCTGTCGTAGCATATAAAATGGGGTTGCCCAAGGCCTTTTTGCGTCCTGCTTCCGCCACCAGTCCTAAGTCCAGCAGTGTATTGAGTACGCCGTCAACCTTTACGCCGCGGATGGCTTCCATCTCGGCACGCGTTACCGGTTGTTTAAAAGCAATAATCGCCAATGTCTCCAACGACGCATTCGTCAGCTTTACTTCCTTTTTGCGTCCCAAGCCCAGCAATATGCTGTAGTAAACCGGCTTGGTTACCAGCTGAAAGCAGCCTACTGTTTCACGCAGCATCAATCCCCTGCTTTCTGCTTCATAGGACTGCTTCAGCTCTGAAATAAGCTCCCACACCTGCGGCTTATCCAACTGCAGAAGGTCCGCAAGCTCCGCCACAGAAACAGGCTCACCTGCAGCAAACAGCACCGCTTCCAGTGCTCCTGTCATTTTATCAAGATACATCGTTTGCTTCCTCCTGTCCCTGCTTGCCGAAGATATAAATCGGTGCAAAGCGCTGTGCCTGGCTGATAGTAATCAAACCCAGCTTCAGCAGCTCCAACACACCCAAAAAGCAGGCCACCTTCTCGGCAGGGCTGCCTGCAGTAAAAATCTCATTCAGCATAAAGCCCTGCGGCCTGCGCTGCAGTCTTTGCAGAATATCTGCCATTTTATCCTGCACACTGTAAGCCTGCGGCTCAATAAAGGCTGACGGCTTGCCGTCGGGCGCAGTCGTCATGCCTGCCAAAGCCTTCAATAACTGCTGCACCGTGCAGGGAGCAACAGTGCGTTCCACCAAGTTGCCGAACATCGGCTCACGCTGCCAGTACAGCTCAGCGCTCTGCTTCATATCCGCCAAAGCAGCGGCAGCACGCTTGATGCGGCGGTATTCCACCAGCATCTCCACCAGCTGCTGGCGCGGGTCTGCTTCCTCCTCCTCGCCCTCAACGGACTGTTTGGGCAGCAGCATACGCGATTTAATCTGCAGCAGCGTTGCGGCCATCACCAGAAAATCACTGGCGACCTCCATATCAAATTCACTCATGCTGCGCAGATAGCTTATATACTGCTCCGTAACCGCAGCGATGGGAATATCATAAATATCTACTTTATCACGCTCGATAAGATGCAGGAGCAAATCCAGCGGACCTTCGAACGCAGTCAGCTTCAACGATAAATCAGCCATGGCTTAGAACACTAAACCCAATATACCGTTTACCAGCATCATGTAGCCTGCGGCAAGCGGTCTGATAATCGCACCTGTAATACCGGTGAACACCAACGCAATCAGAATATAAAAGCCGTAGCGTCCAACAAGATTGTCAAACTTCCAGGCCATAGACGGCGGCAAAAGCTCCGAAAGAATCTTGGAGCCGTCCAGCGGCGGAACCGGAATCAGGTTGAAGAAAGCAAACCATACATTATATAACTGCATCCACAGCAAAAAGCGGTAAACGCCATCACTCAAAAGACCGAAGCGATTTAAAAACGTCATGAAGAATGCTGCGAGAAAGCACAAAAACAGATTGGCTGCGGGACCAGCAAAGGAAACCTTCAGAATACCCTCGCGACGGTTGCGGAAATTGCTGGGGTTAATTTCTACAGGTTTTGCCCAGCCGAAGCCGGCTACCACCAGCAGAATCGCACCCAACGGGTCCAGATGCGCCATCGGGTTGAAGGTCATGCGTCCCATATAACGCGCAGTCGGGTCACCCATGCTGTCCGCACATTGCGCATGGGCATATTCGTGTATCGTAATCGCAAACAGCAGCGCAGGAATGCGATAGATCATTGTACTGAAATCGAGCATACTTTCCTCCGAGAAAAATTTATCAATAGATTTATTATACAACATCTTGTATTCTTACGTCAAAAAGAAAACGGAACCATCAGTATAAATTATGTGACAGTTCCGTAAACATTTTCTTTTTTCTGCTAATTTTTTTTCTTATTTACCGGTAAATTGCGGTGCGCGTTTTTCATAGAAGGCAGCAATGCCTTCCTTGCAGTCGTCGGTACCCATCAGCAGCGCCTGGGTAGTTTCTTCGATAGCCAGCACCTCGTCCAGAGTCAGGTCATGGTCGTTGAGATATTTCTTCGTCAGGCTGATAGACAGCGGAGCGCTTGCTGCCAGGCGTGCAGCCATAGCGTAAACCTTATCCTTCAGCTCTTCATCTTCATAGACATCGTTCAGCATGCCAAGCTCCTTGGCAGTTGCAGCGTCAATCAGGTCACCGGTAAACATCAGCTCTTTAGCCTTCAGCACACCGATAGCCTTCGGCAGGAAGTACAAGCCGCCGCAGTCAGGAATCAAGCCAACCTTGGCAAAGCTCTCGCCAAAGCGTGCCTTGGCAGATGCATACACCAGGTCGCAGGCCAGCATCAGGTTAACGCCTGCACCGGCAGTAACACCGTTGATATAAGCAATAACAGGTTTAGGAATAGTAGTCAGGCGTTTGGCAACGTCGCCCACCTTAGCGATAAAGTCCTTCTTGGCAGCAACGCCTTCCAAGCCGTTCAGATAGCTCAGATCTCCGCCGGCACAAAATGCTTTGCCGTTGCCGGTAAGTACGATAGCACGCACCTCAGCGTCGGCAGCAGCCTTGGTAATGGCAGCATGCAGGCCGTCAATCAGCGCGTCATTCATTGAATTCAGGCTCTTCGGACGGTTCATAGTAATCGTCGCAATATTGTTTTCCACAGCGTATAATACAGCTTCTTCCATGGGGAACACTCCTTTACACTTGTAGTTTATATCATTAAGGATATTATAGCATAAAACCTTAAAAGCGCCTACTATTTGTCTAAAAATTTTAGCTCTTCCTGCTTTCTTCACTTTCTGCATTAAGTAAAGGCGAAAAGCGGTGCCTTTAAGGCAACACATCAAGACCATCTTTCCATCGCCTTTCATATCACTTGCCTTAATTCTATATAGCCATTTCATCTCCTACATTCCGTGCATTTATCGCCTTCCCAAAATACTTATAAATTTTTCTAAAAAAACCGTTGACAAATAATTGCCATGCGAGTATAATGATATTCGTTGGTTGACTTACCAACTTTAATTCCCCGATAGTTCAGCCGGTAGAACACCTGACTGTTAATCAGGGCGTCGTAGGTTCGAGTCCTACTCGGGGAGCCAAGAAGTTAAAGCTTCGAACTTTTAGGAGTTCGGAGCTTTTTTGTTTTTCCAGAAATTGATTTATGATATAATAAGTACATCACTATTACCAACGAGGTATCTATACTATGGCTTTAGAAAATAAATTAGGCATTACCAGCTCCGCCGAGCTGGCAACTCAGGAGGAGCGCTTAAGCAAAAAGCGTGCGTTAGAGCTTTTCGAAAGCGGTATGCTGGACAAGCTGGAGCCAGGCACCTTCAAAACGCTGCAGGTGATTCATAAGCAGCTTTTTATGGATATTTACGATTTGGCAGGCAAGGTCCGTTCCGTAAACATCGCCAAAGGCGGCTTTCGCTTTGTCCCGGCAATGTATCTGCTCGATGCGTTGAAGCAAATTGAGCGTATGCCGCAAAGCACTTTCAACGAAATCATCGAAAAATATGTTGAAATGAATGTCGCCCACCCTTTCCGTGAGGGCAATGGTCGCAGTACGCGCATCTGGCTTGATCTTATTTTGAAGAAAGAGCTGCAGCTGGTTATTGATTGGAGCAAGGTTAATAAGGAAGATTATCTGTCCGCTATGGAGCGCAGCCCGATTAAGGACCTGGAAATCAAGTTTCTCTTAAAGAACGCCCTGACCGAGCATATTAATGACCGCGAGGTTTATATGAAGGGTATTGATGCAAGCTATATGTACGAAGGCTACGAAGAATTCAAAACGAAAGATTTATAAGCTTCTGCCTGCCGGTTTGCCTCAGTTGCAGCAATGCAGCTGAGGTTTTTTGTTATTCTTTTAGCAATCCTTCATCAATCTTCCTTGCATACTAAAAATTTAATTGATATAATAGAAAAAGCTGAAAATTATATAAAAGGAGATTCTGTTTATGACCAACAACCATTCCAAAGGGCGTGCCATCGCTCTGCTGCCTATCGCAGTCTTTTTGCTGTTTTTTATAGGCTCAGGCCTGATTACCGGGGATTTTTACAGCATGCCTGCGATTGTAGGCTTTTTAATTGCTTTAATCATAGCCTTCCTGCAAAACAAAAAGCTCAGCTTTGTGCAGAAGCTGCGCCTTGCTTCTACCGGCGTAGGTGACGAAAATATTCTCACCATGTGCCTCATCTTCCTTGCCGCAGGTGCCTTTTCCGGCGCTGTCCGCGCTGCCGGCGGTGTAGAAAGCACTGTTAACCTCGGCCTTTCCATTCTGCCGGGCAACATGGCGGTTGCAGGCCTTTTCGCCATCGGCTGCTTTATTTCCATTTCTATGGGTACTTCCGTAGGCACTATTACCGCGCTTGCTCCGATTGCAGCGGGCATCAGCGACAAAACCGGCTTCCCTATGGCTATCTGCGCCGGTGCCGTTGTCTGCGGTGCCATGTTCGGTGACAACCTTTCTATTATTTCTGACACTACTATTGCTGCTGTTAAAACTCAGGGCTGCGATATGCGCGACAAGTTCCGCGAAAACTTCAAAATCGTCCTGCCGGCAGCAATCATTACTCTTGGCTTGTTCTACTTTTTGGGCAACACCAACGAATATCAGGTCAACGGCAACCTCGATTACAGTCTGATAAAGGTTCTCCCCTATCTGTTCGTTTTAATCGGTGCCGTAAGCGGTGTCAACGTTTTCGTGATTCTTATTATCGGTACTGTGCTCAGTATGCTGGTAGGCCTCGGAACAGGCATGTTTACTGCTACCAAAATGTTTACCCACGTTGGCAACGGCATTATGTCTATGTATGACATCACCGTTATTTCTATCATCGTGGCCTGCATCATTACCCTGATTAAGGAATACGGCGGTATTGATTTCGTACTGAACTTCATCAAGAGCCGCATCAGCAGCACCAAAGGCGGTGAGTTGGGTATTGCAGCTCTCGCTCTGCTTGTTGATATCTGCACCGCAAACAACACTGTTGCGATTGTTATGGCAGGCCCGATTGCCAAGGATATCAGCGAAGAGTTCGGCGTAACGCCTCGCCGCAGTGCCTCTCTGCTGGATATGTTCAGCTCCATGGGCCAGGGACTTATCCCCTACGGCGCACAGCTTCTGGCTGCGGCAAGCCTCACGGGACTTACCCCCTTCGCCATCATCCCCTACTGCTTTTATCCGCTGCTGATGGGTATCAGCGGACTGATCTTCATCTTCATCAAGAATAAAGACTAAAAACAAGCCGTACTGCTATGAATTTACTGTAATAGTAAAAATCAAGCCGTACGGCTTTTTTCATGCTTTAATAACAACATAACGCCAACGCAAAAAGCCTGAGCGAACGCCCAGGCTTTTGTTAATAGCTTATTATTTTTCAAACGGGAATTTGTACTGAGTCAGGCCCAGCTCATCTCTAAGCTGAATGAATTCCTTCTGGATGGATTTGCCAACCGGTACACCCTTGTCTTTTCTATCCAGCCAAGCCATGTATTCCTTCTCGCCGGCAGTATAGATGCGTTCCTGACCGGGAGCCTTGGTGGAATTGCGCAGACCGCGGCAGATATCGCCGGCAGTTTTCTTGAAGGTGTCAACGCCCATGAAGAACGCCGGATTGATAACGAAGAAGAAGTGACCCAGATGATACATAGCATTGTTGCCGTTTTCATCCTTGCCGGACAGTGCCTTCATGAAAGGACCGCCTGCCAGTGCGGAGGACAGAATCTCTACGATAGTAGTGAAGCCGTAGCCCTTGTAGCCGCCGGTTTCTTCGCCCAGACCGCCCAACGGCAGCAGAGCAACGTTGCCTGCACGCATTTCCTTCAGGATGGTAGCGGATTCGGTCATGGTGCCGCCGTCCTTAGCAACTACCAGACCTGCCGGAGTATCCTTGCCCTGTCTAGCATAGAACTCAATCTTACCGTTTTGGATGATGCTGGTTGCGCAGTCAAAGTTGAACGGGAACTCCTCATCGGTAGGCATAGTAAAGGTCAGCGGGTTAGTGCCCATCATCGGCTCAACACCGAAGGTAGGAGCTACGGAAGGTCTTGCGTTTGTACCGGAAATACCGATCATGCCTGCCTTTTCAGCCATAGTGGTCCAGTAGCCTGCAATGCCGTAGTGAGTAGAATTAAAGATGGTGCCGCCGGCCATACCGTACTTGGAAGCCTTTTCAATCAGCATTTCCATCATCTTATGGGAAGCAACCATGCCCATACCGTTATGAGCATCCATAACTACAGTACAAGGAGTATCCTTGACAATTTCAATTTCGGTTTTCGGCAGCAGGGTGCCGTTTTTAATACGATCCAGGTAAATAGGCTTGAAGCGGTTGCAGCCGTGGCTTTCAATACCGCGTCTGTCGCTTTCCAGCAGAACGTCTGTACAAATGCGTGCATCCTCTTCGGGAACGCCGTATTTAACAAATACGTCTACCATAAAATCGTGGACTAAGTCCCAGCTTACAAAGGGTCTTGTTTCTTCCATGCTGTTTCCTCCTTGAAGAAAATTTTTTCAATTCATAATAATATTGCTTTCGCACTACATATAGTATACCTCATTACTCCATAATTGTACAGTATTGCTTTTACGGCTACACTTCGCGCCTGTTATAAACGCTGATGTCAAAAAATCTATTTTATCCTTAGGCATACCCACCTATAAAAAAATACCGTGCAGACCTCAGCGTCATAGCCACAGAAGCCTGTACGGTATTATATATTTTTGTTATCCCTGCTCTGCTCCGTCCGCAGTAAAGGCAACCGGTGCCTTAGCCTCCAGCTCCTTCGTGCTGCCGTCGGCATTATGCCACAAGGTTTTCTTGTTCAGCGAGCCGTTGGTTACAAGGCCGGTCGCATCAAAAGTGATGCCTGTGCCGCTCTTGAATTCAACAAAACCGGCACTTTCATCCTGCAGGTTGTGCTGCCAGCCGAGAGGACGCAGCTTCGTTGCCTCCGCCAGTGTACCGGTTATAACCCTGCCATTTGTATCAAAGGTCAGCAGATTGTCATTTTTAAAGCGCACAAAGCCGTAGCCGTTATCGCTCAGCTGCAGGATAACGTCATTATCAATCACACCGCTGAGCACAGTGCCGTCCTTGGCAAAGATCACGGACTTATTGCCCATGTAGCGCACATGACCGTCGGCAGGAATCACCAGCCCCGGGCGGTACGGATGGTAGAAAAAGCGCGGCGGAAAGAACGGCGCACTTCGCTCCACATAATAATAGTTGCTCGCCAGGCTCTTCCATCCTGCAGGACGCAGATAGGTGGCGCTTGCCAACACGCCTTCGATAACCTGACCGTCATCGTTAAGCTTTACAACAGTATTCTTCTTGAACTTGATATCGTCCGCTACCGTCCAGCCCTGCGGCACCAGCTTGGTATCCTTATCTAAGGTTATGGTTTTATCAGCAAGAGCTGTGTTGGCACCTACAAGCACTAAGGCAGCTAATAGTAAGGCTGTAAATTTACGCATGATAATCACCTCATTTTCACTTTCTAAGCATATTATAGCATAGGTTACTAAAAGAAAATATAAAACTATTGTGAATTAAGTGTGGAGGTGATGGGGAGATATTCTTCCCTATAAATGCTTAAGCCAGCAGAGGGGTTTTCTTTATGCTTTTTGATGCACTTCATGCTTTGAAGTGCAGAAACTTTTTATTTTGAAAAATTTTTGCAGTTACCAGGACAGTAAAATCGTTATTTCATCAGAATATATGAAAATCCTGCATGCTAATCTGAGTACTTCCGCCATGTTTGACAAAAAACAAGATAAAACGTATAATAAACATAAAGAGACAACTGGTTGTGGAAAGCCGGTTCTCATCAAAGATTTGTATTCAGAAAGAAACCGTCTTACCGCTAGGCGGTTTTTTTCATGCCGTAATTACTTACGATACGTAAGGATCAGCATGACCAGAGTTGCGAAAGCAATCATCAGAGATAACGCTTCGAAAACAGTCATAACATCACCCCCACTCGCTAGGGAGTAGAAAAACCGACTACCAGTTGTCTCAAAATGTATTATAACATAATATTGATATTTTTAAAATACACCTCTAAAGGTGTGTTTTTTATTTTAAGCATATTTAAAAACAAAGAGGCCGGGTTTTGTCCCAACCTCTTTTATATTAAATGAATTGTACTACTGTACCCATTAATCTACTATATTTCCCGTCGCTAATTGCTTTGACGTAAATTATAGCATGACCTTTCATTGCTAAAGCCTTGGTTTTCAGTTTAATGAGTTCAACTTCCCAATCTTGCGTACTGTCTCCTAAAGAACCATCTGAGAAAATGATTCCCATGATAGAATATTCTTGTTTTAAGTCGCCGGTTGTTGTAATAATAGAATCATAATCTGTTTCAGGATTTTTGTTTGAACTAAACCATCCCATTTGCTACACTCCTTTGTTCTTATGGTGAAGTTAGCTACATTATATTATTTTATTGCGTTAAAAGCAAATGTTTTTCAAAGAGATCGTGTTGTAAAGAATCTACATTTTTTTGAGTGTTTCATTGTTTATAATGAAAGGCTCAGATTTTCGAGTGATTTAATGTGATACAAGATTGTATGAGTTGAGTGGAAGAATTTTTTTACAATTGTTCAAATTATATTCGAAGCTACAACAATGTATATAAATAAAAATCCTATTGCAGACTAACTCAGAACATCTGCAATAGGATTTTACGCTTATCTCATATTAAATTATGCAACAGCGCCGGCTTTCCCCTTACTTGCTCAGGTACTCGTCAATAGCAGCTGCAGCCTTCTTGCCTGCGCCCATAGCGCTGATTACGGTTGCAGCACCGGTTACGATATCGCCACCGGCGAATACGCCCGGAATAGAGGTAGCACCTGCCTCGTCAGCAACGATGTTACCGCGCTTGTTAACCTCCAGATCAGGTGTAGTCTGCTTAATCAGCGGATTCGGACCTTGGCCGATAGCCATAACTACCATGTCAACGTCAAGCACATATTCACTGCCTGCGATAGCTACAGGAGAGCGACGGCCGCTGGCATCTGCTTCGCCCAGCTCCATCTTGATGCACTTCAGGCCGTTAACCCAGCCCTTTTCATCGCCCAGGATAGCAACCGGATTGTTCAGCAGGCGCAGCTCAATGCCTTCTTCCTTAGCATGGCCGATTTCTTCCTTACGCGCGGGCATTTCCTCCTCGCTGCGGCGGTAAACGATATATACCTGCTCCGCGCCAAGGCGCTTCGCGGTACGCGCTGCGTCCATTGCCACGTTGCCTGCGCCAACGATAGCAGCCTTCTTGCCAACATATACAGGTGTAGCATAGTTCGGGAATTCGTAAGCCTTCATCAGGTTTACACGTGTCAAAAATTCGTTGGCGGAATATACGCCGTTAAGGTTTTCGCCGTCAATCTGCATAAAATGCGGCAGACCGGCACCGGTACCAACATAAACAGCGCTGAAGCCTTCCTCCTCCATCAGCTCCTTGATGGTGAAGGTGCGGCCGATTACAGCGTCAACTACAATTTTTACGCCCAGCTTTTTCAATGCGGAGATTTCATGCTGTACGATTTCCTTCGGCAGACGGAACTGCGGAATACCATACATCAGCACGCCGCCGGCAGCGTGCAGCGCTTCGTACATGGTTACATCATAGCCCATTTTTGCCAAATCGCCGGCGCAGGTCAGGCCGCTAGGGCCGCTGCCTACTACGGCAACCTTTTTGCCCTTGCGTTCTGCCGGAGCTTCTACATCGTTATCCAGGCCATGCTCACGCGCATAGTCGGCAACAAAGCGCTCCAGACGGCCGATTGCTACAGGCTCACCCTTAATGCCCAGCACGCATTTACCCTCGCACTGGTTTTCCTGCGGGCAGACACGGCCGCAGACAGCAGGCAAAGTACTTTTTTGCTTAAGGATTTTATAAGCCTCAGCAAAGTTTTCCTGTGCCACCTCATGGATAAACTTAGGAATATCAATATTAACCGGGCAGCTGCCTACACAACGCGGTTTGGGGCAGTTCAGGCAACGCTGTGCCTCGTCTACCGCCATTTCCTTAGTGTAGCCAAGTGCTACCTCCTGAAAGTTTTTGTTACGCACATCAGCCGGCTGTTCCGGCATAGCATTTCTCATTCCTCCACGCATTTGCAATGACCTCCACAGCTATATTCCAGTGCTTCCTGGTCCTTGTACATCTGCTGACGCATTAGCAGGTTCGCAAAATCTACCTCGTGAGCATCAAACTCCGGTCCGTCTACACAGGCAAATTTGTTCTCGCCGCCAACCATTACACGACAGCCGCCGCACATGCCAGTGCCGTCTACCATGATGGTGTTAAGGCTGGCAGTAGTTTTTACGCCGAAGGGTTTGGTGGTTGCTGCCACGTTTTTCATCATGATAACAGGGCCGATGGCCAATACCAGGTCAATCTTCTCGCCTGACTCCAGCATTTCACGCAGCGGGTCGGTTACAAAGCCCTTGCGGCCTGCACTGCCGTTGTCGGTGGTCAAAATCAGCTCGTCGCTGATAGCAGCCATTTTATCCTGCCAGATTAGCAGATCCTTGTCACGCGCACCGATGATGGAGATAACCTTATTGCCCAGCTCGTGATATGCACGCGCGATGGGATAAACAGGCGCAACGCCGATGCCGCCGCCAACTACTACAACAGTACCGAACTTGCCCATCTCGGAAGGATGTCCCAAAGGACCAACTACGTCGAGAATATCGTCACCCTCGTTAAAGGTGTCGCACAGATGCTTGGTGGTGTTACCCACAGCCTGCACGATTAAGGTGATATAGCCTTTTTCACGGTCAAAATCCGCAATAGTCAGAGGAATACGTTCGCTGTATTCGTCAGTGCGGATGATTACAAACTGTCCCGGATGGCATTTGTGTGCCACCAGCGGCGCGTCTACGACGAACTCGTAAACAGCAGGTGCTAAATTTGCTTTGGTAATGATTTTAGCCATTTTCTTGCTTTTCTCCTTTTGCTGCTAATTGCTATTTATTCAAAAGCTTTCTGGTGCAAGCCTCAGCTTCCGCGTAAATCTTTTCTTCGTCAAAGGTCAGCAGCTTGCCAGCTTCCACAACCTTTTTGCCTGCTACGAAAACAGTGTCGGCATCGGTGCTGCTTGCTGCATAAACCAGCTGGGACAGCTTATTGTGACGCGGATACCAGTAAGGCTTATGCATATCCCACAGTACGATATCTGCCTGCTGGCCTGCCTCCAAAAGTCCGGTATCGGCAAATCCCAAAGTTTTGGCACCGTCAACGGTTGCCATCTCCCACGCTTTTTTAGCAGGAACAACGAGCGGATCAAAGGTAGTTGCCTTATGCAGCATTGCGGCAGCACGGCATTCCTCCAGCATATCCAGATTGTTGTTGCTGGATGCGCCGTCCGTACCCAGGCCAACGCAAATGCCTTTGTTCAGCATTGCCGCTACCGGTGCGATACCGCTTGCCAGCTTCAGGTTGCTCTGCGGGTTATGCGCTACACGCACGTGCTTGGCAGCCATGATATCCATATCCTCGTCGGTCAGATGTACGCAATGCGCAGCAATGGTGCCAAGCTCAAACATGCCCAGCTTATCCATCAGCTGAATCGGTGTCATGCCATGCTCTTTAACAACGGTATCAACCTCAAATTTAGTTTCGCACAGATGCATCTGGATTTCTGCCTTGTTGGCAGCAGCCTCGGCAATAACCTTTTCCAGATAATCAACAGGACAAGTATACGGAGCGTGCGGACCATAGGTGATGCGGATACGGCCATTGTCATAGCCCTGCCAGTTCTTCGCCAGTACGGTGTTCTCTGCCAACTTTACGTCCTTGTCCGGTGCTACGCCGATCAGGCCGCGGCTGAGGTTAGCGCGGATACCGGTTTCGGCGCAGGCACGCGCAACATCCTCCATGAAGGCGTACATATCAGCAAAGCAGGTAGTACCGCCCTTCAGCATTTCTACGATGCCCAGCATAGCACCCCAGTAGATGTCGTTAGCGTCCATCTTGTCTTCAATCGGCCAGATTTTGTTTTGCAGCCAGTCCATAAGTGCCATATCATCCGCATAGCTGCGCAGCAGCGTCATAGATACATGGCCATGGGTGTTGACCATGCCGGCAGTAGCCAGCTTGCCCTTGCCGTCCACAATTTCGTCGGCAGCAAAGTCTGCAGGCACGTCCTTGCCTACATAAACAATCTTATTATCTTCAACGGCGATGTTCTGCATTTCACCGTTCGGAGTATGCAGAAGCTCGATATTCTTAATCAGTAGCTTAGACAAAAGATTTCACTTCCTTGGTATAAATTAAGTTCTGCCTACCTGTTCAGAGAGGCAGATGACAGTGATATTATTGTTTCTACTCTTCGCCCTGCTGACGCTTTGAGTAATGCTTTTCGTAAAAATCATGCATCACGTCCACGTCCTCACAGCTCAGCTCATACACCCTATTGCCGGTGCCTGCACAGATTACGGCAATTTGCGCCGCCTTTTCCAGAATTTCGGCAGCCAGCAGTGCCTCCGCCAGGTTTTTGCCCCAGCATACAGCGCCATGGTTGGCCAGCAGCACAGCCTTTTTGCCGTTCAGCGCACGCACGGTGTTATCCGCCAGCTCCTGCGTACCGCAAAGAGCGTACTCGGCGCACTCCACCCTGCCACCGATAATCTGCACAATATCCTCGATAATCGCCGGCACTCCCTGATGCATAGCTGAAAGCGCGCTGGCATAAATACTGTGCGTATGAATTACGGCACCTGCCTCGGGATAGGCGTTATAAATGGCAGTGTGCACCTTCAGCTCGGAAGAAGGAATGCGCTTGCCCTCAACAACTTCGCCATCACGGTTGATAATGACAACGTCCTCGGGCGTCAGCGTTTCATAACCGTGGCCGGAGGGTGTAATAGCAATGTTCTGCGCGTCAATGCGGCAGCTGATGTTGCCCCAGGAGCCTGCGACGAGCTTTTTTTCAATCAGCGCATGGCCTGTTTCCACAATCGCGGCACATGCACTTTCTTTAGCAAATAACTGCGTTTCCATAATTATTCAGCAGCCAGATATGCCTTCTGCTCTTCGCTCAGGGTGTCGATACCTGCGCCCATAGCCTGCAGCTTCAAGGCAGCGATTTCAGTGTTCAGCTCTTCCGGCAGCACGTACAGCTTGTTTTCCATTGCTCCCTTATGGTCGAGCAGGTATTTCATAGCCAGGAACTGCATAGCGAAGGACAGGTCCATGATTTCAATCGGGTGACCGTCACCGCAAGCCAGGTTAACCAGACGGCCTTCGCCCAGCAGGTTCAGTTTACGTCCGTCAGCCATGGTGTAGGTCATGATATTTTTGCGTACTTCATACGGAGCAACTACAGAAAGCTCCTCCAGATGATGTTTGTTGATTTCTACGTCGAAGTGACCTGCGTTGCACATAACAGCGCCGTTCTTCATAACCTCCATATGCGGTTTGGTGATTACGTCCTTGCAGCCGGTTACAGTTACAAAGATATCGCCGTGCTTAGCAGCCTCCTGCATCGGCATAACGCGGAAGCCGTCAAATACTGCTTCAATACCCTTAATCGGGTCAACCTCGGTAACGATAACGTTTGCGCCAAGGCCCTTGGCACGCATAGCAACGCCCTTACCGCACCAGCCATAGCCTGCAACAACAACAGTTCTGCCTGCTACGGACATGTTGGTGGTACGCATGATGCCATCCCAGGAGGATTGGCCGGTACCGTAACGGTTATCAAACAGATACTTGCAGTAAGCATCATTAACAGCGATCATCGGGAATGCCAAATGACCTGCTGCAGCCAGAGCCTTCAGACGATGTACGCCGGTGGTGGTTTCCTCGCTGCCGCCCATCAGGTTAGGAATCAGGTCACGGCGTTCGCCGTGCAGCATATTAACCAAATCGCCGCCGTCATCAATAATCAGCTGCGGTTCGCTCTTCAGCGCTTCACGCAGATACATATCATACTCTTCGTTGGTGCAGCCATGGGTTGCGAAAACAGTTACGCCGCTGTCAACCAGTGCTGCGGCAATTTCGTCCTGAGTGGAAAGCGGGTTGCTGCCGGTAACAACAACATTAGCGCCTGCGTTCTTCAGCACGAGTGCCAGATAAGCGGTTTTAGCTTCCAAATGGATAGTTACAACCATGTTGATGCCCTGGAAAGGCTTTGTTTTGCTATATTCATCGTTCAGATGGTTCAGCAGGGGCATATATTCCTTTGCCCACGCGATACGTTGATGACCTAACGGTGCCAATTTGATGTCTTTAATAATGCTTTGCATAAATCTGAAAATCCTCCTTAAATTAAGCTCTTTAATCTTTTAAAAGAGCCTGCAATTTCTTAACACTTTCTGTATACGGCGCTTTGAGTACGCCATGCTCGGTAATAATACCGGTAATAAGCTCTGCCGGTGTCACGTCAAACGCAGGGTTAAACACTGCCACGCCCTCAGGCGCAGTCTGCTCGCTGCGGAAATGACGTACCTCGTCGGCCTTGCGCTCCTCAATAGGAATCTGCGCACCTGTAACAATGGAAAAATCAAAGGTGCTCGTCGGTGCGGCGATATAAAACGGAATCCCGTGTGCCTTCGCCGCCAATGCCACGCCATAGGTGCCGATTTTGTTCGCCGTGTCGCCGTTGGCCGCAATTCTGTCGGCACCGACAACAACAGCGTTCACGCCCTTCGTGCGCATTGTCCACGCTGCCATATTATCGGTAATCAGCGTAACCGGAATGCCGTCCTCAAACAGCTCAAACGCCGTCAAACGCGCACCCTGCAGCAGCGGACGTGTTTCGTCGGCATAAACCATTTTCAGCTTGCCCTGCGCGTAAGCACTGCGGATAACGCCCAGCGCCGTGCCCCAACCGCAGGTTGCCAATGCGCCTGCGTTGCAGTGCGTCAGCACTACGGCAGCGTCAGGCAGCACAGCAGCGCCGTATTCGCCCATACGCTTATTCATGGTAATATCGTCCGCATAAATCTGCTCAGCCTTCTCCTCCAGAGCCTTGATAATCGCCGCAGGTGACTTGTCCTCGCCATTCAGGCGCACAGCCAAAGCGTACTGCAGATTCGCCGCCCACGCCAGGTTTACCGCCGTCGGACGCGCAGTAATCAGATCTGCGCGCACAACGTCCAATGCACCCAAAAAGTCAGGCTTATCCGCAACCTCGCGCGCACCCAGCACCATAGCGAAGGCAGCAGCAGCGCCGATGGCCGGAGCACCGCGCACCTCCAAGCGTTCAATCGCCACCTTCACGCGCTTGTAATCCACGCAGGTAATCCATTCTATCTTTTGCGGCAGAAGAGTCTGGTCCAACAGCACCAGGCTCCCCTGTTCCCAACGCATAGTTTCTACCATAACAACCTCTTACAGCTTAAAGCCGCCAAACTCCTGCATAGCGTGATGGCAGTTGCACTTCGCCTCAGTCGGTTCTTCGTAAGCAATGAAGGACAGAATCAGCTTTTCCATATTCTTAATGCTCAATGCCATAGCGTCGCAAACCTCTTTATGGGAAAGCGGTGTTGGGGAAATGCCGGCAGCCATATTAGTAACGATGGAGCAGTTGGTGTAGCACATCTCTGCCTCACGCGCCAGAATAGACTCAGGCATATTGGTCATGCCAACCAGGTCACCGCCCAGCATAGCGAACATTTTAATTTCGGCAGCACTTTCAAAGCGCGGGCCTTCGGTGCAAACATAAACACCGTGCTTATGGAAGGTAATATCCGTTTTCTCCAGGCATTTGATAACCTTTTCGCGCAGAGTCGGGCAATACGGATAGGTGAAATCGCAGTGCGCTACACCACGCTCGGGGGAATCATAGAAGGTGTTGATGCGGCTCTTGGTGAAGTCCAGCACGTTGTCGCAAACTACGAAGTGACCTGCCTTCATCTCCGGGTTGAGGGAACCGACTGCGGTAGTAGCAAAAATCTCCTCTGTCCCCAGGCTCTTCATAGCCCAGATGTTGGCACGGTAGTTTACCTTGTGGGGCGGCACGGAATGATCTACGCCGTGACGGCTCACGAAAACCACCTGATTACCGCTCATTGTGCCGATGTTGCACAAAGCCTTACCAAACGGTGTTTCTATAATTTTTTTTTCGAATCCCTTCAGGGTATCGGGATTATCAATACCGGTTCCGCCAATGATAGCAATTTTACGCATATGCTTTGCCTCCCTTATAGTTAAATCTGATAATGAAAACTGTTTGCTGAAGTATGTTATTACGCATAATATCTATGCAGATTCTCCACACTTTTTCTATTATATAATACCATAAATAAGGCATAATTTAAAGAGCAAAGAAAAAGCACTCTCAGCAGGTGTGAGAGTGCGAAGTGAGTGTGGGTTAACTTTTAAGCAATGCTCTGATTTTCTTATTAGCTTCTTCTAAAGTATTACAATTAGAAAGAATATATAAACGGTAGATTGTACAATCAACTTGTTCTTGCAATTTACGCTTGATAAATCTTGTTCAATTTGCACTTGCAATCTACCTATATTTTTCATCAGCTGATCATCCGGCCACGCATCAAGCACGCAGACCGCTGCCGGATTTCCGCTGAACACCTTATCTGTAAAGGCATCAACCATATACTGTTTCATCTTTTCAACCCGTATAAGCGTCATCCACGCTGTTCTTAAAGTTCTGCTTCTCCAGCCATTCCCTTTCTTCTTCCGTCTCCGGGATATCGATCCGCTCGATCTTGAAGATGACAGGCCGGGTGCCGTCGTTGCAGCAGGTGATCATCATGCGGTCATCGTTCGTCCAGCTTTTCATGATGGAACCGCCCTGCAGGGCAGTATAGACATAGCGGCTAATAGCATCCCATGCCTCTCCTCAGAACTTGCCGTTCATCAAATGATAGAAATCATCCTGCTTAGGCGTTCTCTTCAAAGTAAACTCATCGCCCGGCTTGAAACACGGACATGCGCCCGATTTCGGATCAGCCAGATATTTTTCTTGTAGCTCCGGAAAAACCTTTGTTTCCAGAACGGTTATCTTACATTCGTGCTGCATAAAGTGTCCTCCATGAGCCTTATCGCTTACTCGATGATCCCATCCGTATCAAAGATATGATCGAGTTCATCTGTGTTTATTGCATGAGAGACTTTGTCACGGATGGCTGTCCGGTACATATCGAGCCTCTTGAACTGATTCTTTCCGGCGGCATCCTTACTCATACGAATAAGCTGGATTCTTCCGACACCGGGATTCTGACGCGCATATTCCGCAAAGCCCTTAGCCTTGCCAAGATTGTCCTTGAAATCAGGGCTATGCGGCTCAAGGATATCAATCACATACCCCATGTGGTCATCCTTCCTTACGACAATGAAGTCAGGGTATGTAGGCTTGATTTCACCGTCAATCTCATAAGGAATACAGAGTGCCCAGGAGCCTCTGGAAGGATTACGAATCCAGCAAACGAAATCCTCGCGCTGTTCTTCAACTTCAATCAGGTCAGATTCCCAGCCGTTCAATTTCAGCTTTGCCGTTCCGGTCGCTTCACTGACGAAGAGATGATTTCTATATTCTTTACCGCCGGCTTCATGAGGCACCTGAATGGTCTCGGGCAAACGGAAGTTGTGTTTGCTGACAGGATCACCATCGGAGACGATGCTGTCATACTCTTTACGGATTTTCTCCGAGTCGATAGTTGCAATATATCTTCTGTAGTCGTCATTTAATCCATGAAAGCGATTTTCAGCATATGCATGCAGACGGTTCATGCACTCATCATCAGCAACGAACAGAATAACATCTACCTTGAATGCCGTAAGATCGGCATAATCCATATACTTGTTTCCGTAGGCCATGCCAATGCCTTCCCGACCAAGCTTCACATCAGCAATTTGGAACTGCCTTTCGATATCCGTATCAGTCGTCGTGAACATGTCGTGTACAGAATAATTGTCCACAGTCTCACCAAAGGCATCAAAGATCTGTGTCGCCAGCTTGAACTGCTTAACCTGCTGAACAAGATCCTTATATTTATCTTTTGCCTTCAAATCCTCCACATAGCTATGGATCATCTCGACGATCTCATCCTGAACCTCGCGGATGGCCTCGCGATGTAATTTAGACATAGTAAGCAGATGAGCCATGCGATACAGCGATTTCAGATAGTCGCTGATACGAAGGGCTCTGACGTTGTAGGAAAGCAGACCGGAATCGTTTATGAATTTCATAACGGCTTCTCGGTCAAACAGATCCCCCTCTGAAGGCTCCTCCTTGCTTCCCGATGTACTTGCTTCAGCACTGCTACCAGATGGCATCGGCGTTTCCGGAGTCTGAGCAGTAGATGATGTGCTCTGCGTAGGCGCTTGGACTTCAGCCTCCGAGCGCTGACTCTGTCCGACCGGTTCCGAGGTGCTTGACTGATCACTTGAAATTGGAGGCTGATCCTCCGTATCCCTTGTTTCAATCGTTTCTGCCGGTGTACCGGAAGGCTGCTGCTCTGAAGACTGACCGGAAAAAATGTCAAAAATGTTAATCTGACCAGAAGTCTGTTTTTCTTCCTTTTTCTTTGGCTTTACGGTAAGAGTTTCAAATTTCTTTCCGGACAAGGACTCGCCATAAATATCAGTCGGAATATCTCCGCCTTCCGTGCTCTGCAAAGCTTCTACAACATCCTTGACGGTATCTTCATTAAAGTACGGCAAATAGAGATGCACGTCGTTCAAAACGTCGTCCACCTGAATGTGCATCTGCATAGGTGTTCTTACCATTCGACCAAGAAGCTGTGCGATGTATGTAGCATCATTGGCGTGCTTAAATGACATCATGGTCTCTGCTCGCGGGCAATCCCAACCTGTTGAAAGGTTTTCTTTGAAGAATACCACACGGATATTTCTATTCTCGGCGATATTAGAAGGCTCCTCATAACGCACATCGAGTCCATTGACAGTCAGCGTCGCTGTCGTGCCACCGAAGGTATGCACAACCTGACCGCTTTCCAGTTTGAAGCCTGTGCGTTCCTCAATCTTGGCAATGCAGTCATCCAAATTGGTATCGGTCAAAGCATCACCGGTTCCATTCAAAACCTGAATAATCAGAATCGGATTCACGTAGGCATAATGCTGTTCAAAGCAGTACTGCGTCCAATGTTCCCATTTTTCTTTCCAGTCATCCGCAGCAGCCTGCAGAATAGCCATATCGTTATTGACCGTGCCTTCCTCCGGGTAGGTAATGACGATTCTGTCCTTCAAAAGACCGGAGGCACGGACTTCATCTGTGGTGACGATGGACTTGTGAATCGTGGAGGACGTGCCCTCGACCAAAGCATTGAATCTCTGCGTGGTAGCAGACATTCCGATAACCACGGGCATCGGAGGGATGCCATCAGAATCGCTGCCCTTGATAAATTTCTGCATGATTGTTGTGGCCTTGCTGGCTTCACGTCCTTGCATGCCACGATGCGCCTCATCAATAATGAAATACAGCCTATCGCTCTTTTCCCGGACAGTATTCGCAAGAGTCTGCCAAATGGTAAAGGTACGGCCATCTCCATTCTTGGTAAGCTTGGATGTAACTGACAGCTTCTGCGTGTTCAGGAAATAGATGTGACCATCCTCGAACATTTCTTTGTCAAAGGAATCCTCCGTTACAGTCACGCATTGCGAAAGACGGACTTTATCAGCCTTGGCATCGATTTTTTGCTTTGACTGCTCATTCAGCTGCGGAGAGTCTGAAAGCCAGACGATGATTGCATCAGGCTGTTCCATATACTGTTCATCGCCGAAGAGGATATTCTCTATCAGCGCAGACATGATAATAGTCTTACCAGCTCCGGTCGGTGCAGTGAAGGAAACAACCTGCGGTGCATGCGTCCTGTGATAGCTACCCATTGCCTCCGTAGTTTTCATGCGGATATCAGCAAGAGCTCTTTTTTGGAAAGGGAATAATTCTACTTTCATGGTTACCTCCCTGTATTAATCCTGAAATTATCCAGATAGTCCCTATAAAGCTGATAGCAGGCCTTACCTTCATAGGCGCGGATCATCGTCCGGTATGCCGATTCCGAATCCGTTACAATGAACACGGTATGAATCTCCGGATGTTGGTTAAGCTGCTCATCAAATTCGGAGTAATACAGCTCATCGATCAGGACTGCCATTTTGTTTTCAGGGAGAATTAGCATCTCAGGCAATGCATCGTTTTCAAGTATCGGACACTTTCCAACGGCACCACCCTTCATCCAAAGCACCGGGAGTAGCTCTCTGAACTGCCTGCCAAGTGCCACGGAGGTTTTGTCGAGGAAACTCAGCTTAAAGAAGACGGCATTAGCCTGGAAACCGTCTGAAATACTGATAGTAGATATCTCTCGGCATATAGGCATTTTCTGCTTGCTATATAATGTCCTTTTCTTTTTCTTACCGTTAACATCTATAACAGTCATCTTTTCAGGAACATATTCATCCTGATCTGCACCATAGTTTCCTTCTATAACCTTACCGTTAGCGTCTATTCCTTTGATGCTATTCACGGTTCTTGGCCATGTGACATTTCGAGCTATGCCCAATGCCTCCCATTCGGGATCACCGTGGTTATATCCTTGATTTTTGAGCGCCTCGGCCTCTTCGCTTGACACCTCATTGTTCGTGACAAGAATACATCTTCTGTGTCCTTGATCCTCAGCGTTCAATAGATTTACTGCATGTAGTGTAGTCCCTGAACCAGCGAAAAAGTCTAATACAAGCGCATCAGGCTTGTTTGAAATAAAATATTTTAGAGTATCTCTTACAGAATATAATGATTTTGGAAAACTAAACTTTCCTCCACCAATAAATGAACCAAGCAAAGACGTACCATACTGCCCTGCATCATAAAGTTTGCTTTGCCAGACGGTAGTAGCACGAGTTACTTTGCCTTCAGTTTCAACAACTATTTTTGTCCCATCTTCTCTGATTCCACGAACTGCCCATCTGCCACTTTTTATTTTGTCTGTATAATTTGCGCTGAGATACCTAAAAACATAAGGCTGATAATTGCTTCCGGGCGAAACCCTAACTACGCCTTCGTCATACAAATATTTCAGAGTATCACCTGTGACGCCCCAGTTCATTTCAACCCCATCTTCACGTACTGGAAAAACTGGCGTTGAGCCTTCTATCTCTGGCACATCAAACCTCGATTGTTCCGGAGTTAAAGGATCACCTATATGTCTAATTTTCATCGTATCGTTGTCAACATATATTGGATAGAACTGGGCGATGCCACCCTTTACCGTTCCTCTTCGTGAAGAATAGTCTGATCTCCTTAGATACCACCATCTAACTTCCCGTTCATCTCCATCGCCACGTGGATGAATAACTTGTGCCTCTCCAAAAAGCAAGATATATACGTATTCATCAGAACGTGAAAATAAATTGTCTCTCTTCGCCCCCGAAGGGTTAATTGTAATGCTGACCATCTGCATGGTTCCATTTGGAAATACTTCTTCCAACAAACATCCGAGATGCAGATATTCCTTTTCGTCTATGGTCACGATCAGAACAGAGTCCTTCGGATTCAGTAGCTTCTTGGCGATCTTCAGGCGCTTCTCCATCATGGAAAGCCACTTGCTGTGCCGGTAAGCGTCAGAGCTATCTACATAGTCATTGTTGTATTTCCAGTCCTTTGCGCCGGTGTTATATGGCGGATCGATGTAGATGCAGTCTACCTTTTCCGCATAGAGGTATTCGAGTAGCTGCAGAGCATGGTAGTTGTCCGCTTCAATCAGCGTATGCCAAAGGTCACTGTCCGGAGCATTCTCCACAGTGTCAATTGGTTTCAATGTCGGATAAATCGGCTCTCCGAATTCTGCAACCGTTACAATTTCATCCTTCTTAAAAGTTTTCTGCTCATGTGTCTCTCTGCGGTCGCACTGAACCTCATCGCCATCAATATTCATAACGGTGTAGATATCGCTGACATAGCCAGTCTTCAGCGCCACCTTAAAGCCGACGCGAATCGGCACGTCATAAAGCGGCGTACATTCCGGCAGATGTTCCTCGAACACCAGCCCGAATTTCTTCTGCTTAAGCAGCTTATTCGTTTCTTTCAGAATTCGTTCCTTAAGAGCCGGATCGTCAATCTGCTGGATCAGGTCTTGTAATAAAGCCATAACGCCACCTCATTCTTCCGTTATTGTTTTTTCCTTAATATGATAATCAATGCCATGCTCCTGACAGAAGGAAATCACCCTTGCCGCGCACTCATTGTAAAAATGTTTATGTCCTTCGTAGGAATTTGCTACCTTGCTGTAGTTTGTCCTTCCGAAAATGATCCGGTCTGTAAACGATACTGCCTCCAGCAGTTCGTGCAGATCCTGTTCGACCATGTTCGGTGTTGGATATGGTTCCATGCTTACCCACGTCCTACAACCGGCATCGTGAAGTAATCTCAATGCCGCCAACCGCTCTTCGCAAGAAACTGCTCCCGGTTCCATCAGTTCCCGGTATGCTTCATCCAAAGTAATCAGCGTTATCCCGTATTCATTTTCCGGAGAAAGCTCCGCCAACTCTATTGGCAGTAATCCTTTCGTCAGCGTTGTGCATTTGATACCGGCCTCGTTCAGTTTCCGGATGGCAGCAATGCTCATCTGTGAAACCTCCGGATATCCTTCCATGAACGGATCTGTGGTAAAGCAAAGCTGCACAGACTGAATCTTGTCCCTGAGCCTTGGTATTTCCTTATCCAGCAATTCAAGCGTATTAGAAACAAGTACCGGCTCAATCCAATCCTCATAGTCTTTAATCTGCCCGAATCGCTTCTTCATCAGGAATGCATAACATGGATATTTGCATCCATGCGCACAGCCCTGCACATGATTCATTGTGTAGTCACCATACTCTACCCCTGTTTGATAAAGCATGGATTTTCGTTTTATCGTTTTCAAACTACTTTCATCCTCCGCCTACTTGTTCTTCAATATATGATTCGCTATTCGCAATGCGAGCCCTTGCGCTTTCGGGCTCTCACTTGCAATGGCAAAGCAGAATAGGAACATCGGCGAATTCCTGCTGTTCCTGAAAATCCGTGCCTGTTTTGACACAGATGGAAAGATTGTCCCCAGCCGGGACAGAATATATTCCTTTATATGTTCCGGATTTGCGTCCTTAACCATCCGTTCATCATCGCTCTGTCCGGCCTCCGGATACAAATCCAAAAGAGTCATCTGAGGATCTTTTTTGTAGAATTCCTCCCGCCATCCGGAATCTCCAAGCAACCGATCTATGCAATCCTCCCATTTATCGTACTTTCCGTTTTTTGGTAGCATCCGTTCGAGTGCAGAAAACGGAAAGAGGTACCATACATCTATTGATTTCGTTTGTGCTACATTTTCAAGCGTCGTCCAATTTACCTGTGTCGCGTATGGATCTAAAAAAAGCAAGCCTCTGTTAAATCTCCAATCCACGCTGTCGATAATTTCTGCGAGCTTATCGTTTGCATCGCCACAAAATATCGTGACCATTCTCCTCATTTGCGGGAACTCGGCGTTTATCATATCCTGAAGTTCTCCCGCCTTCTGAGAATCCGCTTCTATGAAATAGTAGTGGTCGAACTTTTTATCAGACGCCAGCGCACGCTTAGCCGAGCCCACAAGATATTGCCTGCCGTCGCTGGTCTCGATTTCTCCCGTTCCGGCAAAGGCGTCTATATAAAGTTTCTTGAATTTCTGTTTTTGCAGTGCAATCAGGTACGCATCCAGATAGCTAGTAAAGATGTTCAGCTTCTCTTCAGTCCAATTGCCGCCAAATTTCTGTGACGTCGCCATAAATTTCAATCACCTCATCTATGTAAAACTCAGTCTCATGAAGAGAATGAGATTACTGTTTCCCTCTTTCCTGTATCAGGATTCACAATCTGCTCGACCTTGGCACCAAAGCCCTTTAGTTCTTTTCTCACTTCATCCCGAAAGCCATCCGATGGAAAGATTGGATGATTGTCGAGCAGCTCCCACAGTTCATTCAAAGGTACTTGCTTTCGGCCTCTAAACGACCGATCCAAATACCTCGCTATATCAACCACATGCAAGCAGGAGTCATCCTCTTCAACCACAATCTCACCATCAAAGTTAAAAGATAGCTGCCTGTTTTCAGCGGAGTGCTTAGTAGATGACTGTGCTCCGAATACTTTCCACGCACTCTTCTTGTAGAGTCTGAATCCCACTTTATTACTCGTGCAGTGAATCAGGTTATATACGAGCGAATTCTGCGTGTTGTAGAACGGAAAGGCCGAAACGTAATATCTGCGGGAACCCTTCAGGGAATTAATGATTTCCTCTACTCTTGCTTCATAGGCTTTCTTATCGCTTCCGTATGGCACCAGCTTCTCGAAGTCCTCCAGATAAGTGTTCTCATACTTTTCTTTTGTTGTCTTCTTCTTGGCGCTTGTGATTGCCCTCACCGGATCTGAAACCATGTGGTTGATCATGACTTCTCCCCAGTTGCGGAAGAATGGCAGAAGCGTCTCCCAATCGATAGTCGCATCATACGGATCATAGAGCAGGAAATAATGCAGATGCCCGGTTCCATACAACTGTGGCCCGATAGTACGAAGTAGCTCATGCGCATCTCCACGCGACGTAACGATTTTGAAATTCCGCTCGTCATTTGGCAAGTGCTTTTCCAACTCATCCACTCTGGCCTTGTCTTTATCGTTAAGATAGATATGGATGTTCTTCTCCGTATAAGTCCTTGCTGCTTCACGGAGTGCCTCTGAAACTCGTAATGCTGTACCCTTCGCGGGATTTCCATCATCGTCAGTATATATCCCACTGTTACACATACAGTCGATAAAGATCAGCCCGTTGCAAGAATCATTTAGCAACAGCTTCTGCGCCCATGATTTTATATACTCCTCGATCAACTCAAACTTCTTGATCGTATGAGGACTTGCTTTACTGATTACGCTCTTTTTTCTGCCGGACATCAAATCACTCCTCAAGTAGTTTCATTTTCTTCTGTAGGGATTAGTTCCATGATGTCCCCTATATCGCAGTTAAGCGTTTTGCACACTTTCATCAGAACTTCCATGCTTACTGTTTCGCCTTTCGAGAGCTTGGTTACCGAAGCCCAGCTGATCCCGGCAGCTGCCTGCAAGTCTTTCTTCTTCATGTCTTTATCAATCAATATTTTCCACAATTTTTTATAACTAACTTCCACGGTAGTCACCTCTCGATTTTCAAAAACGTGATTTTGCCACTGTACTTACACAGTATAGCACAAGACTTTCAAAAAACCAAGAGTAATTCTTCACGAACGCAAGAATTTCCTTTCATTCCTATTGAAAAATCAACAGGTTTATGCTATACCATGTCTATATCCTCAAATTTTCGTATCCAAGAAAGGGAGTCTGCTGGCCGTGGGAACGTATAACAACGAGATCGAGCAGTTTATATCCCTATGTGGGAGGCAGCCTATAAATATATTGCAGAGCACCCGTATGCCCTGAATCTGTCTTACTCCAGAATTCAAAATCCGGATTCTGCCATGCTTGATGACATGATCCTCGAATTTCCTAAGAATTGTAGTGGTCAAGCATTTTTGTAACACTAATGGCTAAAAAATCATGAAGCTATTCTGGCTTCGTGTGGTGTAGCATAATTGTTATAACTATGTGGCCTTACGTAATTATATTCAACATAAGCAGAGTCTGATACAGCTTTATACAGAGCTTCTTCAGTCTTAAACTCATACAGATTTATACACTCATTTTTCAGCGTGTTGAAATATCTTTCCATCGGAGCATTATCATATGGATAGCCAGCCTTGCTCATACTTTGAGTTATATTATTTTCTTTGCAAAATTCTGTAAATACTTTTGGTATAAACTGTACCCCTTGATCGCTATGCAAAATCAGCTCTCCTTGTATCTTGGGCTGGGAATCTAATGCTTTTTTCAAGGTTCTTATTGCCAGATCGCTTGTTATATTGCGGTCTGTAATACTAGCTATTACACTTCTGTCATGCAAATCTATTATTGTACAATTATATCGTACTTCGTTATTTGCTAGAAACAGATATGTAAAATCTATACACCATTTATTATTGATTTCTTTTGCTGTAAAATCCTGATTCAGCTTATTGTCAAATGTCGTATGAGCTTTTCCGTACTCATATGCTGGCTTTTTGGGCCTTACAATTGTACTGTTAAAGTGCTAAGGCAGCAGCCCTGTTTTAACAGGTAAACTCTGACAGCTCTATAACCAACAACGCCGTTATGAGAATGATATAGTTGTTTGATAAATCTTGTTCAATTTGCACTTGCAATCTACAAAATATATTTTCAGTAAAAATTTTAATCACTTCTCCACTATCTCCAGCAGCTCCTGCGGCCTTGCAATCACAAAATCCGGCCTGCCCTCCTCCAGCAGCTTTCCCCAGCCAAAGGCCGTATAGCGCACGGCAACGGTTTGCGCCCCCGCACTGCGTCCGCTCTGCAAATCGAAGGGACTGTCGCCGACGCACAGGCACTCCTCAGGCTTCACTCCCAGCTTGGCGCATGCCGCCAGCATCGGCTCGGGATGCGGCTTGCTCTCCTTTGTATCGCCCAAAGCAATGGTCGCATCAAAATACTGCGTCAGCTGCAGGCAGTCAAGCCCACGGCGCAGCATCGGCGGCTTCTTGGAGGTGACCACCGCCAGCTTAATGCCCTGTGCCTTCAGCTGCTCCAGTGTTTCCTTCACGCCGGGGATAGGACGAATCATATCATCGTGATGCGCGTTATTATATTCTCTGTAAGCGTCGCGCATAGTCTCCACCAGCTCCGGCTTACCGGAAAGCGCAATCATTGCCTCCGGCAACGGCAGGCCGAAGGTAGCCACAATCTTTTCACGCTCCGGTGTAAAGCCCAGCACCTCCCGGCAGGTGTGCTCAAAGGTGGCAATAATCAAATCTATGGTATTGGCAATAGTGCCGTCAAAATCAAAAAGTATTCCCTTAATCTGCATCTTCATATCCTCTCCGCTCTTTTTGCTAATCTTCATAACGTTTGTATAAGCACAATAAATTTATTATATCATGTTTACCTGCCTTTGCGCACTAAAAAAGCACTCCCGCTTGCGCAGAAGTGCTTATAAACGTTATTTTTCGTCCTTTTTCGCAAAGACTACTTCCTTAGGACCGTCGTTTACTGCATCCTCGGGAATAATTACATCGTCGAAGCTGATGCCGCGGGTGTGCAGCGTGTGGCTCCACTCATGGTCATGGCGGTGCCACCAGCCAAGGGCTGTAATAGGAATCCAGCTGTAAATAAACAGCGGATACAGCAGTAGATACATCCAGGACTTGAAGGAAGCGCGGATTTTCCACAGTACCGCTACCGGGAAAATATACTGGCCGATACCAACCAAGGTCCAAACCTCTACCGGAATAATGGTATACAAGATATTGGTATAAAACGGATAGAAGTTATAAATATAGCTGCACAGCACGAAGAACGTGGAAATCATCAGGAAGTACGGCTGAATGAGGTTCACAGAGCAGTCCAGCATGACGATATTGCGTGTCTTGATTGCTTTTTTGATCATCGGAATCAGATAGCGGTCCGCAACGTCAAAGTGACCCTGCGACCAACGCTTACGCTGGTTCCAGGTCTGCTTGAAGGTCAGCGGCTTTTCATCATAGATGATTGCATCATGCGCCCAGGTTGTAGGAATACCTTCCATCATCGCCTGAATGGTAAACTCCATATCCTCGGTCAGGCAGGTTGCGCGCCAACCGTAACGCTTCAATACCTCGGTATCAAAGCACATGCCGGTGCCGCCAAGACAGCAGGACAGGCCCATGTTGTACTTTGCTAGGCTCCATACATGGTTAACTATCCAGAAGGAAATTGCAAATACGCCGCTTACCCAGGTATCAGTCGGGTTTTTGGCATCCATGTAGCCTTGGATAATGCGTTCGCCGTTGCACAGACGGCTGTTCATCTCCTGCAGGAAGTTGGGATGCACCAGGTTATCGGCATCGAAAACGCAAACCGCATCATACTTTTTATCCAGCTTGAACAGTCTGTCGAACATCCACGCGAGAGCAAAACCCTTGCCCTTACCGGTTTCGCTGAAGCGCTCATGCACCAACGCACCGGCCTTGCGTGCAACCTCTGCGGTTTTGTCCGAGCAGTTGTCTGCAACAACATAGATATCATATAAAGCGTCATTGTAATTCAGACGGCGCAGGTTATCTACTAATTGAGCAATAACTCTTTCCTCATTATGCGCACAGGCAATCAAAGCAAAGGTTTTGCTTTCATTATATATCTTAACTTCCTTCTTCTTGCCGAACAGGCCGAACCAAGAAACAAAAAAGTAGTAGAGCGTAAAAAATATAATCAATAGCTGCAAAGGTATCATGATTATATCAAAAGCTGTATACATCAAAAATCTCCTTTACTCCCCTAACGGCAAATTATTTGTTCTTACCTGTAAGAGCACGGTAAACATGGTTTACAATGCCTGCCAGCGTATAGGTGAACATTGCTACAAACGGCCACGCACCGGGACGCTCGTACAGCATTACGGCACCGACGATTACGGCAATAATTACAGGCAGACGGTACATAGGATTACCCTTGCCCTTGAAATCCGGGAATTTGACCTCACTGTACATGATGCAGGCAATTACCAGAGTAACTGCTGCCAGCACAGCCGGAGCGAATTGATAACCGGAAACAACATAGGTTGCCAAGAAGCAGGCACCTGCCGGAATAGGCATGCCCTGAAAATAACCATGTACAACACCAGTGTTGCAGTTGAAGCGTGCCAGACGCAGGCAGCCGCCCACAGCAAAGAGTGCGGCGATAACCTGACCTGCAAGGCCCAGCTCCTGCAGACCATACATATAAATCATGATGGCAGGCGCAACGCCGAAGGAGCACATATCGCAAAGAGAATCCATCTCTTTGCCGAAGTCACCGCCGCCAACGCCGAGAGCGCGGGCAGCACGGCCATCCATAGAGTCAAAAATCACAGCGATTACGATGAAAACGGGGGCAAGGAAGAAATCACCCTCGATAGTTTTAAAGATAGACAGCACACCGAAAATAAGGCTCGCAGAGCTGATGCTGTTCGGAATCAGACGACGCCAGTTCATTGTTCTTTAACCCTCCCCACTACGGTAATACCGCCAACAACCTTATCACCCTTCTTAACGGTGATTTCAACATTTCTGGGCACAACCAGCTCCGTGCTGGAGCCGAATTTGATCATGCCGTAGGTTTCTCCCTGTTTGAGGTTGGTGCCTACAGTTACCCAGGAAACGATGCGGCGTGCCAGCAGGCCGGCAATCTGGATTACCAGGAAGCGCATACGGCCGTTATCCATACCGATAGCATGACGCTCGTTTTCAAAAGAAGCGTTTTTTTCATATGCAGGCACGAACTGACCGCAGGTATAGCGCTGATATTTGATTTCGCCGTCGAGCGGCGCACGGTTGGTGTGCACGTTGAATACGGAAAGGAAGATAGTTACCTTAGTCGCAGGCTCATTGAGATATTCATCATCAAAAATTTCATCTACGCCCATTACCGTACCGTCTGCAGGCGAATACAGGATGTTGGGATCATAAGGCGTAACGCGGTGAAAATCGCGGAAGAAGTAGGCAAAGTATAACGCCAGCACTACGGGGATTACGGCCCACACAGCGCCGAAGAAATAGTATACTATTGCAGCCAACAACAGAGAAACACCAACATAAATATAACCATCTTTTACAATAAACATATAAAGCCTCGCTTTCCTGCGAATATTTCTTTTGATTTCAGCTTAAATCAGCAAACATTCCCAAACTGACTGTGCAGTCTGTTTTTTTGCGGATATAAAAAGTGATGGAATGCTACTTCCATCACTTTATTATAATACACCAACCTGCTTTTGTCTATATAAGTGTAAAATTCTTAGCACTTTTGATAAGCACAGCATTTTTTAGTCAACATCAGAACTTGGATGCCATTACCTTGATTACAAACTTAGGCAGCGCCATCATACGCATAAAACGGCTTGGCTGCTTATACAGACGGAAGGCCCATTCCAAAGAAGCATCCTGCATCCATTTCGGTGCGCGCTCCATTTTGCCGGCGAGCACGTCAAAGCTGCCGCCGATGCCCATCAGAATTTTTGCATTAAGCTCCGCGCGGTGTGCCACCAGCCATTTTTCCTGCTTCGGTGCGCCCAAAGCAACGAAAAGCATATCTGCACCGCTGGCGTTGATGTCCGCAATAATCTGCGGCACTTCCTCATCCTTAAAGTAACCGTTGTGGCAGCCTACTACCTTTACGCCCGGATAAAGCTCCTCGGCCTTCGCCTTCGCAGCTTCGGCAACGCCGGGACTGCCGCCGAAGAAGTACGCCTTATAGCCCTTGTGCGCCGATAAATCCAACAGCTCGTTATAGAGGTCAAAGCCTGCTACACGCTCCGGCACCTTGTAGCCCAGGTGTCTGCCTGCCCACACGGCACCGGCGCCGTCGGGCAGCACCAGCTCCGCATCCTCGCAGATTATTTTTTTATACTCTGCGTTTTCCTGGCACATCATGATGATTTCGGCATTCGCGGTAACAACGAAGGTCTGCTCCTTGGCGAGCATTCTTTCTTCAAGCGTTTTCACTGCCTCCTGCATAGTCATTGCGTGTACAGGCACGCCTAATATTTTAATCGGGTCTTGCATATGTTTTGCCCCCTCTTTTCTGCATAATAATACTACTATTGTACACTACTTTAATGATTATTTCAAATCCGTATAAGAAAAAGCGAACCCTCAGACAAATAATGCCGAGGGTTCACCTGAATTGCTTTACTGTATATATGCCTTCAGCACATCGCTCTGCTTGTCAAGGCACAGATACTTGTAGACCGGTCTGCCAACGCTGCCGCGGTGCAGGTCCAGCTTCAGCAGATGCAGGGATTTCAAAAACTCCAGATATTTACGGATAGAAACGCGGGAGATTCCTACCATGCCTGCCACCTCTTCGGTAGTAAACATGCCGTCAATACCGCAGATGCAATCCCAAACAGTGCCTAAGGTGTTTTTATCAAGTCCCTTGGGCAAAGTTACCGCAACCTGATTTTCCTGACGCATAATAGTAGTGTCAAGGTCAGCCTGCTTAATGATGCCCTGCTCCTCAACAATCTGATACCGCTTCAGATAATTGTTCAGTGCAAGGTTAAAGCGTTCAAACTCAAAGGGCTTGATAATATAATCGACAGCGCCCAAACGCAGCGCCAGCTTAATTTTATCCTTATCGTTTGCTGCCGAAACGATGATGACATCTACATCATAACCATTCTCGCGTATTTTAGCCAAAAGCTGTAAACCATCCATAGTAGGCATAAAGACATCAAGAATGATTAAATCGTATTTGTTCTGACGCAGCAGCTTCAGTGCAGTATCTCCGTTACCGGCAATATCGCACAGCTGAAAGCCCTTAATCTGGCTAAGATAGTGCTCATGTAATTGGGCAACCATCGGGTCATCTTCTACAACTAACACGTTAATCATCTTAATCCCCCTCTTTCCTGGTCGGAAGCCTTACGGTAAAGGTAGTGCCCTCACCCGGAGCAGACTCCACAGTAATAGTGCCATTAAGGTTATTGATGCTTTGCTTAACCAGATATAAGCCAAAGCCATGACCGCTTTCGCACTTGCTGCTGAAGCCACGCTGGAAGATATGCTCGCGTACCTCGTCACTCATACCGGGTCCGGAATCCTCCACAACGATAACAATTTCGCGGTCAAAATCCAGAATCGAGAGATTAACGATGCGTTCACCGTCAAAATTCTTCAACGCATCAAAGGCGTTTTCAATAATATTGCCGGCAATCAGTACAATATCATGTACCGAAGGCACATCCAGCTCACTGTGCAGCTCGCTTTCCTCTGTCAGAGAAAAGTCGATATCAAGTTCACGGCTGCGGCTTATTTTACCGAGAATAAAGCCTGATAATGTTATATCCTTCAGGCGGGTTACTACATAAGAAACCTCAGATTGTCTGTTATAGGCAATTTCCTGCGTAAAATTCTTCAGCTCATCATAGGCCTTCATATCTATCAGGCCCATAATCACATGCATTTTGTTCATAAACTCATGTGTCTGCGCTCTTAAAGCAGTAGCATAATTTTTAAAGCCTGTCAGCTGGTTAGCCATCTCTTCTACTACAGATTTTTTGCGGAAGGTAATTACGGCACCGATAATGTTCTTACCATCCAGTAACGGTACTGCAGTAATAATAAAGACAGTATTACCCATCTTGACACTGGCATCAACTAAAGTTTTACCTTCTTTTATAATATCATCCAACGGCACACGTTTCAAGACATCTTTTGCAGATTTTCCAAATAGTTCATTAACTCCTTCAATACCGGCCTGCTTCAAAAGCAATTGGGCCTCGGAGTTGACAAGCGTAATGCAGCCGTTGCTGTTGATATTGATAATACCTTCACGTACAGAGTTAAGAATAACATCGCGTTCCTGCAGCATTCTGGCGATTTCTTCCGGCTCATAGCCGAAAAGAACACGTTTAATTCTCTGCGCCAGATAAATTGCTCCCCAGATGCCGACAATCAGACCAAGCAGCGTCATAGACAGCAAGAATAAAACCGCATCGATTGTAGAGTTATTAACGATTTCGTCGGAATAACCGGTAACAACGTAGCCAATTACTTTTTTCTCATCATCCTTAACAAAGCCAATAGCCTTATTGGGTATCGCATAATTTTCCTTATAGGAAATATCACTGCGTCCCGCATATTTATCTACCAGATTACGCGCACTATGCTCGAAGTCAGGCAGCTTGCCGGGATTGTACAACACGCGCAGATGGCGGTTCTTGTCGTAAATCGCTACGCCCGCTTCATCCGAATGGTCAACATCGTTAACGAAGGCAGCCATAAAGCTGTCTACGGAATCCTCCGGCCTCTTGTTCTGCTTCTCCAGGCTCTCCCTTATTTCCGGAGAGTTACAGAGAATGTTGTTGATGCTTACGGCATTGATGCTGACGCGGTCATAAATTACCCGCGCCACCTTCTGCGTCGTAAACAAAGATGTCGGCAGCAGTGCGATACACACTACGAGCGTAATAAGTACTACTATTTTCTGTAAAAGTGAAAGCGTTTTTCCTGATTTGTAATTGTAATTATCTTTAGATTTTCTCCACATCAGCAGGTACCGTCAGGAACTGAATACCAGGATTTCGTTCCAGAATCCAATTCAGGGACCACTCGTTATTTACAAGAATAACAGGTCTGTCCTTTTTATCATAAACAAGCATTCCGTTATCCAAGCCTTTAATGTTCTCAATCAGCTTCTTATCCTCTGCATATACCCAACGTGCAACGGAGTACGGCAGCTGATTCATCAGCAGCTTAGAGCTGTACTCGTTAAGCAGACGGTATTCCAGAACCTCCAGCTGCAGTACGCCGACTACGCCAACTATGTAGCTTTCAAGACCTACGCCCTCCTGACGGAATACTTGGATAGCACCCTCCTGCGACAGCTGAATGATACCCTTTTCAAACTGCTTGCGTTTGAGTGAGTCCTTAGGCTGTACGCGGGCAAAAATTTCCGGCGGGAATACGGGGAAGTCTTCAAATTGCAGCTTCAGGCTGCTGTCGCTCAAGGAATCACCGATACCGAAGATACCCGGATCAAAAACGCCGATAATGTCACCTGGATATGCTTTTTCCACTATTGTGCGCTCCTGAGCCAGGAACTGCTGCGGCTGTGCCAGCTTAACCATCTTACCTGATTGCTTGTGGTAAACGCTCATTCCTTTGTCAAAGACGCCGGAACAAATACGCATGAAGGAAATTCTGTCACGGTGAGCAGGATTCATATTAGCCTGGATTTTAAAAACAAAAGCAGAGAATTTTTCGTTCTCCGGTGACAATATTGTACCATCCTGCAGCATTCTTGGCTGTGGCATGGGAGACATTTCCAGGAATTTTTCCAGGAAGCTCTGTACGCCGAAGTTGGTCATAGCACTGCCGAAGAACATCGGAGTCAGCTCGCCGGTGTTAACCTTTTCCATGTCAAACTCATCGCCTGCCATGTCCAGCAGCTCGATGTCATTGCATAGGTTTTCGTACAGCTCGTCACCCAGCAGCTCTCTGATTTTGGGATCATCTAAAGAACCGGTAGTGGATTTCAGCTTTTTGGCACCATGGCTGGTGTCGTCCTCGAACAGCTCAATAGTGTTTTCCAGACGGTTATATACACCTTTATAATGGCCGTCGATACCGATAGGCCAGTTAATCGGATATGCGCGGATGTTCAGCACCTTTTCCAGCTCGTCCATCAGGTCGAAGGGGTTACGGCCGTAGCGGTCCAGTTTGTTGATAAAGGTAAAAATAGGCAGACGGCGGCGGTGGCAAACCCAGAACAGCTTCTTGGTCTGCGGCTCTACGCCCTTAGCAGCGTCAATCAGCATGACAGCGCTGTCGGCAGCCATCAATGTACGGTAGGTATCCTCGGAGAAGTCCTGGTGACCGGGGGTATCCAGAATGTTTACGCGGAAGCCGTCGTAATCAAATTGCAGTACGGAAGAGGTAACGGAAATACCACGCTGCTTTTCAATCTCCATCCAGTCGGATACAGCGTGCTTATTGCTCTTTCTAGCCTTTACGGAGCCTGCCAGGTGAATAGCTCCGCCGTAAAGCAGCAGCTTTTCGGTAAGGGTAGTTTTACCTGCGTCAGGGTGAGAAATAATAGCGAAGGTACGGCGTTTCTTAATTTTATCCATCAATTCTGTCATTATGTATATGCTCTCCTATTTCTTTAAATTTTTGGTAATCCTGGCAATTTCATCCTCATCGGAAACCAGCTCATCTACTGCCGGATAATCGGCGTTCTGCTCCTCGTACAGCTTGTAGGCATCAAGAATCTGCATTTTGATGTAGTCGGGAACAGGGATTTCCGTCTGCAGCTCACCGCGCATGGTTACACGGAAGGCAACGTTCTCATAGCGTTCACCGCTGTAGGTTTCGCAGGTGAAGGAGGTACGCATGAATTCATCCTTAAAGGTGCAGTCCTTCAGGATGTGCGCCTTGCGCTCCTTATCCCAGGCTGCATAGATTTTATACAGCTCCTGCTGTGCCTCCACCGGCACGTCCTCGCCCAGGACAACGGTTTCTGTTTCATCTATCGGCGTGCAGTCCATGTTGTTATAGACAGTGCCGTCCTCCAGCTCAAGGTCAACTGTCAGCACATAGTCAACCTCATGAAAGCTGGCTGTTTTAATCTGCCATTTCTGCTGCCAGCGGGCAATGCAGTCCGGGCAGATAAATTTGGTATCGCGAATGCTGTTATTCATGTAATTATCACGATAATACAATTTTTCTCCGGGCACAAAATGTTCGCCGCACTCACTGCAGACGAATTCCAATGTACGAATCATCGGTCAAAACCTCCCAATATAATATGAAAAAGCCCTTACTTCGAATGCAAGGCGCTCTGCTATAACAGTAATCAGTAATGCCGTGGCTGTCGGGAAGCTGTGTTCCCGCACTGTAAGCCTTCGGCTTGATGTTTTGCAGCTTTTGCTGTCAATTACTGTTCAAATTGCTTTATTATGCCGTCAGCGGCAGTTGTATTTACTTCTGCTGCCCTACAGCTGCGCAAAATATATTCACACGTTCTATATTATAACATATCAGATTGTTTTTCCCTAATAATTTTTCTGTGAAATGAGGGTTGTTTGGGACGTATCGCAGAGCGAATTGTATAAAATGCTTACTACTCACATTTTTATGGGATTTTTTGTGTTCTGAATCACACTTTTATGTAAATTTACGCAAATAAAAAGAACCAAAATCGGTTCTAAGTTTATAAGATTAGTTTTTCCCAAGCTCTTATTGAGAGCATTATAATATTATCCCGCATGTCCCAACTTCCTTTTAAACATGAAAAAAGCCTTTACGTCAAAACGTAAAGGCTATAAGTCCGACATTGGTCGGAGCGGCGGGATTCGAACCCACGACCTCTTCCACCCCAAGGAAGCGCTCTACCAAGCTGAGCCACGCCCCGAATCACAAGGAGTATTATACAGGTTTATTTGGATTTTGTCAACACTATTTTATAAATTATTTTAAACTTTTTTTACACCCTCTGTATCCAGGTCCAGAATATGGTAGCAGGCGTGCTCATTATTGGCCGCAAACACGTCTACCATAGCCTTGGCAATGCGCTCACAGTCTGCCTCCGGCGAAGCATAGGCCATCACCGTAGAACCTGCACCGCTGATAATAGCGTTATAAGCGCCTGCCTCTTTGGCAGCCGCAAAAACATCGGACAAACCCGGAATAAGATGCGCACGGTACGGCTGATGCAGCTTATCCTCCAGCGCCATGCCCAGATACTCATAATTGCCGCTCAGCAGCGCACCGACCAAAAGCGAAGCTCTGGAGGTGTTGTACACTGCGTCCTTGTGCGGTACAGTCTTGGGAATAGCCTGACGTGCAAGTGACGTTGGCAGCTTGCTGTCGGGAACAACGGCGATGAACTTCAACGGCTTGGCAGGCAGCAGACGCAGGGAATGTGCCTTCTCCTGCTCCATATAGCTGATGGTGAAGCCGCCGTACAGCGCCGGTGCCACATTATCGGGGTGGCCCTCGATTTCCGTAGCGATACCAAGAAGCTCATCCTTGGTATAATGGTCATCACACAAAGCGTTGGCTGCATACAGACCGGCAACAATCGCGCTGGAGCTGCTGCCCAGACCGCGAGACATTGGAATGCGGTTGAGCATCTTTACCTTCAGACCGATGCGCTGACCGCCTGTTACGGCGTTCCACACGCGCAGAAAGCTGGCGAAAGCCAAATTACGGCCAAACGGCTTCAGATAATCTGCTCCCTCGCCTTCTACCTCCAGCTGGAAGCCCTTTCTGTCGGTTATTTCATAGCTTACTTCGTTATACAGATTGCAGGCCAGACCGAGGGTATCAAAGCCGGGGCCGCAGTTGGCTGAGGTTGCGGGAACCTGAATAAATACTTTTTTCATGCTGCCGCCTCTTTATGCCAAATGGCTGTCTTCTACACGAATCACACAGCTGATTGCTTCTACTACCGGCAGCACGCGCAAAATTTGCAGCGCCATCTGCAGATTAGCCTCCGAAACACTGTGAGTAATTACAACAATTTCCGCCTTGTTGCTCTTAACATCATTAGTCTGTACAACATTGCGCAGGCTCACGTTCTGTGCGCCGAAGGCTGCAGCGATGGCTGCCAGTGCGCCCGGTTTATCTGCTACCTGCAGACGGATATATGCCGGTGCGGACATCTTATCAGGCGGGCAGAGGCGTTTTTCCTCAAAGCAGGTGCAGCTGATGCGTCCGGTGGACTTGTGCTGCATATTGCGGGCAATATCAATAATATCGCCGCAGACAGAGCTTGCAGTCGGCAGACGGCCTGCACCGAGGCCCAGGAACATGGCCTCACCGATAGCGTCACCGTTGACAAAAACTGCGTTGTAGACGCCGTTTACGCCTGCCAGCGGATGGGAAAGCGGAATCATCGTCGGGTTAACACGCAGGCTGACACCGTTTTCGGGATCGTTCTTGGCGATTGCCAGAAGCTTCACTGCGTAACCGAGGTCAGTTGCATATTTGATATCGCAGGCTTCGATGCTTTCAATGCCTTCAACCTGTACATCGTCCAGATTAAAGCGTGTATTGAAGGCGATAGATGCCAAAATAGTAATTTTACGCGCAGCATCCAGGCCGCCGACATCGGCAGTAGGATCGGACTCTGCATAGCCCTTTGCCTGCGCTTCCTTCAGCACCTCGTCATAATCAAGGTGTTCGTTAGCCATCTTGGACAGCATATAGTTAGTGGTGCCGTTCACAATACCCATGATAGAGGTAATCTGATTGGCTGCCATACTGGTTTTCAAAGGTCCGATGATAGGAATACCGCCGCAGACGCTGGCCTCAAACATAAAGTCGCAGTTATGCTCATGTGCCAACGGGAACAGCTCTGCGCCGTATTTAGCCAGAACGTCCTTGTTGGCAGTAACAACATGCTTGCCGTTGGCAAAGGCTCTGGCGATAAATTCCTTGGCAGGATGCTCGCGGCCCAGCAGCTCAACGATAATATCAATATCCTTATCCTCAAGCACCTCATCGGCGTTGTCGGTGAAAATATATTTATCACCGTATTCCTGTTTCAGGCGGTCTACATGGCGGTCAAGCACCTTGGTGATTCTTACCGGCTTGCCCACCTCTTTGGCTATTTTTTCTGCATTTTTCTCTAAAACCTTCAGCACGCCGCCACCGACAGTGCCGGCGCCCAACAGACCAACATTTACAAAATCCTTCATTTAGTACCCCTCCAATACCTCAATCAGTAACCGGTTATACCTGACCTAAAACTTCCAGACGTTTTACGCCGTCAATCATGCGCAGCTTGTCCAGCAATGCCTCCAGATCTATCGTCAGATGCTTGGTTTCGATAGAAATAGTGGTGTTGGCAACGCCCTGCAGAGGAATGCCCTGGTTGATGGTCATGATGCTGCCGGAATCATCGGCAACAGTATTCAAAACCTTGGACAGCACGCCGGATTTGTGCTCCAGCAGCAAAGACAGAGTAATGATTTTCTCCTTGCTTGCTTCATAGAACGGGAAAACGAAATCCTTATATTTGTAATAAGCACTGCGGCTCAGGCCCATTTTTTCAACTGCTTCGTTGATAGTTTTGATTTCGCCGCGTTTGAGGATTTCTTTAACCTTTATAGTTTTTTTAATTGCTTCAGGAAGAATTTCTTCGCGAACCAAATAGAATGTGGATTTTTCAGACATACTAGTGTCCCCTTTCTTCATACAAAGTTCTTTTAATATTATACCACTGTTCTCTTGAAAAGTACACTTGTTATTTTTGTAAATTTTGAACAAATTCAGTGTACAATACACGCATGCAAATATACAAAAAAGCTGCCGCAGGCAGGTTCCGTCACCGTAAGTAACAGAACAAGCCTGCAGCAGCTGCTGCGTAATTCTTAATTAAAATTAAGCGCGGGAAATGTAGTCGCCGGTTCTGGTATCGATAGCCAGAACATCGCCCTCGTTGATGAACAGAGGAACCTTAACAACATAGCCAGTATCCATGGTAGCATTCTTGCTGCCGCCGGTAGCGGTATCGCCTTTGATGCCGGGTTCGGTTTCAACTACGGTCAGTTCTACAGTGTTCGGCAAGTCAACGCCCAGTACACGGTTGTCATAAATCATGATTTTAACATCCATGTTCTCTTTCAGGAAGTTCAGTGCGCTGCCCAGAGTTTCTTTGCTCAGCTCGGTTTGTTCGTAGGTTTCATTGTCCATGAATACATACATGCCGTCGGATTCATACAGATATTGCATTTCGCGACGGTCGATGTGAGCCTTCGGCAGACGCTCGCCTGCGTTGAAGGTACGCTCAACAACAGCACCGGTGCACAGGTTACGCATTTTTGCACGTACGAAAGCAGCACCCTTACCAGGTTTTACGTGTTGGAATTCAACAACCTGCCAAGCGTCGCCATCGATAGTAACAGTTACGTTGGTTTTAAATTCGTTTGTGGAAATCATTGGAAGCCCTCCTATAAATTTAAATATTAGACAATTTCAATAAGCTGCTTTTTGACACCGTTCAAGGCTCTCGCCCCATCCTCTGTCAAAACAACAGTATCTTCTATACGTACCCCGCCTTTACCGGGAATGTATATACCGGGTTCAATAGTGAAGATCATGCCTGTCTGCAGCACTGTAGCGCCACGCTTGTTGATCATCGGCATTTCGTGGATTTCCAGGCCTACGCCGTGACCTGTTCCATGCACATAATAATCGCCGTAGCCGCAGGCGGTAATGCTGTCACGCACAATAGCGTCGAGCTCTCTGCCGGTCATGCCAGCCTCCGCAGCCTTCAGGCCCTTGCGCTGTGCTTCTTCAACTATGGTATAAATTTCCTGCTGCCAGGAATTTGCCAAGCCCACTACCAATGTACGCGTCATATCGGAATGATATCCCTTATAGACAGCGCCGAAGTCAAAAGTAATAAAATCACCGACCTCGATAACCTTGTCGGATGCCATGCCATGCGGCAAAGCACTGCGTACGCCGGAGGCTACAATCGTATCGAAGGAAGCCTTTTCACTTCCCAAGGCACGCATATAGTATTCCAGACGGCCTGCCAGACTGCGCTCGGTACAGCCGGGCTTGATATCCTCCAGCAGATGGATAAAGGCTTCGTCAGCAATGCTGGCAGCCTTCAGCAGCATGTCCAGCTCTTTTTTATCCTTAATCATACGGATATCGCTGAAATCAATGCTCTGCATATAGGTTTCGCCCAAAAGCTCGTGCAGCACAGTATAATCATCATAGCTGTAATACGCTCCGTCAAAGCCTACTACCTGCGCTTGGGCATTCTTTGCCAAATCAGCGGCGGCAGCCCAGATGCTGTGCGCACCTGCCGGAGTATACTCCAGCACCTTGAAGAACTTCATTTCGTTTCTGGCCTGCTCTGTATAACGGCCATCCGTAATCAGCACGCCCTGTTGTCTGTCCAGATACAGCAGACTGGAATCTCCTGTAAAGCCGGTCAGATAACGGATTGTGGTAACATCCTTAATAATGACACTGTCTACCTGCAGCTTGGCCATATGCTCCAAAACTCTATTGATACGCGTCATGATATTACCCTCTTTCCATAAAACTAGTGACAGCTATGAATCACCTAAATATTTTACCACTCATTGGCAAAACTTTCAACTATTATCTTTGTTAAGGCACTTTTTTTGTTAACTTTGTAGCATAACCAGCAAAAAAGCAGGCCGTAAGCAGCGCCTTGCAGCGTTGTCGGCCTGCCTTTTCCAAGACATACTTTAAAAATTATTTACATTCGGCAGCAGCAATGCCTTCTGCGGTTTTGATGTTCTTGCGTACATCGTCGCAGCATTTATGGAAGTTTGCCAGCTCCTCGGCAGTCAGAGGCAGCTCCAGCACACGCTCTGCGCCGTTTTTGCCCAACAGTACGGGAACGCCTACAAATACATCCTTTTCGCCGTATTCGCCGTCAAGCAGCATGGAAGCAGGCATAATGCGTTGCTCGTCGTTGAAAATGCAGCGTACCATACGTACTGCGGTAGAGCAGATGCCGTATTCGGTGCAGTGCTTGCCGCTGTAGGTTACCCAGCCGCCGCCGATAGCGCGTTTTTGCAGCTCCGGTTTGTCAAAAGCGAATTTAGGATCCTCGTGCTCCAGAGAGCTTAAGGGAATGCCGTTGAAGTTTACGCAGGACCAGGCAGCCATTTGGGAAGCACCGTGCTCGCCAATCATGTAAGCGCTGATGGATTGCGGAGAAACGCCAGTCTGCAGAGATAAAGCAGATACCAGACGAGAGGTATCCAGACCGGTACCGGTGCCGATTACATGGCCTTTCGGCAGACCGCTTTCGCGATAAAGGATGTTGGTGATAACATCGCAAGGATTGGTGATGTTAACAATGAAGCCGTTGAAGCCGCTGACCATAACCTTGTGGATATAACCTTTAACCTGTGCTGCAGTAAAGGTAAGCTCGTCTAAGCGGTCACCGCTGGCAACCAGATTGATATCACCGATGCAGTTTACGATAGCGTCGCAGTCGCCCAAGTCAGCGTAGGTACCGCCGTTGATTTTTACATCATGCGGGCAATACAGAATTGCGTCGCGCAGGTCCTGTACCTCGGCAGCCAGCTTGGATTCTTTCGGGTCTACCAGCACCAGCTCGGCAGCAATGCCCTGAATAGCCAGGCTGTATGCAACGTGAGCACCAACGTGACCTAAACCGATAATACCAACTTTTCTTGTTTTCATAATTAAGTTCCCCCCAAATTATTCTTTAATATTTTATTTGTCCAAAATAGGCAGCGTAGCTGACGCATGACCCATAATGGTAATATTGTAATCCTTTTTGCCCTGCTCTGCAAGTTTTTCCTGAGCCAGATCCCAGGCCTCCTGCAAGGATGCACAGGGAATATGACCTGTCTTGCGGACAAAATCGAAGTTTTCCGGACGTGTTACCAGATAAGCAGTTACATCGTTGACAATGCAGCGCGCCTTGAAGGCAACAAAGGCCGGAATAGTGAAATTAGCACGGATATCCTTTTCAAACTGCTCCATATCGTTACGGCTGAAGCAGTCCGTAAAGATAGCAGGCTCCTTAATATCCGGGCAGTCCAAAGTGAAAATCATGATGCCGCCGTGCTTAACCGCAAACTGTGCGTTCATGTGGCACTTGGTAGCCTGATACAGGTTCAGATCCTTGGGATAACCGCCTGCGGAAGCAATTACTACATCAGCCAGCTGCTTGATGTGTACGCCTGCCATAGCCAGCAAATCCTTACAGCCCTTCTGCCATGCCTCGTACCAGTGGCCTGCAACAACCTCGCTGATTTCTCCGTCCGGAGTAAACACAGTGTTCACCAGAAAATCCGGATTCAGCAGCTTGCAGGATTCATACATATCCTGATGAATGGGATTGCCCTCGAGCAGACTTGCGTCACAGGCCTTGTTGCAGCCTGCGCCTTCTACCGGGGACATAGTCATGCAATGGTTTTTCATAATGCTGTCATATGCCGCTACGCCCGGCATAACAGCCTTGCGTCCGCCGCCGAAGCCGGCAAAGGGATGCAGCGTTACGGCACCGGTCAGAATAACTCTGTCGGCATTGGCAACATATTTGCTGATAGCAACATCATTGCCGAAGGAGGTTTGGCCAAGCAGCACCATATCCTCGCTCTTGCGGGAGTCATGCTGAACTATTTTCAGACGGCGCACCATCTCCTCGCCGCAAACGGTGATATCCTCTTCATGCGTATGACCGCGGTGGGTACCGGTAGCAACAATAACAGTGATGTCCTCATCCTTTACGCCCACACTGTTCAGCTCGGCCACAATAACCGGCAGAAATTCGGACGTGCCGCACAGACGGGTGATATCGCTGATGACAATGGTTACAGTTTCGCCTGCATGCACAATTTCGCGCAGAGGCTTGGTACCGATCGGGTTACGGATTGCTTCGGTAGTAGCGGCAACAACGTCCTCGCAGACGCTGGATTCATTGCCGTGAATATCATATATAACGCGCTCCTCGGGGAGCAGTACCTCTTCCTGTCGTTTGCCTATTGGCAGAAAGTACTTTTTCATCGACATCCCTCCATTTGAAAAAACTAACTCTATTATACATGAAATCAGCTAAATATACAAGCTGACAGTAAAACTGTAAAGAAAATTCAGCCTTTGTCTAAAATTGTGTTATAATACTACTATATGAAAGCGAGGTTCCCATTATGAAGAAAACTCTTATCGCCTATTTCACACGCACAGGCATTACCAAAAAGCTGGCCGAGGACACCGCCAAGCAAACCGGCGCCGACCTTTTTGCTATTGAGCCGGTAAAAGAATATTCCTCCTCTTATCTTATCTGCGTAGGCCAAGCCAAGATAGAAAATCTGCAGAACGCCCGCCCGGCAATTAAGGCAAAGCCGCAGAACCTGCAGGACTATGACACCATTGTGGTGATGTTCCCTATCTGGTGGTTCACCTGCCCCAATATCATCCTCACCTTCCTGGAGGAAAACGACCTGAGCGGCAAAACAATTATCCCCGTCTGCACCTACGGCAGCAGCGGCAAGGGCAGCAGCGAAAAGGCTATGACTAAAGTTTGCAAAAACGCAACATTCAAGCCCTGTATCGAAGCAACCGGCCTTAAAGACAAGGCTGTTGCAGCCATTGCCGCAGCTATAAAAGAAGCATAAACAGAATCATAAGCGTAAAATTAAGGCTTCCGCAGTTTGGCAACACCTTACTGCAGAAGCCTTTTGCTTTATAATTTTTCAGGATATGCTTACGGCTTTTCGTGTAAAATACGCTGCGTAAGATTTGTCAGCACGTTGATGGCATTAGCCAATGCGCTGTGGTCAAAGTGCATATCGCGGTCATGCAGACGCGGCTCCAGGTCACAGCCAATGCCCAGGCTGGCGGTTTTCAGCTGCGGACGCTCCTGCTTGAAGAAGTTGAAGTCCTCGCCTACCGTAATATTGGCAGCGGGAATCAGTCCCCCCGCTCCCAACTCTGCGGAAATTACCTCCTGCGTCAGCGCCAACAGTGACGGGTCAGCCTCCGCCGCCGGGCAGGTGCCGACGATATGACAGTCCGCCTCCGCGCCGTACACCTTCGCCGTATTCACGACGATTTCCTCTACCTTGCGGCGCAGCTCCAACATTTCGGCGTTCGACGTACTGCGCAGGTCAAAGCCAATGCTTACCTTGTCGCAGATAGCGTTGAGCGAGCCTGCACCGCCCATGAAGCGGGTAGTCTTGATGCTGCCGCCCAAAAGCGGGTTGCTGTGCAGCGCGTTGATGGCATTGACGATAGCGGCACCGGCATCAATAGCGTTCACGCCCAGATGCGGCTGGGAGCCGTGCGCTGCCAACCCACGGATTTCGCCCTCCATCAGGGTGCAGGCCGTCCAGTTGATTTGGGCGATAATCTGACCGCTGCGTGCCATATCCTTCGGCATTACATGGTAGCCCAAAGCGTACTGCACATCATCCAGCGCTCCTGCCTTCAGCATCGCCAGTGCGCCTCTGCCGATTTCCTCCGCAGGCTGGCAAAGAATCTTCACACGGCCGCAGGCAAGCCCCTGCTCTTTTAGCAGCTTTGCTACGCCCAAAGCGATAGTCATATGCGCATCATGGCCGCAGGCGTGAATAGGCTCCAGCGAACCGTCATCGTTTTTAAACAGCAGGCAATCCATATCCGTGCGCACTGCTACCGTAGGTCCCGGTTTACCGCTGTCCAGCACAGCGGTAAGTGCGGTAGTATTGCCGACGTTTTCTGTTACGTCGTAACCCAGCTTACGCAAAAAATCTGCCAGATAAGCTGCTGTCTTAACTTCCTTGAAGGCAGGCTCCGCCAGAGCATGCAGCTTGGGCCATACCTCATTAATATGTGCTTGAATATCCATAATTAAAACCACCTTTGCATAGAGAAAAGGCCAACGGCAAAGCTCCCGCAGGAGTTTGCGCGTTGACCATGAGCTCATTATTTATTATCCCAGCCTAAGTATACAGAACCGGGGAATTTCTTCTCGATGAATTCCGCATTTTCCTTAGATTGATATGCTTCCTGGAAAATCTTCAGACGCGGATCGTTCAGGTCTTTTTCCTGTACGGCAACGATGTTTACATACAGAGAATCCTTGGTTTCGCGCAGGATAGGATCCTTGGCGGGGTCCAGGCCGGCGCTGATAGCGTAGGTAGTATTGATTGCTGCGCAGGTCAGGTCATCCAGGCTGCGGGGAATTGCTGCAGCCTCCAGCTCAACAATTTCGAAATGATGCGGATTTTCGGTGATATCCTTAACGCTGGTGGTAACATCCTTCGGGTCTTTAACCTTAATCAGGTTGTTGGTAGCAAGCAGCAGAATAGCACGACCGCCGTTGGTCGGATCGTTAGGAATACCGATTTTCGCACCGTCAGGAATGGTGTCGCCAGGTTTCAATTTTTTAGAATAGATGTTAATCGGGAACAAAGCGGTGTTGAAAGCCTTAGCCAGCTTGAAGGAAGGCTCCTTCTTCATGGTTGCCTTCAGGAAGGGCTCGTGCTGGAAGCAGTTAGCCCAGATTTCACCGGAAGCCAGAGCGGAGTTAGGAGTTACGAAATCGCTGAACTCTTTAACTTCAATTTTCAGGCCTTTTTTCTCGGCAATTTTCTTTACATTATCCATAATGATAGCATGAGGACCGGGGTTTACGCCTACGATAACTGGCTTATTCATATCTACCTTGCCGTCATCTTTAGAACCGCCGCAGCCTGCAGCTACGATAGCAAACATTGTCAGTACGCCTACAAGAGCGTATTTTAAAAACTTATTCATTATACATTAACCTCCCCAGCAGTTCAATAAACTGCTAAAACAAAATACCCTGTTATTATATTCTTTTGCAGAAGTATAGTCAAGCAGGAAAAATGTATACTATTTTACACTTTTTAAAAGTTTTGCAATGCAAAAAAAGGCTACCACAATTGCTTGTGATAGCCTTAAATGTTCAGTTGCAGTCCAAACTAAACGAATTATTTAATTTGAGACATAACTTCTGCAGCGAAGTCCTCTTGTTTCTTTTCGATGCCTTCGCCCAGTTGGAAACGGGAGAATGCCAGAACTTCAGCGCCTGCAGCTTTTACCAGCTTGCCAACGGTTTGGTCAGGATCTTTAACGAACTCTTGGTCAACCAGGCATACTTCTTTGTAATATTTGTTGATACGGCCCATAACCATCTTCTCAATGATTTTTTCCGGTTTGCCTTCGTTTTTAGCTTGCTCGGACAGAACTTCTTTCTCGTGTTCCAGCTCAGCAGCCGGTACTTGAGAGCGTTCCAGGTAGCTCGGGTTAGCAGCAGCAACATGCATTGCAACGTCTTTACCCAGTTCAGCATTGCCGCCTTTTAATTCAACAATAACACCGATTTTGCCGCCGCCATGGATGTAAGCAGCAACAACGCCTTCCGGAGCTTCGTACAGAGCGAAACGACGAACGGAAATCTTTTCGCCAATCTTAGCAACGCTAGCGGTTACCAGAGCTTCAACGGTTTGGCCGTCCAGCTCGGAAGCCAGCAGAGCTTCTACGTCAGCCGGTTTGGTAGCTACGATATGAGCAGCAATTTTTTCAACGAGTTCCTTGAAGCCGTCGGTTTTAGCAACAAAGTCGGTTTCGCAGTTAACTTCTACGATTGCACCGATTTTGCCGTCAGCGCTTACGAAAGAGCCAACAACGCCTTCAGCAGCGATACGGCCGGCTTTTTTAGCAGCAGCAGCCAGACCTTTTTCACGCAGGAAGTCGATTGCTTTGTCCATATCGCCTTCTACAGCGGTCAGTGCTTTTTTGCAGTCCATCATGCCAGCGCCAGTACGCTCGCGCAGTTCTTTAACTAATGCAGCAGTAATTTGAGCCATCAGTTATTCCTCCTCAAAATGTAATATATTAACGTTAGGATTATTCAGCTTCTTCGGTTGCCGGAGCTTCTTCAGCAGCAGCTTCTTCGGTTTGCATACCTTGACGGCCTTCCAGAACAGCGTCAGCCATTTTAGCGGTCAGCAGTTTTACAGCGCGGATAGCGTCGTCGTTTGCAGGGATTACATGATCGATTTCGTCCGGATCGCAGTTGGTGTCAACGGTTGCAACGATAGGAATGTTCAGTTTGTGAGCTTCCAGAACAGCGATGTGCTCTTTGCGGGGGTCAACGATGAACATAGCGCCCGGCAGTTTTTTCATGTCTTTGATACCGCCCAAGTATTTGGTCAGTTTTTCCATTTCATGTTTCAGGCCGATAACTTCTTTTTTCGGCAGCAGGTCGAAGGTGCCGTCAGCTTCCATAGCTTCCAGTTTGCGCAGACGTGCAATACGGGTTTGGATGGTTTTGAAGTTGGTCAGCATGCCGCCCAGCCAACGCTCGTTAACGAAGAACATGTTGCAGCGGGTAGCTTCTTCTTTCATAGCTTCTTGAGCTTGTTTTTTGGTACCAACGAACAGAATGTTTTCGCCGGCAGCAGCAACCTCACGGATGAAGTTGTAAGCTTCGTCAACCTTTTTTACAGTTTTTTGCAGGTCGATGATGTAGATACCGTTACGCTCGGTGAAGATGTACGGAGCCATTTTAGGGTTCCAACGACGGGTTTGGTGACCAAAGTGTACACCAGCTTCAAGTAATTGTTTCATAGAGATAATAGCCATTTTTTGTTTCCTCCTGTTTTTTCCTCCGCAGGAATGGGTTATAATTCTTCTCTACGCGGCAAAACGTAGCAACAGATGAATTTTCCTGCGTGTGTTATTTTTACACCAAAATATTTTACCATAAATTCCGCAAGCAGGCAAGAGATTTTTACTGCTTGCGGAGGGTAAATGTTACGTTTTTTACATTATAATGCTGTGTTTACAAAATATATCCCAGATACGCCGCATAGCACACCAGCATCAGCGCACCTGCCCAGCGCTGCAGTCTTTGCGTACGCAGCACGCACAGCCACAGAAGCACTGCCGCACCAAGCGCTACATAGGTATCAAAGTTGAAGGCAGATGCGAAGGGAATGTCGATGATAAGCGCCGACAAGCCTACTACGAAAAGAATATTGAAAATGTTGCTGCCGACGATATTACCGATGGCAATATCCGCATTGCCGCGGCGTGCCGCCGCTACAGAGGTGAACAGCTCCGGCAGCGAGGTGCCCAAAGCCACAATCGTCAGGCCGATAAAACGCTCGCTGAGTCCTGCATAGGTGGCAATAGATGTTGCTGCGCCTACGGTTACATTACTGCCGGCAATAATCAGTGCCAAGCCGCCAACTGCACCCAAAAGGCAGCGTCCCAGCGGCAGGCCGGGCTCCTCCAGATCACTGTCGACATTGCTCTTCATCGCCATGGTATACAGGTACATCATATATGCGGCAAAGGCTACCATGAGCACACCGCCGTCCGCCAGACTGATGCTGCCGTCGCGTCCCTGATAAAACAGCAGTGCGGTAACACCGATCATGAAGGGGATTTCGATGCGTACGGTAGAACGCGCTACCGCAATCGGCACAATAGAAGCCGCAAGGCCTAAAATAACAAGGATGTTAAGAATATTACTGCCGACGATATTACCGATGGTAATATCCGCATTACCCTTAACCGCCGCCGCGATACTTACCGCTGCCTCCGGTGCGCTGGTGCCCATCGCCACGATAGTAAGGCCGATTACCAGCTGCGGAATGCCAAAGCGCATGGCAATACCTGCCGCGCCCTCTACAAACCAATCCGCACCCTTACCGAGCATCACAAAGCCTAAAGCCAATAAAACAAACTGTAAAGCTATTTCCATTTTCTTCCTCCTTGATTTGCAGCCGTCCCTAAAAACAAAAAAGCGAGACATTGCTGCAATAAAATTACAACAAAGTCTCGCTACTTAGTCACAAAGCCGGATTGCCGAAGCAATCGTACTGACGACAGAGTGAACACGCCATGCGTGCAAGCTACTCCCTTTATATGCTTAGTTTAGCCAAACGCAGGGAGTTTGTCAAGTAAAATTTAACTTCTTTTGAACAGCTTGCCGAAAAGCGGTGAAAGCAGTGATAAAAGTGCTGCCACCAGGAAGAACAGGCACAGCGGGCGCTGGAAGAAAATAGCAAAGCTGCCGTCACTCATAATCAGCGAGCCGACGAAGTTCTGCTCTGCCATACCGCCGAGAATAATGCCGATGATAATCGCCGACATGGAAAAGCCCAGCTTGTTCATAAAGTAACCCAGGAAACCGCTTGCCACCATCAGATAAACATCGTTCAGTGAATTATTGTAGGAATAAGTGCCCACGAAGGTCATCATCACGATAATCGGCAGCAGAATGTGTACAGGCACGTTAACAACCTTCATAAAAAGTCTGATTAACGAAAAGCCCATGATACCCATAATCACGTTAGCCAGCAGCAGACCGATGAAGATAGCATAAACATCAGGCGCCTTCTCCACAAAGAGCAAGGGACCCGGCTGCAAACCCTGAACCATCAGTGCGCCCATCATGATTGCCGTTGCGCCGTCGCCGGGGATACCCAGCGTCAGCACGGGGATGAAGGCACCGCCGGATACAGCGTTGTTACCTGCCTCGGAGGCTACAATGCCCTCGGGCTCACCGTTGCCGAAGTTGTCGCTGTGCTTAGACCAGCGCTTCGCCTGGTCATAAGAAACAAAGGAAGCGATATCGCCGCCGGTACCGGGCACACAGCCGATGAAGGTACCGATGAAGGAGGAACGCAAAAGCGTGCTGAACACCCTCTTGATATCGTCAAACGAAGGCAGCAGACGGTCCAGCATCATGTGCTGCTCCTTGCGTTCATTGTGATAATAATCCTCAATACTGCTCAACACCTGCGCAAAGGCGAATACGCCGATAAGCACAGGGATAAAGGACACGCCGCCCATAAAATAGTTGGTGTCCAAAGTAAAGCGGATTGCACCGCTCATACCGTCAATGCCGACCGTTGCTAAGAACAGGCCGATGAGGCCGCCCATAATACCCTTGATAACACTGCCGGAGGAAACACTCGTAATAATGCTGAGACCGAAAATAGCCAAAGCAAAATATTCCGGCTTGGAAAACTGCAGCGCAACCTTCGCCAGCTGCGGTGCCAGCAAAATCAGGCATACGGTACTGAAAATACCGCCGAAGGTGCTGGCCAAAGTGGAAAGACCGAGAGCACGTCCCGGCTGCCCCGTCTTCGTCGCCATAGGATAACCGTCCAAGGTTGTCGCTACGGAAGCAGGCGTGCCCGGAGTTTTCAACAGAATTGCCGAAATACTGCCGCCGTAAATCGCACCACAGTAAATTCCCAGCAGCATCAGAATGCCGCCGATACCGTGAAAGGTAAAGGCCAGCGGAAACAGCAGCGCCAAACCCATGTTAACACTCAGGCCCGGCATACAGCCGAAGGCAATGCCCACCAGCACGCCGAAGAAAAGTCCCAGCAGATTCATGGGGACGAAAATCATATTTAATGCGCTCATTATATCAACCATCAGTATGACCCCCTACTCCATGAATACAGACTGCGGCATCTGCGTATGCAGCAGCATGCCGAAAACAAGATAAATAAACAGCAGACTAAGCACCGTTGTCAGGCCGATTACCTTATAATTGCGATAATCCATAAGACGCATAACAGCCGGAATCATAAGTGCCGCTGCCGGATAAAAGCCGAGAATGCTGATGAGCACGCAGAACACAACAACAAGTCCCATCATTAAATAAACGCGCTTGTTGCCTGTCGAAGAAAGCTGCACCTTCACGCCATGTAAATCAGTTTTATTGATAAAGGTATAAAGCAGCAGCAAAACCGAAACAGCGCCCAGCACCGCCCCCAGCGTAAAAGGCCAGAAGCCGGGACCGGGACCGTTCTCCGTAAACTCCAGCGGAAAAGCTGCCGCAGCCTGCATAATCAGACCGCCAATAACCGCGCCCAGCACGCCCACTATATAATTACATACTGCCATGTTATTCATATAAATCATCCTTAAACAACTCCGCCATCAAAATTGACGTCAATTCGATGCCAGACTAAATTGAGTAACCGAAATTTTATTGCAAAGTTAAGAGCAAACTAAAATAGATAAATGAACTCTTATTGCAAAGCTAAGAGCAAACTACATTGAGTAATTAACATCTCATGCAGAGAAATAATAATTGCAGCGAGTAAGTGTTTGGAACCACCGAAGGACCGAAACTGTCTGAGCGCTATGCAAGCTAATATTGTATAATTTTTTTAGCTTAGCGCGAGTTTTTCGGTACTTCGTTTTGGTTCCACACGAAACGAGCGCCCGCAATTCTTTTGAACGGAATGAGATTTAATTACGAATCTTTAACTTTCTTACGCCTCTTTAGGCCCAACACGCTTAGCCGCCGCCATAATAGCCAAACGACCATGCTCAAAAGTCAAACCGCCCTGGAAGAAAACATTAAACGGCTCACGGCACGGACCATCAGCACTCAGCTCAATAGAAGCGCCCTGTACAAAAGTACCAGCAGCCATAATAATCTCATCCTGATAACCCGGCAGCGGACTCGGAACCGGCTCAACGTGAGCATCAACAGGAGAATTGCCCTGAATAGCAACGCAGAAATCGCACAGACGCTGCTTGCTCTCCAAGGTAATAGCCTGAATAATATCACTGCGGCGTTCCTCCGGCAGCGGCTTAACAGCATAGCCAAGGCCTTTGAAAACAGCAGCCGCAAAAACAGCAGTCTTAACAGCCTGCACCACAATATGCGGAGCCAGGAACAGTCCCTGATAGAACTCGCGAGCGGTATCACCAAGAGTTGCGCCCATTTCGCCGCCTAGACCGGGAGCGGTCAGACGGTAGGAAGCGTTCTCAACCAAATCCGCACGGCCGACAATATAACCGCCGGTAGGAGCCAGACCGCCGCCCAAATTCTTAATCAGAGAGCCTGCCATCAAATCAGCGCCAACCTCGGTAGGCTCCTGCTTTTCGATAAACTCGCCGTAGCAGTTATCAACAAAGCAGATAACATTCGGGTTAGCTTCCTTCGCAGCACTGCAGATACGGCCGATTTCAGCAACATCAATAGTCTTACGTTCGCTGCTGTAGCCGCAGGAGCGCTGAATATGAATCATCGTAGTCTTGGAGGTAACAGCATTTTTTACAGCCTCCAGGTCAACATGATCGCCGGTCATCGGCAGCTCCTTGTAAGTTACGCCCAGGTCAACCAAAGAGCCGGGAGTTTTAACCGGAGAGCCGATAATAGTCTGCATAGTGTCATAAGGAGCACCGGTTACGGCAATCAGCTCATCGCCTGCGCGCAGGTTGCCCAGCAGAGCAACTGCCAGCGCATGTGTACCGCTGACAAACTGAGAACGTACCAATGCTGCCTCAGTCTTGAACAGCTCGGCATAAATCAGATCCAGAGTATCGCGGCCCACATCACTGTAGCCGTAGCCTGTAGTAGGCTTCAAGTAGTAGTCGGAAACCATGTTATTACGGAAAGCCGCAATAACCTTTTCAGTATTGTACAAAGCTGCTGCTTCCAGCTCTGCGGTATGTTTAGCAACCTCAGCTAAGGCTGCCTGCTCTAATGCATTGTAATCAACCAAAATTCTCACCTGATATTTTTATATTTTTTGGCATTGCGCCAATTCATCCTAAGCCTTGGCATCTGCAGCAAGATACTTGGCAAACTGCTGCACCTGCTCCGCGTCCAGACGCACCTTCAGCAGTGTGCCCTCCGCCAGATATTCCTGCTCCAGTACCGTGCCTGCATCATGCAAGCGTCCTACCGCAGCGGAATCGCTGTAAGGCACGAGGAAGCTCTCCTCTACCGCCTTCAGCTTCAGGTTTTCTGCAATCAGCGCCAGCAGGCCGTCAAGATTATAACGTGCCTTAGCGGAAATACAGATGCTGTTTTCTTCCTTGCTCAAACGCTCTGCCAGACCGGAATCCGGCGGCAGCTTATCAATTTTATTATAAACCGTGATAATCGTCTTATCCTTGGCACCCAGCTCATCCAGAACCTGATAAACAGCAGCAGCCTGCTCCTTATACAACTCGTGGCTGACATCAATAACGTGCAGCAGCACGTCGGACTGCACAACCTCCTCCAGCGTAGACTGGAAGGCCGCAACCAGCTGATGCGGGAGGCGTTGGATAAAGCCAACGGTATCTGTCAAAATAGCCTGCTGCTTATTCGGCAGGTCTAACTGGCGCGTAGTCGGGTCCAGCGTTGCGAAAAGCTGGTCCTGCGCGTAGATATCCGAATTAGTCAGCGTATTCAAAAGCGTGGATTTGCCGGCGTTAGTGTAGCCCACAAGGCTTACCGTAGGCACACTCGCCTTCGCACGTCCGGCCCTGTGCAGAGTGCGCACACTCTTAACCTTGCCGATGCATTCCTTAATATAGGCAATGCGGTCACGGATGCGACGGCGGTCAACCTCCAGCTTAGTTTCGCCGGGACCGCGGGTACCGATGCCGCCGCCAAGACGCGACAGCGCCAGGCCCTTGCCCATAATGCGCGGCAACGTATATTGCAGCTGCGCCAGCTCAACCTGCAGCTTACCTTCATTAGTATGCGCACGTTGGGCGAAAATATCAAGGATGAGCGCCGTGCGGTCAAGCACACGCACACCCATTGACTGCTCGATATTACGCTGCTGTGCCGGCGACAGCTCATCATCAAAAATGCACAGGTCTACGTTCTCCTGCTGCACATAAAGCGCCAGCTCCTGCACCTTGCCGCGGCCGATAAAGAATGCCGGGTCCGGCTTGGGGCGCTTCTGCAGAAAGCGTGCCACAACCTCCGCACCGGCAGTATCTGCCAGCTGCTTCAGCTCCTCCAAAGAATCCTCGGCCGTCCAGCCACTGCTGTTGGGAGCACCGTATTCCATGCCCACGATAATCGCCCGCTCTGTTCCCTGTGCCAGGCTTGCACTGCCCGTCTGCTTGTCAAGGATGCGCTCCACCATCGCCGCCAGATTCGGGAAGAACACTCCCTCCGCCTCCTGCAGCGTCAGCGGTCCGTAGCATTCCACCTGATATTGCTCGTTATCGTCAATACCGGTAATCATGCCGAAGCTCATCTGCGACTGGCTGATATCCGGCGAAGTAACGCCGACAGCAATCATCGCATCAAAATGGTTATTCTTCAGCGCGGAAATATCCACACCGCTGAGCAGCGGATTGCCGTTGGGATGGGTATGCACGCAGCGCACACCGCTAAGACGGCTGGCACCGCGTCTGCCCTCAACCGGAGGCAGCTCCACACTCTGATCATTGCCCACCGATACGGCAAGCACCTGACCGTTGCGCGCAACGTAAACGCTCACCTCGCGGTTAATAAAATCAGTAACATCCGCCATACGCAAAGCCAGCTCGCTTGTCAGCAGCTGACCGCCCTCCAGACGGATATTATAAAAAGTTTTTAATTCTTCAATAACGGAATTACGGATACCCTTCAGGTTGCCGTAAATTTCATTAGCCATGGGTAATCACCTCCAATTGGGGGTTAACTTAGCAATTTGCTTATTGAAAGGCTCCCCTTGGGGGGGAGCTGGCGCCCGTCAGGGTGCACTAGTCAACAAATTTTAGACACAAATCATAAAAAAATATACAACAAAAAATTATCTGTTAGTCAGATATCCGTTCGTAATGCAACTTGCGATAT
>OCHM01000012.1_pt1 | contig 155992 bp, 138 predicted proteins | sample 1538901 | NCBI WGS metagenome assembly OCHM01 (sample SAMN04571734, study PRJEB22368) | human gut metagenome | biome: human gut; material: stool | host: Homo sapiens | place: Luxembourg | collected 2012-11-08 | reverse complement strand
TCTGCTTTCTCATAATTAATGCACTCTCCTTTTTACTTTTTGAAATATTTTTCTCGAAATCCTAACTGCATTACCAGGTCATTATACTTCGGATATGGAAAATTATCAATAGTTTTTTTACAGAATTTCCAACTTTTTATTTTGAAGTGGAATATTGTCTGTATTTCCTATGTTTCTCTTCCCTGTGAAGTACTGCCTTTCTCCGATACATCCACATTATAATACACGTTTTTCCAAAATACCATAACATTTATCTGTGCATTTTCTTACGGATTTTTTACGAAAATTCTTTATAGTTTCGTAATTGTATTTATATTTGTACAATCCTGTTTTGACCGCCAAAATGCCTGTATTTCCAGTATTTTTTACGTTTCTTATTTCCCACAGACCACCTTATCAAGCCTTTCGTCACTGTTCACGCATACGTGCCCAGTAACAGTCTTTATTCTCCCCCCGCAGCATTACTTTTTCCGTTTACTTTCTCTGTGTTTATGCTATAATGTTCATATATTACTTTTAATTTTATTTTTTGAACACACAACAGCTAGAACCTATTTTCACTCTTATCCATCTATAATGATGACGAAATACGTGAATATATAAGAGAAAAATAAAAGAATTTAATAATTCAGGAGGTTTTATATGGATCGCTATGGACTGATCTGCCGGAGTTTCTATGAGAATCCGGATGTGACCCAGCGGGAGCTTGCTTCGATTTTGAATCTTTCCCTGGGGACTGTGAATAAATTGCTTGGGGACTGCCTGGAGGAGGCATTTCTCATGACGGATATGGATACGGGGAAATATCTGCTGACCGAACAGGGGCTTAAGTATCTGGAACAATTTAAAGTGGATGGCGCCGTCATTACCGCCGCCGGGTTTGGCTCCCGGTTTGTGCCGCTGACGTTTGAGACGCCGAAGGGGCTTCTGGAAGTGTTTGGCGAGCGGATGATTGAGCGTCAGATCAAGCAGCTCCATGAAGCGGGGATCACGGATATCACAATTATCGTCGGTTATTTAAAGGAAAAGTTTGAATATCTGATCGACAAATATCAGGTCAAACTCCTCTATAACCCGGAGTACGCCACCAAAAATAATCTGGCTACGATCTACCATGCCCGCGAGCTGTTCCGCGGTCGCAATATGTATCTGCTTGTCTCGGACAACTGGATTCGAAATAATATGTACCATAAGTATGAGTGCGGCGCGTGGTACTCTTCCGTTTACATGGATGGTGAAACGTCAGAGTGGTGTCTTTCTTCTAATAAAAAGGGACGTATCACATCGGTGCAGGTCGGTGGGCATGATTCCTGGGTCATGTATGGACCTGCGTTCCTCTCGCGTGATTTTTCCAACCAGCTGATTCCGCTCATTGAGGAAGCCTATCATCAGCCTGGCACAGAACAATGGTACTGGGAACAGGTTGTCGTCGATCATATCAAAGAACTGGATTTTTCGATGAACTGCCAGCCGGCGGATCAGGTCTATGAGTTTGAAAACCTGGAAGAACTGCGCCTGTTTGATCCGAAATATCAGAATCATTCGGACAATGCCGCCATGCAGCTGGTCGCACACGTTTTCAATGTAAAAGAGGAAGCGATACACAACATCCGCTGTCTCAAATCTGGTATGACAAACCAGTCGTTCCTGTTTGAACTGGATGGAAAACATTATATCTGCCGCATTCCGGGTCCGGGAACAGAATTTCTGATTAACCGGAAAGAGGAGGAGGCTGTTTACAAGGCGGTCACACCGCTTGGCATTACCGAACATATTTTGTATTTTGACGGAAAAACCGGCTACAAGATCGCCCAGTATTATGAGGGCGCTCGGAATGCGGATGCAAAGAACCCGGAGGAGATGGCCGCCTGCATGGAGATGCTGCGGAAGCTGCATCATTCCGGCGTGACGGTTCCGCACACGTTCCGCATCCGGGAACGGATTGATTTTTATGAGAGGATCTGCCGCGGACATGAGGAAATGCTGTTCGAGGACTACCCAGCGGTCCGCGCCCGGATGAATGAACTGATGGATCGGCTGGATACACTGGAACGTCCTTGCTGCCTCTCCCATATTGACTCGGTTGCGGACAATTTCCTGTTTCTGCCGGACGGCTCCCTGCGTCTGATCGACTGGGAGTATGCAGGCATGTGCGATCCGCTCATTGATATTGCGATGTGCAGTATTTATTCATATTATTCACAGGAAGAGCTTGACCACCTTCTGGAAGAATACCTCCAGCACGCCCCATCAGACGAGGAACGCTTTGTCACGTATGCCTATGCGGCGCTCGGCGGTTTCCTGTGGGCGCTCTGGGCGGTCTTCAAGAGTATGGAAGGGCGCGAATTTGGCGATTACACGATCGTGATGTACCGGTATGCGAAAAATTATTATCGAAAAATTGTTTCCGAGGGCTTGTTAAAATTGTAATATTTCCGTTAGGTATTTTACATTTTTCTATGTTATACTTATAAAGTAATTTGATATGATACCAGGGTCAAAAGGTCAGAAGTTCGACGCAAGCTTGCTTGCAGGAGAATTTTTGACCTTGGGACCCGCCAAAAACATGAGTAAGTAGCCATTTTTCAAAGAAAAATGAGCGAATTACGAATGTTTTTGAAGATTGCGGGAGCATATAGTGCGGAGCAATCTGGTATCAGAGGGGTCAAAATGCCTTTTGACCCCAACATCTTTGATATTAATTTCTACTGTAATCATAGACAACGATAAATCACATTGCAAGGGGGATACGCGATGCGGAAAAGATATGCAAAACTGCTTGGGCTTGCCTGCCTGATCGGTGCCATGGGGCTGCTTCCTTCTTCCCAGAGCCGTGCGGCCGGATGGCTGAAGGACGGAAACTACTGGTACTACATGACCGACGACGGTCAGAAGCATACCGGATGGGTACATATCGGAGAGAAATATTATTATATGGATGATTCGACCGGCAAGATGGTGACCGGTTGGCGTCAGGATTCATCCACTTCCGCCTGGTATTATTTCAACCAGAGCGGCGAGATGATGACCAAATGGCAGAAAATCAACAACTACTGGTACTATTTTAACCAGTACGGTGTGATGCAGAAGGGCTGGCTCCAGCTTGATACGGTCTGGTATTACCTGGGTGAGGATGGACGGATGTTTACCAACTGGCAGAAGATGGACAACGGCACCTGGTACTATTTCGGCACGGACGGGGCGATGCGGACTGGCTGGCAGAAGGTAAACAGCACCTGGTATTATCTCGACGAAAATGGAAAACTGCTGACCGGTTGGCAGCTCATCAAAAATGAATACTACTATCTCCATGAGGGCAAGATGCTGACCGGATGGCTCAATGACAGCAACGGAAACACCTACTACATGGACAAGACAGACGGCAATATGAGCCGCGGATGGAAGCAGATCGACGGCACCTGGTACTATTTCAATGAGTACGGACACCGCCAGAAAGGCTGGATTAAGGTATCCGGCACCTACTATTATCTGGATGAGAACGGTAAGATGGCTTCGAACACAACCCGGACGATTGATTCGGTGAAATACACCTTTGCCAAGAGCGGTGCGTGCCAGAATCCACCGTCCAGTCTCTCCGGCATGAGCGACAGCTATTTTGACCCAAGTGCTTCACAGGGAACAGGGACTTCGTCTGGCAGTTCTTCTTCAAGCAGCACTTCGGGGCCAGGCGGAACGGCTTCGAACAATTCCAATTCAGGGACCTCCAGTTCAGGTAACACCAACAATTCGAATAGTTCCGATCCTTCGACCAGTTTTACTGCACCGGGAAGTTCCAACAGCTCCAGCTCGTCAAATGGTTCTTCGTCGGGCACAACCGTTCCGATTCCTGGAAGCGGCTACAGCAGCTCCACTTCCACGCCGGGCGGGACTTCCAGTTCGTCAGGCTCTTCGAATAACCAGACAAGCAGCAGTTCCACCAGCGATACCGGCAATGTACCAAGCCGCATCTACAGCAACGGCACGACTTACACCGCACCGACGACATCAAGCTCCAGCTCGTCAGGCTCTTCGTCAAATTCGTCCGATAAACGGATTAACGGATTTACCTCCAATCAGGGCGATACGATTCAGGAGGGACAGACGCAGGGTCCTGGACGGAAATAAACCGTATTTGCAAAATATATAAGTGTTGTTAAAAAAAGATTTTGACCAACGATTCATAGCCTATATCGATGGTCAAAATCTTTTTAATTAAAATCATACCTTCTAAAAGCTGCCTACACCTCAAACACCAAATCCCCATAACTCGGGAACGGCCATAACTCTTTATCTACCAGCATTTCCAGTTCGTCTGCCGGTTTACGGAGAGCTACCATCGCCGGGCATACCTCATGCAGGTAGGCAAATGCTTTTTCTTTGTTATCCTTGATCGCAGATGCCTTTGCCAGGATATCTTTGAGTGCCGCCAATGCCACCTTCATCTCTGAGAGTTTATCAGAGGTCTCTAAAAGCAGTTCTTTCTGGACACTGACATCGGCTTCCTCGCAGGCAGCCCGTACGGCTGTCAGGGAGGAAGCAAGCTGGGTCGTATATTTGACAACCGCCGGGATGATCTGCTTGCCCGCCATGTCGATCATCGTCTTTGCCTCGATGTTGACGGTCTTGGAATATGCCTCATACTCAATCTCGGCGCGGGATTCCAGCTCGGTCCGGGTGTACACGCCAAATTCTTCAAAGAGCTTGATCGCTTTCTCTGTCCGGATTGCCTCGACAGAATCGATACCTGCTTTCAGGTTCGGGAGTCCACGGCGCTCTGCCTCTTTAACCCATTCCTCCGAATAACCATTTCCGCTGAAAATGATGCGGCGGTGCTCTGCAAACAGGCGCTTGATCATGTCATGGACTGCGCTGTCAAAATCATCGCTGTTTTCCAATTCGTCCGCAGCCTCTTTAAACGCCTCTGCCACGATCGTGTTGAGCACGACGTTCGGGGATGAAACAGAATCCGAAGAACCAACCATACGGAACTCGAATTTATTACCGGTAAACGCAAACGGTGAAGTACGGTTGCGGTCGGTTGCATCCTTGACGAAATCCGGAAGTGTCGCTACTCCCGTCTGAAGTACCTCGCCCTGCTTAGAATGTGCGGCTTCGCCCGTGCTGCACAGCTGATCGATAACATCCTCCAGCTGCTCGCCCAGGAAAATAGAGATGATCGCTGGCGGCGCCTCTGCCGCACCCAGACGATGATCGTTGCCCGGAATCGCGGTGGACTCGCGCAGCAGATCCGCGTGTCTGTCAACTGCTTTCATGATGCACGCCAGAACCAGAAGGAACTGTACATTTTCGTGCGGCGTCTCGCCCGGATTCATCATGTTGATGCCGTCGTCGCTCGTCAGGGACCAGTTGTTGTGCTTACCGGAACCATTGATTCCATCAAATGGTTTCTCATGCAGCAGACAGGTCAGACCGTGATGTCCTGCGACACGCTTCATCGCCTCCATGACCATCTGGTTGTGATCGACTGCCAGATTGACCTGACAATAGGTTGGTGCCAATTCATGCTGTGCTGGTGCAACTTCGTTGTGCTGTGTCTTTGCACTGACACCCAGACGCCACAGTGTCTCATTTAACTCTTTCATGAATGCACCGACTCTCGGACGGATGCTTCCAAAATAGTGATCATCCATCTCCTGCCCTTTCGGCGGCATCGCGCCAAACAGGGTACGACCGGTGTAGATCAGGTCTTTTCTCTGTAAATATTTGTTCTTATCAACCAGAAAATACTCCTGCTCCGGTCCCACATACGGAATCACCCGGTGGGAAGTCGTATTTCCAAACAGGCGGAGAATCCGGAGTGCCTGCTCGTTGATTGCCTGCATGGAACGCAACAGCGGTGTCTTCTTATCCAGTGCTTCGCCGCGGTACGAACAGAATGCGGTCGGTATGTAGAGTGTCACGCCCAGCGTATCTTCACGCAGAAATGCCGGGGAAGTACAATCCCAGGTTGTATAGCCGCGTGCCTCAAAGGTGGAACGAAGTCCGCCCGACGGAAACGAGGATGCATCCGGCTCGCCCTTAATCAGCTCTTTACCGGAAAACTCCATGATAACGCGTCCGTTGGAATCCGGTACGGAGATAAACGCATCATGTTTTTCTGCCGTAATGCCGGTCAGCGGCTGGAACCAATGGGAATAATGCGTCGCACCGCGCTCGATCGCCCAGTCTTTCATCGCGTGTGCGACAACATCTGCGATGGACGGATCCAGCTCAGCTCCGTCTTCAATGGTTTTCTTCAGTTTTTTGTAAACACTTTTCGGAAGGCGTTCCTGCATCGCCTTGTCATTAAACACATTTTTTCCGAAAATTTCCGGTACGTTGATAATCTCGCTCATTCAATCCCTCACATTAATATGAAAACAGACCGGACCGCCGGTATGTATATCCGCGTTGCGAAATGTACATCCCTGCAGTCCGGTCATGAACCTTACTTATTTCATCAGGCTTTTCCGATAGAACCGAACAGTTCCATCTTTGTCTTAACCGTCTCTTTGATCGCCTCAAAACCAGGTGCAAGAAGTTTACGCGGGTCAAATCCTTTGCCCTGCTGATCCTTACCAGCCTCGATATACTGGCGGGTTGCCTCTGCAAATGCCAGCTGGCACTCAGTATTTACATTAATCTTCGCTACACCTAAAGAAATGGCTTTCTTGATCATATCTTCCGGAATACCAGTACCACCGTGAAGAACCAGCGGCATATCGCCTACTTTTTCTTTTACGGCTGCCAGCGTCTCAAAGCTTAAGCCTGGCCAGTTTGCCGGATATTTGCCGTGGATATTGCCGATACCTGCTGCCAGCATATCAACTCCGAGGTCTGCAATCGCCTTGCACTCGTTCGGATCTGCACATTCGCCCATGCCGATCACGCCGTCTTCCTCGCCGCCGATGGAACCAACCTCAGCCTCCAGGGAAATACCTTTCTCCGCGCAGACTTTGACTAATTCTTTGGTTTTCTCTACGTTCTCGGCGATCGGATAATGGGAGCCGTCAAACATGATGGAAGAAAATCCAGCATCGATACATTTGTAGCAGCCCTCGTAGGTGCCGTGATCCAGATGCAGCGCAACCGGAACCGTGATGTTCAGCTCTTCGATCATCGCTTTTACCATCGCAGATACTGTCTTAAAGCCAGTCATATACTTGCCTGCGCCCTCAGAAACACCTAAGATAACCGGTGAGTTCTGCTCCTGTGCCGTCAGTAAAATTGCTTTGGTCCATTCAAGATTGTTGATGTTGAACTGACCAACCGCATATTTGCCATCTCTTGCCTTCTGAAGCATTTCCTTCGCACTAACTAACATATACAAACCTCCTCGTTGTCTCTTTTTGATCTAACCAGAGTCTATTATATACCATAATTCAGTATTTGCCTAGCCTGTCAAAAAAATAACAGGCAATTATTTTAATATTTTGTAACTTTTACTGTAAAATCTCCGAAACGGTCTTCTCCATCTCCTCCGGCTTGCACTGGCGGTTGTGGCGGATCTCTGCCTTGCGGATCTCCTCGATCGCCTGCGGGATCTTCACGCCGGATGCTTTCTCCATCTCGTCGATAAGCTCGAACTCGCCCTTGCCTTCTTCGCTGCCGAAGATTGCCTCCATGACGCTGCGGGAGAATTTATATGGGCTTGCCGTCGATGCGATAACTGTCTTCTTGGTATCGCCTGTCTCCTTCACATAGTTATGGTATACGCAGGATGCAACGCCGGTATGCGTATCGATCATATAACCGGTCTCATCGTAGAGACGCTTGATCTCGGCTGCATTTGCCGCCTGATCGGCATAACCGCCGACAAAATCTGCCATGCGCGCACGCATCTCGTCGGTAACCGAATATTTGCCATCTTTCGAAAGCTCTTCCATGCGTTTCTTGGTCTCCTCCGCATCGCAGCCGGTGGAGAGATAAATCAGACGTTCCAGGTTGCTGGAAATCAGAATATCCATCGACGGGGAAGAGGTCAGGATGAATGGACGGTTCTTGTCATATACGCCTGTCTTAAAGAAGTCGTACAGAACTTTATTGTCATTGGACGCGCAGATCAGCTTGTCGATCGGCACACCCATCTGTTTTGCAAAATAAGCAGCTAAGATATTGCCGAAGTTTCCGGTCGGAACGGTTACGTTGATCTTCTCACCGTTCTCGATCTCGCCGTTTTCAAGTAGTTTTGCATACGCATATACATAGTATACAACCTGTGGTACGAGACGACCGATGTTGATGGAGTTTGCGGAAGAGAGCTGATAGCCTCTGCCTGCTAATTCTTTGGCAAATTCTTTGTCACCGAAAATTTTCTTGACGCCGCTCTGTGCATCATCAAAGTTTCCGGAAATACCGACAACGCTTGTGTTCGCGCCCTTCTGGGTCAGCATCTGCAGTTCCTGCACACGGCTGACGCCGTCCTTCGGGTAAAATACGATAATTCTGGTTCCCTCAACGTCTGCAAAACCAGCCATCGCTGCCTTTCCGGTATCGCCGGAGGTTGCGGTCAGGATCACGATCGTGTTCTCCGCATGGTTCTTCTTCGCCGATACGGTCATCAGATGCGGCAGGATCGAGAGCGCCATATCCTTGAAGGCAATCGTGCTTCCGTGGAACAGCTCCAGATAATATGCTCCGTCTGCTTTGACAAGCGGCGCAATCTCTTCCGTATCAAACTTACTGTCGTAAGCGCGCTCGATACAGGCTTTCAGCTCTTCCTCTGTGAAATCAGTCAGGAACTGCTTCATAACTGCATAAGCTACTTCCTGATATGTTTTATGGGATAATTCTTCCAGGCTGCAATCTAACGCCGGGATATGATCCGGCATGAACAGGCCGCCGTCTGCTGCCAGTCCCTTTAAGATCGCCATCGAAGCCGTTACGTTGTTTTCACCGCCACGGGTACTGCTGTAATTGATTGCCATGATTTTCATCCTCTCTTTTTATCTTTCCCCGTCGTCCCCATCTTTGCAAAGGATGCCGGAGTCAAACTTTCTGCCATGTAAGTGTTCTGTGTGGTTTTGCAGTTCTCCCGCAAAGTTACGGGATCCCCTGCTCACTTTAGTTAAAAATTCTATCATACTTTATGGCACAGCGCAAGAAAAATTCCCCCCTTAATACGTGATCTTCCAGCGCCCAAACAATCCCTTCTTAAAATGGGAAAACCGCCGTGAAGCACTCTCATTTCCCATCTCGATCGCCTTCTGGTAGCACTGTGCCGCCCGCTCGAGATCTTCCGGGGATTCATTTTTCCGTTCGTAGATAAATCCAAGCTCATAGAGTGCATATCCGTCACATTCCGTCTGTGCAGCCCGCTCAAAAAGCTCCTTCGCCTTATTTTCATCGGCGGTGCAGCCTTCTCCCTTCATATAGAGATAGCCTAACTTGGATGCAGACTGCAGACTTCCAGCTTCTTCGCACCGGTTCAGCCACTCAAATGCTTTTGCATAATCGCGGTCTACTCCCTCTTCGCCCTGGAAATACAGGCATCCAAGAATCTCCATGCACTCTGGATTTCCCTGCGAAGCGCCTTTTTCGTACCAGGAAACTGCCTGCTTCATATCAATCTCGCCGTTCAGACCATCCCGATAGATATTTCCAAGCGCCAGACTTGCCTGTCCGTCCGTCTCGATCCCAGCTGCCTCCCGCAGAAGTTTTTCTGCCCGGACAGTGTCCTGCTCATCGGACGGGCGCAGATACAGGCGGGCTAACGGAAGCGCCGCCTCTTTGATGCCTGCCGCATATGCTTTTCCATACCAGTAAAACGCTTTTTCATCATCGCGCTCCACCAGCTCATCCTGATAAAACAGATTTCCAAGTTCTTCAAAGCTCTCCGCCTCGTTCCGCGCCGCGGCTCCTTCCAGCGCCTGGACGGCCGCCTGGATATCGCGCTCTGTGCCCTGTCCGTTTAAATACATCTGCCCCAGATACAGCATGGCGCGGGAAGAGCCCTGCTTTGCCGCCGCATAGTCATATTGGAATGCAGCTTCCCAGTCTTCTTCCTGGCGGTAATGTTCCCCCATCTGGAAGAGTCCCCAGACCTCCCCGCTGGCGGCGCACTGATTCGCCCAGCGAAGTGCCTCTTTTTCATCTTTTTCCCGGTATGTACCATTCTGGCAGCATTTTCCCATCTTAACCATCGCCGGGATAATGCCGCCGTCCGCCGCCCGTTCGTACCAGAAGAGGCACTGCTCGCGGGCGCTCTCAGTCTGCGGCATATAATCGACCAGATCTTCCCACTCAACTGCCTCGCCCATCTGCCACGCGGCATAGACATCGCCCATCTCAGCGGCATCCCGCACCTGACGGTAACTTTCCTCGATGGAATAACGTGCCGACTGCTTCATCTGTTCGTCATACTGACCGGCGCGCAGCGCTCCTAACACTGCCCGGGCACTTCCCGCCGAAGCCCCCCGCAGGTAACATTCATACGCTTTTTTCTCATTGAACCCGACAGCCCCGTCCCCCCAGCTGTAACAGTGTCCTAAAAAGAACCATGCTTCCGCATCGCCCGCATACGCCGCCTCTTCCAGCCAGGTAACTCCCTGGGCGTACATCGCATCGTTACACTGTTTCCAGATCTGGTCTGCACCTTTCTCACATAAGCCTGTCATCAGGATTGTCATATATCATTCATCCGCCTTCCACACGAAATTGTATCAATTAAAACTTTCTGCCTCCGCCGCCGTGCATCCTTCCGCTGCTGCCCTGATGTATGGTCGTCCTTCCGGCCGAACCGCCCGAAGCGCCCGGACCCGGATTTTTCGGAATCCGTCTGGTCACTACCGACCGGTTTACAAACTGCTCCTCATTTTGGACAAAATGCAGCGCACTGTCCGCCCGGTATGCCATATGGAACCCCAGCGACTGGCGGTGTTCTTTCTGCATCTTATACTGGCGCATCACCGAAAAGCACGGGAGTGCCGCCACGATTGCAGCCGCGACCGCCGCAAACAGCGCCTCATACCATTCCAGGGAATGTTTTTTCTCCTCGCGCACCTGCGTATACTGTCCCGCCGGAACGCCCATCTCCAGATAATTTTCGATGCTGTCGATCGCCCCCAGAGCGCCTTCTGCATAGTTTCCATCCGCCACGCTGTCATATGCCGCATCCAGCACCTTCTCTACCCGCGCATCCGTCAGCACTTTCATCGCATACCCGGTGGTAGAAACGTATATCTCCCGGTTGTCCATATCGATCGAAAGCAGAATACCACTCGCATCGTCCCCGACGCCCAGTCCGTGGGTGTCGTAAAAATCATCGGCATAGCTTTCCGCCGATTCTCCCTGTGCGTCCTCGACTGTCAGTACCGCCAGATCGGCATCCTGTGAATCACGCACCTCATCGATCCGTGTCTCCAGCTCCTGCACTTCTTCCGCGCTGAACAGTCCCGCCTCGTCGAAGACGCGCGTGCCTTCCGCCGCCCATATAGGGCTGACCTGTGAAAATGAAATAAATGCTACAACAAAGAAGCATATAAAATCTTTCAGCCGTCCATATTTCTTCTTTTTCTGTGTGACTCCCGCATTTTGATTCTCTATCATATCAGGTATCCTCCCAGCAGCAAAAGTACAAACACAGGAATGAAAATCGTCAAAAACAGGCGCACCAGTTTTTTCGAATCAACCGGCAGGACGCCGCAGACCTTTCCATTTTCCCCATTCATCGCAAAATAGTACATCTGCCCGTTCTTCGGATCCGGGTAGGTCATCATCCACACCGGAAGCATGGCATAGTTCCATTTTTCCCCCGTGATGGTCTCCCGATGATTCCGGATATCCACATGATCGTAGCCGGAGACGCTATTTTGCAGGGATTCTCTCGTATACTGCTTGATCTCCTGCTCAATCTCCTGTGCAAATTCTTCCTTTTCCCGGTCGCGCCGCTCCGCCCTAAATCCCAGAAAATAGCCTGCCTGAAACGGGCGCAGTTTCTTCATATCAAACGGAAGCACGGTCTCGGCAAGGCTGCGGTCCGCCTGCTTTAACGCGTTGCGCGCCACATCCTTGATGGGAAGCTCCGCCTTTTTCTCCAGATGGTAACGGCTCGTCTCGATATACTCGATCTCCCCCGCCACCGTCACGCGTTTCCGCAGCGCCTCCGCCTGCATCTCACCGGATACCTGGCAGCTATACATCCAATATGGATAATAAATTCCCTCCAGATACTCCATCTGACGCGGCGAGTAGAAATCATCCGGCACATACTTTTTCTTCTGAATCCAGTTTTTAAAAATTTCTTTTGCCTTTTTCTTGTCGATCTCAAACGGAATCAGACCGTCCGGGCGGTATTTACCGTCCAGACTTCCCGAAAGAACCACCGGATTGTGACAGTAACAGCAGTACGTGGACGCCGTTGTCTCCTGTGCCACAATCTCCGCGCCGCAGCTCGGGCAGGTATAGAGAACCATCTTAGACTCCGCCTGCTTCTGGCTCTCTATCTTTTCCGCTTCCGGCATTCCACTCGGCTTCGAAGCTTCCTCTGACTTTCTGGCTACCTCTTCCATCTCTTTCAACGTCTCTTCCGTAAACGCTGAGAGGCAGTATTCACATTTAAATTTCTGCGTCTTCGGATCAAACACCAGCCCGCCGCCGCAGTTTGGACACTTATATGATTGTATCTCCATACGCCCTATGACCTCGGTTTTCCGCATTCGGAACAAAACTTACCTGTATTGACCGTTCCGCAGCTGCAGGTCCACGGACCGGCTGGTCTTGGCTTGCCGCACTCGGAGCAGAACTTTCCGTGGTTGACATTGCCGCACTCACAAGTCCAGGATTCCGCCGGAGCTGCCGCACTGCCCTGCGGCGCTGCGTTCTGTCCTGCCGGTTGTGCATAGCCGCCCTGTGGTGCCGCATTCATCTGTCCCGGCTGCTGTGCATAACCACCCTGCGGCGCTCCATTCGCCTGCCCCGGCGCATAGCCGCCCTGCGGTGCCGCATATCCCTGCCGCGCCGCCTGCTGCATCTGCATCTGCTGCAGGTTGGACGCCGATGCGGCGCCCATAAATCCGCCGCCGAAGTTCATGCCGGCGCCCATTCCCATGAAGCCTGCCATCGCACCGCTTCCGTTAGAACCGGCTGCCTCAAAGCCGCGTGCCATCGCGCCCTGTACATACCCCTCGCGCACCGACGGGTCGCCGAGCATCGCGCCCTGATTCCGCATATTGATGAGTTTCTGCGATTCTTCATCATAGGAAATGCTGGCGATACCGACTGACTGGATCTCCATGCCACGCAGACGGTTCCACTCTTCATCCAACGTCTCCGCCATATAGCGTCCCAGTTCCCTGCCTTTGGAGGCTACAAAGGAAATCCGCACACCATCCGCCGACATCTGGTTGATCGAGGTCTGCAGCGCTTCCAGGAACTCCGCTAAATACTGCTCATTGATGGAATCAATCTCCACCTGATCCTGATTTTTCGGAATAGCCTCCGCATAAAATTTCAATGGATCCGTGATCTTGATGGAGTAAGTTCCATGTGCGCGCAGAAACAGCTCGGAATTATAGAATAAATCAAAATAGTTGATCGGCGTCCGTGTGCCGAACTTGATTCCCTTGATCTCCTGGAGATTAATATAGTAGACCTTCTGTGCATACGGCGTCTGTCCGCCATAACGCACACGGTTGAAGGATTCTTTCAGCGCATCGCCGAACTGTCCGTTAAACAGAGACGGCAGGGATGAATTCTGCACTGTATAATAGCCCTCTTCCGCTGTATAATCAACGACCTTACCGCCGTCCACCAGCATCATAAACTGATTCGGGTACACATGGATCACAGAACCATTGGACACCGTTTCCGGTGTTCTCTTCCGGTTCTCCCCGCGGCGTGTCTGCACACCCGCTGAAAATACGGTCTGTTCCCCCATATTTTCCGGTTCAATCACTTCCAGCCACTGATCTGCCAGCCCGCCGCCGACCGCGTGTGCCGCTGCTCTGATAATTCCCATACTCTCTGCCTCCTTGTCCAAATTCATAGTCTCTCTGTTTTTCTGCTTTTTCTATCTATCGGTTACCCTTCCCTTTATTTTTCCCATGCCGATTCCATTTTCCCGGCGTGATCGCCCAGACTGCTGCCGCGATCAGCACCATCGCCAGTATACACTGCAAAATCAGGCTGCACGCCGTCCAGTGTGCTGTGATCGCATTGTCTGGAAATACGCCGAACAGCGGCTCGAACCATTTTCTCATGTCACCGCTTCCCGCCTGTCCGTTAATTACATTATAAAACGAGACAGCCGGATTGAAAAGAAAGAGATAGCGTAAAATGCCGGAACTTGCCATTTCCGATGCATTGAGATTAGATGCATACGAATTTGCCGCCCGGAGCGCCATCCGGTATGCAAACAGATTGACTGCCATCGTTCCCGCCGTCAGCGCCACCACCGTCACATAGGAGCAGACGGTCGATACCGTCGAGCGGCGCAGCACCGATGAATAAAAGATCCCGATACTACCCGTTAAAATTGCCACAACGCCGTGGCACAGGAACAGCATCCCGATGTCCTGCAGCGTAACGCCCCCGTAGACAAATACGAGCGCCTGTACCGGAAGTGCCGAGACCGCCAGCACCAGCATCGTCACCAGCGAGGACGCCAGTTTTCCAAGCACCATGTCACGCGGCTCCATCGTGGTCGTCAGCATCAGTTCCAGCGTCTGGCGTTCCCGCTCGCCGCTGATACTGCTGGCAGTCAGCGCCGGCATGATGAAAAGCAGCATGATAAATTCGATCGAGGAGACGAACGTGTAGAGATCCAGAAACTGCGAATACTGGATCTCCGCCGTCGTCCTGACCTGTTCCGCCACCGAATACATATTAAACAGCGCCACCGCCGCCAGAATACTGTTAAAAACAAACAGAATCGCCATCATGCGGATGCTGCGGCTTCCGACTGTCATTTCCCTCCTAAATACCGGATTCCATCTCATGTTTCAGCACCGCCCTCTCTTCTTCATGTCCTGTGATCTGCATAAACAGTGATTCCAGGCTTCCCTTCTCGCGCATAAAGCTGCTGACCATCACATCCGCATCGATAAGCTGCTGCAAAAGCAGCGCCTCATCCTGCCGATCCCCCAAAAAGCCCAGCTTGATCTCATCCCCCTGCACCGCGATCGTCTGCACGCAAGGATGGCTTTTCAGGATCGCAAGCGCCTTTTCTTTCTGGCTGAAAATCGAGATCAGAAGCGGATTGGACGAGTTGATCCGCGCAAAAATCTGATCCATGCTGCCCTGCAGAACCGTTCTTCCCTGCTCAATGATGCCGATCGAGGTACAAAGCTCTGACAATTCCGATAAAATATGGGAGCTGACGAGCAGCGTTTTTCCCTGATCGCGCAGTTCTTTCAGAATCGCCGTATACTCCACCCGGGTGCGCGGATCCAGCCCGGAAGCCGGTTCATCCAGGATCAGAAGATCCGGATCGTGGATGAGCGCCCGCGACAGACAGAGGCGCTGCTTCATACCTCTCGAAAGCCCGTCCACGAAAAAGTCCTCTTTATCTTCCAGCCGCACCTGTTCCAGAAGCGTATGGCAGCGCGTCCGCGCCTGCAGCCCCGTAATTCCGTAGCAGGATGCAAAAAATTCCATATATTCCGATACTTTCAGGTTATCATATATTCCGAAGAAATCCGGCACATAGCCGATCCGCCGCCGGAGTTCTTTTCCGTCTGAGTAAACATCCAGTCCGCCGATCTCCACCTCGCCCTCATCGGGAACGAGGAGTCCCGCAAGAATCTTGAGCGTCGTCGTCTTGCCTGCCCCATTGGGACCCACGAATCCAAAGAGTTCCCCGTCCGCGACCTCCAGATTCAGCCCATCCAGCGCTTGAAAATTGCCATATCGTTTTCTGAGGTTTTTAATCGTCAGCATCACTCTCTCCTCCCTACGACATAGATTCTTGGAAGCTGGCTTTCCCAGCCATACTCTCCCGTCTGTTCCGGCACATATTTGACGGTCAATGTGTTCGACGGAGACAGGTACGGCGAAAGCTCCTCCGCCGAATACTCTGATTTCAGCTCGATCCGGTCATTGCGCCCGGTCTCATAGTTATAGAAATACATGCTTCCGGAGAAGGATGACATATACGGATAGAGCGGATTTTCCGAAAATCGCGGTGACAGAGTCTCAAACGTAAGCTTTTCAATGACAAGGTCACTTCCCAGCGAATATTCGACCGTCGCAGCCTCCGCTGTTTCCCCGCTATACATTGTGTTGTACGCCGCCTCATAATTTCCGGCGAGCACCGTTGGATCTTCCTCAAGCGCCGAACGGTAAAGTTTTCCGTCTTTTTCACGGTTCAGCGGGATTGACTCGGTCACCATGCAAAATCCTTCCCGAAGTGTCCTCGCATCCGCCAGAAAATCTTCCTCTCCCTGGAGCTTCCGGGTTGAAAATGCCACCAGGCACGCCTCAGACGGATTGCGCCCCGCGCCGGAATCCAGATAAAAGCTCAAAAGTCTCGTCCGCTCCTGCGCCTTTAAATAGTCCGGATCCTCAATCTCCGCTTTCTCATACTGATCCGCCCCGGTCACCATCTGTGCTGCCGCATACGAATAGCTGACCGGATAATCGCAGCTCTCCTTTCCATCCAGAGAAACCGTCTGCCCAGGCTCTAATCTTCCCAGCAGCACCGCTTTCCCATTGATGAGCAGAGCCGCATTCTCCAGCGGTTCCTCAAAACAGTTTTTTACCGTTCCCGACACCACGCCGTCAAAATAGGAAATATTTCCCTGAACGCCCATCGCGTCCGTTTTCTCCAGCTCACGACGCAGGGTAAACAGATTCGGTGAAAATGCGACCGTATCCCGCATTTTAATTTCGACCCGTTCCGGCTGATAAACAAAGTTTGTATGATACTCTTCCTCACCGGTAAAGCGCACCGCCGAAACCGCATCGTAATAGTAACTGCGCGTCATCGGGCGCACCTCATAGCCCGGCTTTAAGCTCACCGAATACGGCTTGTTATAAGGGCTTCGGATGTTCATATAAGTGGCTTCTTCCGCCTCTTCTCCCGAGGTATCCAGAATCGACGCATACGTCACAAACGGCTCCCGGAAGCGTGTCTTTACGCCCAGCGCATAAATAATGCCGGTAAACAAAAACGCCCCCAGTGTCACCGCCGGCAGATAATACCGGTAAATCCCTCGCTTTTTTAAGTAGAAATAGATGCCCGGACCGATCAAAAGCAGATAGACCACCACGATCACCGTATATGCCGCAACCTTCGGAAGCCGCCCCGCATTGCCGGTGTTGACCAGCCCCTGTACGCTGAAATACGAGCCCGAATAACCGTAGTAATCCTCCTGTGCCAGCTCGTCCACGGTATCACTTCCCAGCACCAGCGTATACAGCTTTTCAAATGAGGATGGATTGGTCAGACACAAATCGCTGATCGCATCCATCGAAAAGGCAGCTGCCACGATCCGCCCCTGTTTGCAGTTCGTATGGGATAACAGCGGGAACACTTCCCCCGCCAGCAGAGTGCTGCCGTTCTTCAGGTTCACATCGACGCATTCTGCCTGGATCTCCCCCGTCTGCTCGCCCGGTGCCGTCTCCCCGCCCAGACTGACCGGGACGGTTACCGCATCCAGATACGGCGGCTCCAGCACCTTCTCTGCAAACCTGCCATAATTTCTCGCACAATCCACACCGCCGCCAAAGAGGATCGTACCGCCGTCTTCCACCCAGCGCCTCAGCGCCTCATACTGGACATCGCTAAGCGAATCCAGGTCAAATCCAGACACAATTACCAGATCCAGCGGATCGTAACCCAGCCGGTCATCCGGTGCCTGCTCGGCATCCAGAAAAACCGCCCGCGTCCGAAGCGTCCCATATCGGATGCCCGCGCCGTCTAAATAAGAAAGTGCCTCCGGCGTATCCGTCAAAATTCCGATATAACTCTCCGCAACGTCCTCCTCAGAACCAAGTTTCAGACGTTTCCAGATGACCGTTTTCCCGTTTACATCCTGTACCGATACAAACATCTGATCCGCCCGCACACCCAGCGGGATATAATATTCTTGTTCAAACTTCTCCCCCGCTGCCAACGATAACGGATAAGAATACTGGTACGCCTCCAGACTGGACTGCGCGGTCAGAAACTCCAGCGTTCCCTCAAACGGCGCTGTATCATTATTCAGAAGGACCGTTACCCGAAGGTAACGGTCACTCTTTGCCGTATTGTCAAATCCATAGGAAACATCCATCGACAGCGGCGCATCTGCTTCCTTCTGTGAGGCATATGCGTACCCTGCAGGAAGGCAGAATAGTGCCATCCATCCGATCAATATCGCAAAAAAGAACTGTATTCCCCTCTTTTTCTGCATCCTTTCTCTCCCTATCTTTCTAATGTACTATCGGATTCTTTCCCACACTCGCCTTTACGGCATCTGGAAATTTTCCCTGTTGATGTCAAAATTCGTCCGCAGGCGCACCGTAAACACCGTTCCATTCAGATCGCTCGTTACCTGAATCGTGCCGCCGTGCATATCGACAATATTTTTGGCGATCGCCAGACCTAACCCTGTGCCGCCCGTGTTGGTCGATCGCGACTGTTCCACGCGGTAGAATTTATTAAATAAAAGAGGCAGCTCGTCCGCCGGAATCACGTAGCCGTAGTTCGTCACCGAAACGGTCACGACCTCTTCCTCCGCATGAATCTGCACCAGCACCCGTTTTCCGTCCGCACCGTATTTGATCGCGTTATTGATCAGGTTGTCAAAGAGGCGCGCCAGAAGATTTCCGTCTGCCGTGATAACCTTGCCCGGGACATTGCTCTGCAGCTCGTAGGAGAGGTTTTTGTCCTTGAAGCTCGGATAAAATTCCTCCAACAGCTGGCTGAGCAGTTTGACGATGTCCACCTTCGACACGTGCATTGCCACTTTTCCATAATTCATTTTAGTAAAACCAAACAAATCTTCGATCAGTTTTTCCAGACGTTTCGATTTTGCATAGGCAATATCAATATATTTTTTCTGCATTTCTGCAGGAATCTCCACCTTGCCGGACAGAAGTTCAAGATAGCCGATGATCGAGGTCAGCGGTGTCCGCAGATCGTGTGCCACATTGGTAATCAGCTCGTTCTTCGTGCGCTCCGCCTCGCGCTCCTTGTCCATCAGATTCCGGATATCCCCGACCATCTTATTTAAATTGACCGCCATCGCCGTAAACTCGTCGTCGCCCCGCACCTCGATCGCCGTATTCAAATCGCCCTCGGAAATATTCTGAATCGCGGATGAGATCCGGCTGATATAGCGCATGGACCGCTCCTGAAGGGCAAAAAAAGTGACTGAGAAGATCGCGATGCCCGACAGAAGATAGACAAATGCCATCAGTGTCTCTGTCTCCGTCAGGCGCAGGAAAAAAGAATCCCGGTACCGCGTCTCCCGCAGATAACTGCTGATCATCGAAACATTGGCAATCAGAAACACCTCCACCAGGCATGCCACCACGGTGCTGTAAACGATGTTCATGACCATCCGTGTCCGGAATCGGCGACTCATATCTTTTTTATTTTTCAATTTTGTATCCTACCCCCCAGACCGTTGTAATGATCTTGTTCTGTCGGGTGTCCTCCTTCATCTTGCCGCGAAGCCGTCTGATATGTACCATAACCGTGTTATTTGCCTCGTAGACTTTCTCATTCCACACCTTCTCAAAGATTTCATCGGTGCTGAAGACCCGCCCCGGATTGGATGCCAGCAGATACAGAATGTCAAATTCGATCGGCGTCAGCTTGATCTCCTCGCCGTACACCGTCACTTTATGATTATCTTTGTTGATCGTGAGTCCCTTGATCGAGATCTCATTTTTAACCTGGTTTCCTGCACCGCTCTGCGGATTTAACTGCGTGTAGCGGCGAAGCTGTGATTTGACGCGCGCCGTCAGCTCCAGCGGGTTAAATGGTTTCGTCACGTAATCATCCGCGCCGGTTCCCAGTCCCAGAATCTTATCCAGATCCGCTGAGCGCGCGCTCAGCATGATGATCGGGATATTGTTCGTCTCCCGGATCTTGCGGCACATCTCCAGACCATCCATCCCCGGCATCATGATATCGAGAAGCACCAGATGAATCGTCTCCTTCTCCAGAATCTCCAATCCCTCTAACGCATTGGATGCTTTATATACTTTATAACCATCACTGACCAGATAAATCTCCACCAGATCGGCAATTTCTTTCTCATCATCCACCACCAGAACGTGTATTTCAGACATAAAAAAACCTCCCTCATATGTAATGCAGGTTCCCGGTATCTCTATGCGAAATACCAGACGAATATACCTGTTTCCAGTTTACCATATGGGGAGGATTTATGCTTTAAAAATTTATTACATTTTTGGAGAATTTTGCTTATCTGCGAACTGCAATTTCTTTATTGTTCCAGCGGAATAAACACCCTCATCGCCGCCGGATCCTGCTTTTTTCCAGCTTCCTTCGCCGCCTGTACTGCCTCCGCACAGAAGGTATCCTGCGCGCAGACCGGCTCTTTGCCGCGGCGGTTGCGTTTAGCGTAGGTTCCGTCCGGTCTCAGGTACTGCGCCTTGACATTGTCGGCAAGCTGTACCTCTAAGATGTGACAGATGCGTGCTTTCAGCTTCTCATCCTCAACTGGGAAGAGAATCTCCACACGACGGTCGAGGTTTCGCGGCATCCAGTCGGCACTTCCCATGAAAATCTGCGGTTCACCGTCGTTCTCGAAGTAGAAAATACGGCTGTGCTCAAGGAAATTTCCAACGATCGAGCAGACCGTTATATTCTCGCTTAATCCCGGAATCCCGGCGCGCAGACAGCAGATGCCGCGGACGATGAGTTGTATTTTTACCCCCGCATTGGACGCCTCGTAAAGACTCGCAATGATCTCACGGTCGCACAGGGAGTTCATCTTTGCCACGATCCGCGCTGGAATACCTTCGCGGGCGTTGCGCGTTTCCCGCTGGATCAGGCGCAGAAAACGTCCGCGCAGCCACAGCGGCGCCAGCGACAGCTTGTTCCAGCCAAGCGGCTCCGAATAACCCGACAGCATGTTAAAGACTGCAGTCGCATCCTCACCGATCAGCGGATCACAGGTTAAAAGACCGCAGTCGGTGTAGAGTTTTGCCGTCGAATCGTTGTAATTTCCAGTTCCCAGATGGACGTAGCGGCGGATGCCCTCTTCCTCGCGGCGCACCACCAGCGTGATCTTACTGTGTGTTTTCAGCCCCAGCAGACCGTAGATAACGTGGCAGCCGGCTTTTTCCAGCATCTTCGCCCAGAGAATATTGTTTTCCTCGTCAAAACGGGCTTTCAGCTCAACCAGAACCGACACCTGTTTTCCATTGTCCGCCGCTTCGGCGAGCGCCGCGATAATCGGGGAGTTGCCACTGACACGATAGAGTGTCTGCTTGATCGCCAGCACCTCCGGGTCGCGGGCAGCTTTCTTGATAAAATTGACGACCGGCTCAAAAGTCTCAAACGGGTGGGTCAGCAATATATCGCCTTTGCGGATATTGGCAAAAATATCATCCTCATTCATCAGCGCCGGAACCGGCTGCGGCGTGTACGGCGGTGTCTTAAATTCATCAAAGCCCGGCAGACCGAACACCTTCATGAGGACGGTCAGATCAAGCGGTCCGTCAATCTCATAGATCGCGTGCCCGCCAACGTGCAGCTCCTTTTTGAGGATGTCTAAGAGGCGCTTGTCCGCCTTTTTCTCGATATCCAGGCGGATAACCTCGCCCCACTGGCGTTTCTTGAGCTTCTGCTCGATCTCCTTGAGCAGATCCTCCGCCTCATCCTCGTCGATACTCAGATCGGCATTTCGCATGACACGGAACGGATGACAGCTGATAATATCATAATTTAAAAACAATTTGTCGATGTTCCGCTCAATGACTTCTTCCAGATAAATGATAGATTTGCCCTCCTGGCACGGCAGCTCCACCACGCGTGGAAGCCCGCCCGGCACGCAGACCATCGCAAATTCCAGCTCGCCGTCTCCCTTTTTCTTGCGGACCAGCGCGGCGATATTTAACGATTTATTGTGAATAAGCGGGAACGGGCGGGAGGAATCAACCGCCATCGGCGTGAGGACCGGGTAGACCGATTCCTCAAAATACCGATCAACGTACACCGCTTCTTCCTTCGTAAGCTTCTCATGCTCGGTGACCACGCGCAGACCGTGCTGTTTTAAGAGCGGCAGGAGCATCCGGTTGTAGGTCCGGTACTGATTCTCGACCAGCTCATGCGTTTTTCCATCGATCGCATCCAGCTGTTCCTGTGCCGTCATACCCGCAATATCCCGCTTCGTATAATTGGCATGAACCATGTCCTTGAGGGATGCCACGCGGACCATGAAAAACTCATCCAGGTTCGACGCCGTGATGCTTAAAAATTTCAGGCGTTCAAACAGTGGGGTCGTCTTATCGCGCGCCTCACCCAGAATCCGGTAGTTAAATTCCAGCCAGCTCAGTTCACGGTTTACATAATTTTCAGGTTCTCCGTATTTCAACACTGCATCCGACATCCTTATACCCCTCTTTTCTGCCTGAGTACAGGCCGTATTCCAAAGACTTCCTCAAAGAAATCTGCCTTCTGGTCAAATGAATACTGCTCCAGCACGATACTCTCCGGACAGTCCGTCGTAATCACCAGACTGCCGTTCCGCACAGCGATGCGGCTATCGCTCAGCTTCTGGCGGTGGCTGCGGTCCATCGAATTGGCCAGACGCAAAATTGCCGTCAGCTTCGCAATCAGGATCGTCAGCTCTCTCCGGGAGGTTCCAAGCCCCGCATACTGGGACAGATCCGACTCCAGGATGACCTCATCGTAGGCATATTCCTGAATGTTGTAGCGCACGATATTGGCTACAACCTCGCGCTCCAGATGGGAAATTCCGATGATCTCCGTATCCATGATGATCTGGTACGAGCTTTCCGAACCGCGCGTGATGCTGACAAACTTGCCGCAGTCATGCAGGGTCGCTGCGATCTTTAAAAGCAGGCGTTCCCGCGCTCCCAGACCATGGTATTTTTTCGTTGCATCAAAGATCATCTCCGCCGACCGCTCTACCTCGCGCACATGTGCGCCGTGGCAGCGGTAGCGCTTCGCCATCTGGCGCGCCGTTGAGAGAATATCTGCCTCAAAATCATGATGGAAGCGGACCAGACGGTTTTCCTGTGCGTACTCTGCCGCGATACCATCGCAGAGTGTCGTCCCCGGTGCCCAGATATAGGAAGCACCCGTCATGTCTAATACCTTCCGGTAGAGAATCGCACTTGGAATCAGCACTTCTGCGTAATCCTGCGGCAGCTCATAGCGCTCCTGAATCTCCTCCGAGGACATTCCAATCAGCTTCTCGCAGAACACGCCAAATTCCTTTGCCGTGAACCGCGCCCCGCCTTTTTCATGCATACCGCGGCTGATCATATAGTTCATTGTCTCGCCGGTCGCAATCAGCGTCTCGATCTGATGCTCTTTTAAAAATATCTTCCGGAATGTGTATAATTCATTTTCTACCAGCTCGTCGATGATCGCCGGGATCTTCCGGTAATCGACGCGCCAGTGTGCTGACATTTCGCTTAAGCGCAGCACGCCGAGCAGAAGGTTCTGCGTCGATACCAGTACCTCCTCATCAAAGAGGGAGATCTGGGTGCTTCCGAATCCGACATCCATCAGCGCCGCGCCGTTTTTCACGGTGCGCTGGAATTCTTCCTCCCTGGCTGCAACAGCTTTATAACTCTTAAAACGCAGCTCCGAGTTGTTCATCGTGCGGACCCGGAGTCCGGTACGCACCAGAATCCGGTCCAGTACCATCTGGCTGTTCCGCGCCTCCCGAAGCGCACTGCTCGCAAATGCCCGGTAATCCGATACCCGGTATGTTTTCATCACTTCCCGGAACTTATTCAGGACCTCGCACATTTCCTCCACGATCTCGTGGCTCAAGCGTCCGTCATTGTACGTGTCTTTGCCAAGCGCCAGCGCATGGCGCACATGATCAATCTCGCGGATTCCGGCGGAAGCAGAAATCTCGAAAATTCCCAGCTCCAGTTCGAAGGAACCCACATCAATAGCGGCAAAGGTTTTAACGGTCATATTACTTGATCTCTCCTTTCAGCTTGCTTCGTAAGTTTGCAATAAACTGGGTGGCAGTACGTCCGGACAGCCCGCCGTGGCTTAACTCCCACTTGTTGGCTTCCAGAAGCAGATCTGCCTCCGGCATATGGATGTGGTATTTGTCTGCCAGTACGCGGACGATGTTCTGGAACTCTTTCTTGTCCGGTGAGCCGTAGTAGATCGTGACGCCAAAACGCGCAACCAGAGACAGTTTTTCCTGCACCGTATCGTTGGAGTGCAGATCGTCGTCCAGCTCGCGCTTATCGCTGAATTTCTCGCGGATTAAGTGACGGCGGTTCGATGTCGCATAAATCAGGACATTCTGCGGCTTGATGCCGAGACCACCCTCAATGATTGCTTTCAGATATTTATATTCCAGCTCATATTCCTCAAAGGAAAGGTCGTCCATATAAATGATAAATTTGTAGTTGCGGTCTTTGATCTGCTCCAGGACATCTGACAGTCCGCGGAACTGATGCTTGTACACCTCGATCATGCGGAGTCCGCGGTCATAATACTGATTTAAGATCGCCTTGATACTGGATGATTTACCGGTACCGCTGTCACCGAAAAGCAGGCAGTTGTTTGCCGCGCGCCCCTCGATAAATGCCTCGGTATTCTCAATCAGCTTGGCTTTCTGCAGCTCATAGCCGACCAGATCGCTCAGCTCGATATGTTCCACGCGCGTGATCGGCTCGATATCGACCTGCTTTGCCTCGTCATCCATGATAATATGGAATGCTTTGTTAAGACCAAACTTGCCGACACCAAATTCTTTATAAAATTCGGTCACGATATCCTGAAATTCCTGATCACTCTCCGCATTCTCCAGTGAAACCGATAATTCAACGATCCGGTCGCGGATGCGGTGGTTGAACGCCTTGCTGTTTTCCAGCGCATTTTCGTAATGCTTCATCTCCGACCAGATGCCGTTCTCAGCCTCGTCCAGACGGGCAATATCCAGGGAAAAAAGCTCTCTGACCTGTGCAAAATCGTGACGGGCAAGCTCGCTTAAGCTGCCGCCGACCGGTCCGATGATCTCGCAGGATGTGCTGTAGGCATTTTCATTGTTTGCCATGCAGAACGCCAGGAAACAATGCCACAGGTTTCCGCGGAATCCATAGGTCACTGCCAGATCGATGAGCTGGCTCGCGCATGCATACGCATCCGGGCGTGCCCCGCCTTCCTCTGGTTTTAAGAGGCTGCACATATCGTCAAATAACTGCTGATACCGCAGGTTGCGGTATAAAATCATCGTATTTTTTCTTCTTTCTTCCATCATTTTGCCTTTCCGGTTACCATCACATTCTTTTGCGGCACTTTCGGTTCCAAAAATGCCTGCCCGCGGACAGTAACCCATTTCATCTTGTCCTAAGCTAAAGAGTCTAGTAATTTCCTAATATTTTTACATTTTTCGCTTCGCGCATGATTCCGTACAGTGCATTCTGCACACCGGCATCCTCCAGGTTTCCCTCGATGTCCACGAAGAAGCGGTACTGCCAACTCTCTTCCGGGATCGGGCGTGACTCGATCATCCGCATATTGACATCATTGAAAATAAAATTGCCGAGCATGCTGTACAGCGTACCGCTGCGGTGCGGCAGCTCGAAGCAGAGGCTGATTTTCTCTGCGCCCGCCTGATAGACGCGATCCTTCGCCAGAATCAGGAAACGGGTCGTGTTGTCCGGACAGTTGTTGATCGGACCTGCCAGCTTTTTGAGTCCGTAAATCTCTCCTGCCACCTCACCTGCGACTGCCGCCTGTGACGGATCCTTCTCATCGCGTACCTTCTGTGCCGCCACAGCATTATTTTCCATGCTTAGCTGCTGCCAGTCGTGCTGGTTTAAGAAATCACTGCTCTGCATCAGCGCCTGCGGATGTGCATAAACACGCTTCACATCGGAAAGTTCCGCATCCGGTGTGCCAAGCAGATAGTGGTGTACCGGCAGAAATGTCTCCGCCACAATCACATTGTCGTATTTTAAAAGCAGATCATAGTTGTCCGTCACGGCACCGGCGGAAGAATTTTCAATCGGAAGCACCGCAAAATCAGCTTTTCCCTCCTGAATCTCCACCATCATATCCTCGAACCGGCGTACATGATGGATATCCGCGTCTTTTCCAAAGAACTGCAGCGCCGCCGCATGACCGTAAGCGCCCTCTAATCCCTGGAACACCACGCGTTTTCCGGCTGTTTCAAGCTTCTCCACCTTATGGAAGCCCAGATCCGGACCGCCGACGCGCCCTGCGATCGTCTGATACTGATACCGGCGGCTCAGCGTCATCATCTGCAAAAACAGCTCGGCAACCGCCTGCTTGTTGAACTCGCCCTCTGCCATCGCCTGAACTGACTCGATCTTCTGTTTCTCACGCTCGGCATCGTAAACCGCCTTTCCGGTCGCGATCTTATACTCTGCCACCTCGCTGCAAAGGCGCATTCTCTCCTCAAATAACTTTTCTATCTGGGTGTCAATCTGATCCAGACGCCCTCTTATCTCCAGCAAATCCATCTCTTAGTTGTTCTCCTTTTCCATCTCTGAAAGCATCCTTGCGATCTTTTCTCTCGTATATGCGCCGACAAACTTCCGGTTCTCCGGATCCAGCTCTTTCACGATGAACGGCTCGCCGAACTCAATCACGACATGGCTCGGACAAATAAGCGGAATATGCTTCTCAAAGACCTCCGCTGTTCCCTTGATCGCCACCGGAACAACCGGACAGCCAGATTTCTCTGCAATCTTTAAGCTTCCCTCTTTAAATGGAAGCAGAGCGGAAAGCTGTTCATTTTTATTGCGGGTTCCCTCCGGAAAAATCCAGACAGAAACGCCGCGGCGCACCTTCTCGATCCCCGCCAGAATCGTTTTTAAACCTTCTTTTATATTATTCCGATCTAAAAACAGACAGTTGACATTGAGCATCCATTTTGACAAGAGCGGAATCTTCTCCATCTCTTTCTTTGCCACAAATCCCATCAGTCCCGGAACCGTCGTATAGCCGACCAGGATATCAAAATAGCTCCGGTGGTTTCCCACATAGAGCACCGGGCGATCCTGCGGAATATTTTCATATCCGCGCACCTCTACCGTCACACCTGCCATTTTGAGCAGTTTTTCAAAAATATTACGCACCATCTGGGTGCTTTCTTCCTCCACTGCGACCGGATCTACCTGTCCCTGTTTATCCATACGGTGCAATGTGCCGATGGAACCAACAAGGAAGCTGACGATCGTTCCTACTATCTTTATCGCGCGAAACATACTGATACCTCTCTTTTCTCTTGTATCTGTCCGAAACCGTCTGGTTTTTATCCTGCTATTTTCATTTCCAGACAGACTGCTTTACTGTCTCATTATATAGAAAGAAGCAGGGTTTTACAAGACTTTCCTTGTAAGACATCCTGCCTCTCTCTATTATCTATGGATTCACAATCTCCGTCTTTCCGCTGGTCAGCGCTTCCACCTCGATTCCACCTATCTCGCACAAGATTCCCCCATAGCTTTCCAGTGTATCGCTGTAATACACGCTGTAGATAGACACATCCTCAGAAATCTCTCCATCCAGATAGTTTTCCAGCGGATTTTCTCCCCGATCCCGGAAAGAACCACCCAGATCCATCATCAGCTCCCAGCTTTCCGGATGAATGTCCTGCTCATCCAAATCATGCAGATACATCCAGAGCGCCATGCATAGAATCCTCGCCTCGGCTTTCGCCCGCACTTCCTTCGCTTTCTGTACCTGTCCGGACATGATCGGGATCGAAACTGCAACGAGAATCGACACAATCCCGGTCACAATCAGCAGCTCTGCCAGCGTAAAGCCTGACCGTGCCCTAGCGGAACTGGTTCTTTTCTCTGTCATAGGTATATCCCACCGCCTGCAGCTTCTTCTCAAGCTCCGACCGTTCTGTATCAAACGCACTGCATAATTCATCTAAATCCGGGTAAAAATCTCTGAGCTGTGTGTTCACAAAGCTCAGGCACATAATCGGATCGTTCGGTATTTTTCCTGCCATCTTTTTCCCTTTCTGTCCTTTTATTCATACTCAAACGTAACTGTCACATAGTAACCGCGATCATTTTCCTCGATCGCCTTTACCACGCCGTGATCGGCGGGAATCCGGTCATTCAGCTTAAAAAGCCCCGACATCGCCACCGCCGGTTCAATCATATAATTGACATTAAACGGCGTCACCGACTCCGTCACCTCTACTGTCTGTCCGACTTCTACCAGTCCCGGACGTTCCATTTTAAATACAACATCTCTTGTCACGCCGTTTTCCCTCTTCTTTCTGGTCTGATTCCCGATTCTGGCTGCCGGCATATCCTCCCATCGTGCCTCTGATTTCAAAATTTTTTTTTACACGAACCATGACCGCCAGCTTACCAGTTTTCTAGTATACGGCACTTTTTTCCTTTTATCAACTGCGCCCACATAACCTACCGTTCGTTTTTTTCACGCGCCATCCGCCGCAGCTGCCGAAATCCAAGCCATGCCAGTAAAAGCAGCAGCAGACTTACACTGATCGTCAGTCCGTAGTGAATCCACCGTCTCCAGAACGGAAGCGGGAGGTTTTCCACCGGCGCAGTCTCTGTTTCCACCAGAGTTCCCGGATCCGCTTCTATTTCTGTCATCTTTTCCACATCCGGTTCCACTTTTTCATACTCCATCCGCCTCCGGTAACGCTCATATGCCGGAAGTCTGACCGTTCCCCCATACACTGCCCGGCAGTCCCATACGCGGCGTTTTGCCTGTACCGCCGCATTGCGGCACCAGATGCCAGCCTCATCCTGATAAGCATCTCCCTCCCAGCTTGCCGACTCAATCTGCACCTCATCCTCCGATAGCCCTGCACTTGCAAGCAGTTCTTCCCTGCACGCCTCCAACGGCGGCACTTTTTCATCATGCATCACAACAGTTCCACCCAGCCGGTATGTGTCCGCCCCGTATTCGTGAAATACGACCGAAATCTCAAATCCATCCTGCCAGTGTTCGTTCTCATAAGAGGTTCTTTTCAGATCCAGCATAACCGATACCGTCTTCCGGCTCTCCCGATCCTCCACCTCCATCGGCGCTCTCGCCGGGATCTCCTGTTCCCGCGTCACGGATGGATAGACCATCTCCCCCGAAACCTCCCGCGTTCTGCCGCGCACCGGCACCGCCTCTATCTCTGTCCCCACAAGCCGGTAGGTAATTTTCCCCTCTTCCAGATATTCTTCCGGCGCTTCTGGTATCTCAGCCTCTTTCAAATAGGAAGAAGAATAACGGATCCGCCGTTCTCCCGCCTTATCTTCCTGTGCGTAAGCCTGTCCGCCGGTGCCCTGCAGGCACAGCAACACAAATGTCAGCACTGCCAGCCTCCAGCCATATCTTCTGTCTTCTCTTTTCCCCATACATTCTCCCTTTCTGCCATTCCCCGGCAAATGTCTCCTGCCAGCCGAACCGCATTCTTTCGTAAGCACGTTCTAAATTTCCGTACTCCTCTCTCAACCTTCTCCATCCTTTCTAAAATTGTTATTGTTCACGCATACGTGCCCCGTAACGGAATTTGCCGTGGCTTCGCATTAAATGAACAGTAACCTGAAATTTTCTGTCCTGAGTTTAAATCAGCATAAAATACCGCATCACACACAAATATCATTCAAGATATAAGATGCCATGTTTTCTAAATGCCGATATGATACTTATATTCAGCACCACGAAATCATATGACTGCTTTTTTGTTTCATAGGACGCAGTTTCCCCTGAAACAAAAAATGCATTATGAAATTTCATAAATACCCGGATATTTCTGTGAATCACAGATGCCCTCTTTGCGGGCAGAATCATCGAATGCCGTCCGGAACCGGACTTTGAACTGCATCGTACCTTTATTATAGTCTGCCCTATCTCAAAATACAATTTATAAATCGCCCTCGCGGCATTTTCTACAAAAACACCTTTTTATCCAGCATTTACTTATAAGTGTTATACAAAAAATCGAATACAAGTTTCTTTTTGGTACGGCAAAATGACTTGACTGGACAGCAGATTTTAGGTATACTTGCATATAGGTACATTTTACAAAATAAGAGCGGAGGAAATTAAACTATGAAGTGTCTTATCATTGACAAAGTATACGCTGGTATTGCTGAAGAACTCAGCAAATACATGGAAGTTAAAACTGCAGAGAATCTGCCGTCCACCAAGGATCAGTTATTAGCTGAAATCGGTGACGTAGACGTTCTGATCATGCGTGTAGATCCGAAGATCGATCAGGAGATCATCGACGCTGCTAAGAACCTGAAGGTTATCGGCGTTTGCTCCGTTGGTCTGAACCACATTGATATGGACTATGCAAAATCCAAAGGAATCCAGATCTTCAACGCACCGGGCTTAAACGCTAACGCAGTTGCAGAGCTGACCATTTCCAAGATGTTAGATATCTCCCGTGGTACTTTCACAGCTAACTACGATGTAAAAGTAAAACACGAGTGGAACAAATATAAATTCGAAGGTCGTGAACTTCGCGGCAAGACTCTGGGTGTTATGGGCTTCGGTCGTATCGGTAAGAGAGTCGGCGAACTTGGTCGTGCATTTGGTATGACTGTCGTTGCTTACGATCCATTCCTGAAACCGGAAGATTTCGAGAAAGAGCATGCAACTGGCATGTCCGTAGACGAGATGTTAAAGGTAGCTGATTTCGTATCTATCCACGTACCGCTGACACCAGAGACAAAGGATCTGTTCAACGCTAAGTCCATCGCTGAGATGAAGGATGATGCAGTTGTTCTGAACATGAGCCGTGGTGGTATCGTAAACGAGAAAGACATGTACGAGGCTCTGAAAGCTGGCAAGATCGGCGGCTACGCAGCAGACGTTATGGAGAACGAGCTGGCTGGCAGCGGTCTGACAGGTGATGATACATTCGCAAGCCCGCTGTTCGAGTGCGACAACTTCATCGTTTCCCCGCACATCGGTGCTCAGTCCGTAGATGCTTCCAGAGACATCGGACTTCACATCATTTCCAAGGTAAAAGAGGCTCTTTCCCTGTAATCAGGAAACCAGTCTTATACTCATATAGGAAATCCTGCGGAAATCGTTCTGCAGAAACTGCATAAAGACAGGAACCGGATGATACTCTCGCCGGTTCCTGTTTTTTTGTTTCACAGGAAACTACTGGAATACCACTGGTTCCTCCAGCAGTTCCGTCCGCAGCACAATATACGGATACGACGGCTCTTCCCCGGTCGGCTCGCTTCTCTCCGGTCCTTTTAACTCGGTCTTGACGATGATCGAATTGTCCGTCAGGTACAACTCCGGAACCGTAATGCTGTAGCCGCCGGTCTCCTGCTTGCCGTACCCGGCAGCTATGTAGAGGTCATTTCCGCTTGTGTAAGTCAGACGGAAGGAATCGTTCTTCTTTTCTTCTATGATCTGCGCCAGCTCCTGCGGCGTCTCATCGGGACCTATGACGGCAAATTCCAGATCCCGCAATTTTTCTGCCTGTTTTTCACCGCCGCATGCAACCGCATAGACCCCCGCCAGAAAGATTCCCATCACAGCCATAAGGCTTAGAAGCCATTTTTTTCTGCTTTTCTTACTTTTCATCAAATAAAAAACCTCCCGCTCCCCTGCACGCAGCCACGCGGCAAAATGCTTTGATTTACTGCATTTTATGAAGCGGAAGGTTGTGATATTCTATCTTTTTTCCTTTTTCCCTGGCATACGCCAGCAGCCGGTCGTTCGCCGCCGCCCAGCCCCCATACTGCCTGCGGCACGCAATCACGCACTGGCACGCATCCAGACATTCTCTGGCTTCTTGTTCCTTTTCCTCTGATATTTCTTCAAATGCGGGGACTGCAATCAATCTGGACGCCAATGTACAAGCCGCCGGATAATCTAAGTCGGCTTCCGATACGATCCCTGCCGCAAACGTGGTTCCAGCTCTCTGAAGCTGCCAGAAGACAGCGCGCCCGCTTCCTCCTCCTGCCAGCACAAACACCTCTGGTGCCCCCTCCGGACGTGGAAGCTCCATACTGCCGCCTGTCTGACGGAAACGCCCTTCCTCGACCTGGAAAAGCTCGGAAAGATGTTCTGGAGTCAGCATCTCTTCCGGGCGTCCAAACTGACTTTCCTGCCCCGGGCTGACACACAGCACCCAGTCAGAGACGCGCTCCGCCAGATCAAGTTCATGAATGGATAAAATGACTGCCACCTTCTTGCGGCGCGCCAGCTCCTGCAAGACCGACATAAATTCCAGCTTATAACGGATATCCAGATAGGAAGTCGGCTCATCGAGAAGCAGCAGTTCCGGCTCCTGACAGAGCGCCCGCGCCAGCATCACCCGCTGCCGCTGACCGTCGCTGAGGGTCTGGAAGTCCCGCTCCCGAAGCTCTGATACCTGCACTGCCTCCATCGCCTCGTCAACTGCCTTCCAGTCCTCCTCCGAGAGGACACCAAACCGCCCCGTGTACGGATAACGCCCGGCTGCCACAACATCCCGGCAGGTCATCCACTCTGCATGGACCTTTTCCGTAAACATGACCGCCATCCGCCGTGCGCGCTCCGTTCCCTTCATTCCCAGAAGGTCCGCGCCGTCCAGGTAAACCGCGCCTCCCAGAGGGGGAAGCTGCGCGGCGACACTCTTTAAAATGGTCGACTTTCCGGCTCCATTCGGTCCGACTAAAGTCAGGATCTCACCCTTCTTTATCCCGATCCGGACTGGATTTAAGATCTGTTTTCCACCGTATCCAACCTGTAAGTCCTCTGTATAAAAGTAGATCTTCTCCTCAGTTTCTGGATTCATGGTATTTTCTCCTCTGCTGCTCTATACTTCAGGTGCTCTTTCGATGTTTCCGCATCATCACAAAAATCACGACCGGCGCACCAAAGACAGCTGTTACCGTGCTGATGCTCAATTCCGTCGGGGCAAAGACCGTCCGCGCCAGCCAGTCGCTGAACAGGCAGAACACGCTTCCGCCCAGGAAACAGCCCGGAATCAGCACCAGCGGTCTTGTATCGGCAAACAGCCAGCGGATCAGATGCGGAACCGCGATTCCAACAAAGGAAACCGGACCGGCAAATGCCGCTACGCAGCCAGATAAGATGCTGGACAAAATCACCATAAAGAAACGCAGATGTGCGACATTGACTCCCATACTTTTCGCATACGTCTCCCCCATCTGGTATGCGCCGATCGGTTTGGATAACAGAAACACCGCTGCCGCTGAGACAAAGGTCACGCCCGCCATGACTGCCACATTTTCCCAGGTCATACCAGAAAAACTTCCGCGCGACCAGTTATGCAGGTTGACAATATCCGCATCGCTGGCGAAGGTCACAACAAAATCCGTGATTGCCGAGCAAATATAGCCGATCATCACGCCCCCGACGATCAGCATTGCCATCTGTTCCATTTTCCGCGCGACCAGGAGCACAAACAGCATAGAGAGAAGCGCTCCGGCAAATGCCGCTGCCACCAGCATCCCCGAATTGATCGTAATATTCCATTCCAGAAATCCGACCATCACAAGTGCCACCAAAAGTTTTGAACCGGAAGAAATTCCCAGCACAAAGGGACCCGCGATCGGATTGTGGAAAAAGGTCTGTAACAGATACCCTGACAGTGCCAGCGCCCCGCCAAGGATCAGCGCCGCCAGCGCGCGCGGCAGACGGATCTCCCAGATGATCGTCCACGCCATTCCACGCAGCTTAGGCTCCCGCAGTTCCTGTAAAAATTCCATGATCGGAACCGATACACTGCCTGAACAGATACTCCAGATAAGCGACAGGAGCAGCAGCATAATCAGAAGCAGAAATGCGCCTGCGATCCGCACCTGTCTGCCTGCCTGCGCCAGGTTTCTTTGTTTTTTTTCCTGTTTTTGTCTGTTTGCTTCTGATACTGAACGCATCGTTTCTCCTATCTATCTTTATTACACTTTCCTTCCTCACGACTGCAATTTATACAGATATGTCCCATCTTCCTGGCTTCCGCTGAAAATCGCATGGATATCTTCCAGCATTGCTCCAACCGACATGGATTCCTGATAGAGATTCTTCGTCGTGCACCAGACATTTCCCGCCTGTACCGCCTTGAAATCCTTGAGAACCGGCGCTTTTGCCAAAAGCTCCGAAATTGAGTGAATCTCCCCGTCGATTGTACTGTTATAAATCAGATAATCGGATTCTTTCGCGGCTGCATAAAATTCTTCCATCTGCATATTGACGGTCGAAGACCGCTTTCCGTCATCCCCCAGATGCCCGAATATGTATCTGCCGCCCGCTAATTCTATCATTTTCGGTATATAATCAGAGGAACGGCGCACGTTCACGCTGCCCTGGTTCGTAATATAGAAAAATGCCGCCGACGGCTTTTCCGCCTGCGCCGTCTGTTCTGTTTTTACGCTCCCGCCTGCGTTCTCCGCATCCGAACCTTCTTCTGTAACACGCTGCAACGCCGCTTCCTGCTTTGCAAATGCCGCTTCCGCCTCTTTTTCTTTTCCGGTCAGCACTCCATACAGGCGGATCCATTCCGTCCGCCCCAGCGGATGTGCTTCGTAGCTGGAATGATCCACAAGCACCGGGATTCCGAAGCTTTCCAGCTTTTCTTTTACCTCCGGCGAATGGAGAATCATCGTATTTTCTATTGCCAGACCGCAGCCCTCCGAGACGATCCGCTCATAATCCGGTTCGCTGTACTTGCCTGCGTAGAGAATTGACCCATTCTCCATCGCCTCCTTTGCCTCCGGGATGTACCAGCCCGACGCATCGGTTCCCGAAAACCGGATATCCGGGAGCGCTCCCAGCATCCGGAACATATCCATGGTCGCGGTCGCTACCAGATAAATCTGTTTGACCGGGCGCTTAAGCACCTGGATCGAATCTGGAAGATCTTCCGGCACCTTTCCGCCCTCTGGAATCAGAAGAAAACGGCTTCCATCCGCAACCGAAACTGCTTCGTACTGCATCCCGTCCGCATCCTCATAGGTATCGACCGCAAACTGGGTCGCATAGGCAAGCTCCATCCGCGATTTCCAGGTCAGGGACGCACTGATCGCCTCACCCGGCTGTGGAAGTGATGCCTCCGCCACCTGTGCATCCACGTTTTCTGCCGGCTGGGACACTTTCGAACCTTTACCCGCCTCATTGGATGTCTCACTGGCAGATGTAGACGACGCTGCCGCCACCGCACTCTTTCCCGTATTTCCACAGCCACTCAAGAGCAGCACCCCCATAAGCGACAGCCCTGCCAGCCTAAGTAACTTTTTCTTTCCCGTTATCCATCCTATTTTCTTCATTTTTCCCACTCTGCCTCTCTCACGTGCGCCACATACAGCTTCCGGATCGCCTCAACCTCTCCCAGTCCCCGGATGCGGCATTCCACCTGGTATCCGGCGCGTTCCAGGCGGCTCTTCCAGGAATCCTCCTCTTCACCTGCCATATCCTGATTCGCATGGTCGCCTGCAACCACCATGAGCGGCTGCAGCACCGCCCTCTGATAGTGTTTCTGCGCGCCCAATTTCTCGATCACCGCCTGTAAATCCGGCTGCGCTTCCACGGTTCCGATGTAATAATTTGCATAGCCGCCCGCGATCATCCTATCCTGCATCTTCTGATACACCTGATTGGAAGCCGCGTCCGTCCCATGCCCCATCAGACAGAGTGCCGTTTTTCCATCGTCATATCCGTCCAATTCTCCTGCCATCGCCCGAATCACCGCATCCAGATCCGCTTCACTGGCAAGAAGCGGTGCTCCCAGCGCCAGCCGTTCAAAACGCCCCTGATTCGCTTCCACTTCCGCTTTTACATCCATGTATTCAAATCCATCCATCAGATGGGTCGGCTGCACAATCAGACTTTTAATCCCATCGGCTGCTGCCCGGTCAAGTGCCTCCTTCAAATTGTCGATCGACCGTTGATCCCGCTTTTTCAATTTATCAATGATCCTCTGGCTGGTAAATGCCCGGCGCACCTCATATGCCGGAAATGCCTCCGCCACTGCACGCTCAACCGCTCCGATCGTCTTTTCTCGGCTGTCATTGTAGCTTGTCCCGAAGCTGACTACCAGGATTGCCTGTCTTGGTTCCATCTATCATTCTTCCTCTTTGTTTTTTATCTTTCAATTCAGAATTTTCCCGTTCCTCCTACGCTGCCATATGCCTGAATCTGGCTGACATATAGCTTTATGAATCGAAGCTACTATAGCATATTTTGAAATAGTTTGCAATGAAGCAGAAAAAATGGCACTCCGCCCGTCCAGGCGGAATGCCCCTTTTTCTGCTTTCAGCTCCAATTTTACCAGCTTTTCTATTCCTCGTCCCGGCTGCACGCGCGCAGCTGGTGCTCATGCTCATATTTTTCTTTCGTCGCCATCCCGCCCCGGATATGGCGTTCCGCTTTGTTGATGTCCAGTACCACACGCGCCCGGGATGCAAGCGGCGGATTGATATGGGAAAGGCGCTCGGCCACATCTTTATGCACGGTAGATTTACTGATCCCAAATTTCCGGGCCGCCTGCCGCACTGTCGCATTGTAGTCTATGATGTAATTAGCGATCGCAACCGCCCGTTCCTCGATATATTCCTTCATGGGAGTTCCCCTGAGAACGTTTTTTACATCTTATTACATCTGTTTCCGGTTTATGCAAATTCCCTTTCCCAAACAAAAACACTGCCGATTAGTAGTTCTCCGCACGGCGGTGTTTCCGCAAGTCGTTTCTCTTCACGCCAGCTTCCCACTCTGCCTTCTCCTCATCGGTCTCGACAAGCAGTCCCGGAACTTCCATCGGATGCTCGTTTTCATCCAGCGCTACCATAACCACATAAGCGGTATTAACCAGTTTACGCGCGCCGCTTAAAGACTCTACGAATGTATCGACGCGCACTTCCATGGAGGTTCTGCCGACATAAGTCAGCTTACCCTCGATAATCAGGGTATTGTTCAGGTGGACTGCCTCTTTGAACTGCAGGTTATCAACCGCTGCAGTTGTCGGATTGCAGTGCGCGTGGCGGCGCGCAACAACGGTCGCTACAATGTCGATCCATTCCATCAGCTGACCGCCAAACAAACGACCAGCACCATTTAAGTGACTATTTAATACAAGCTGTGTCTGGATAACAGCTGAATCCGCTACGCGGCGCATCATTCTTTCTTCCATAATTTATTTCTCCTTTCGAGAAGGATGCCTCTTCCAATCTCCCGCTTTCGAAGGACTTCCCTGTGATATGGTACCTAGTATACTGGCTTTCCCTCAAATTTGCAAGTATTCCGCCGCAAAAATTCTGAATCTTTTTAGTTATACATCCTATTGGCAGTAAACTATAAATGTAAAAAAACGACCGAAGAATCTGGGAGCAGCGTCTGTTGTCTTTCGCTGACTCCCATCATCTTCAGCCGTTCTCTTATTTATCCTCTTCCCGCGCCGTGATCATCCGATAGATGAAATCCACGGTTCCATCGATACCGTAGCTGGCACTGTTGATACAGAGATCATAGTTGTTGGAATGTCCCCAGTTTCGGTTTGTATAGTAATGATAGTACTGGCTGTGGACATGATCCAGATGCTTTAACATATGGCGTGCCTGCTTGACCGTCAGGGAGCTGTCAATCTCCATCGCACGTTTGATACGCTGCTCAAACGGCGCCGTGATGTAGATACTGATATGCGGGATGTTGTTATTTGCCATGATGGCATCTCCGCATCGTCCCAGAATAACAAAATCTTCCTTCTTCGCCATGTCAACCAGAAGGTCGCTCTCGTTGAAGAAGACCGCATCACGCTTCGGCAGTCCGTGGAAACGGCTGAACTCGCGCATGCGCTGGCGCAGGGTCAGATGGCGCTCCGGGATGAATGCCTCACTCGGGTTTACATTGGCATCCTGATCGTGCGCCGGCTCTTTCTTGATTCCCGGCTTGATTCCGTAGCTGACAGAATCCTGTATAGAATCCTTCTGAGCCTCGAGACGTTTCAGAACCGCTTCAAAGATCTCCGCGTCGTAGAAATTGATTTTCAGCTTATCTGCCAGCTTAAATCCGATATTTACACCGCCGCTTCCGTAGGTCCAGCTGATACATACGATCAGGTGGTCATTTTCGGAGAAACGGTTTTTCAGGTTAAATGTATTCAGCTTCGCCAGCTCTGCGTTGATAACGTCGCCGCTCGCGAAACTGGTCGGCAGACTCATGACTTCGGTCAGAATCCGGTTGTACTCGGTCATGACGAGCTTCCGCTCTTCCTTATTCTCGATGGTACGCGCCATATTTCCGATCAGGGCAATCTCACTTCGAACCAGGTTACCCTGCGGGCGTGTCAGCATCAGATGAGTCAGCTCATCCACGCAGCGCTTCCGGTCACGGTTGAAAACACGTCCCAGAGAAGAACCTAACTGTGCATAAACCTCCGCATCCAGATCGTAAATACTCTCCGCCAGTTCACGGATTCGTTTTTCATCTCTTCCAGGCACCGTGCTGCCCGGCTTCTTCCCTGCTGAATCCTTTTCGGCTGCATTTTCCGCACCCGTTACTTCATTCGCATACTGGGCGCTGTCCTTTTCAAGCGCCTGCTGCGTCTGATTTTCCATATTATCTGTATTGGTATGTTCCTGATTGTTGCTCATCGTCACTCACCCCCTATAAAAAGAATAACAGCATATCAAGTGCAAAGACCGGAACCAGAATACCGAGCGACCAGAGCAGATATCCGAAGAAGGACGGCATACGCACACCGTTTTCATCCGCAATCGACTTAACCATGAAGTTCGGTGCATTTCCGATGTAGGTGTTCGCACCCATAAATACCGCACCACAGGAGATCGCCATCAGCATCTTAATCGGAACCGTTCCTAACGTCGTCACCATGCCCTCCGTAAATCCAAGCGCACCTGCCGTTGTTAAAAATACCAGATAGGTCGGCGTGTTATCCAGGAAGCTGGACAGCAGACCGGTCGCCCAGAACATTTCAAATGGCTCGGAGATGCCCAGGTTCGCGCCATTTGCTTTCAGAATCATCAGGGCTGGCTGCATCGTGATGAAAATACCGATAAACAGAACTGCAACCTCCTGAATCGCGCCCCAGGTAAAGTGGTTCTCACGGCGGATCTCAACCTTCGTGGTCTTGAAGGACAGGAAGGCTGCCGCCAGAATGATCACAATCTCAATGATGGCCGGATAGCTTAATTCTACCTCTCCAAACAGGTGGATGCCAAACACCTTTCCGGCTGCATCCTGGAACTGTGGCATGGACGGTAAGGTACCGCTTAAAATAACGGCTGCCACGATCATAACCAGAAAAATCAGGTTGTGCGCGCCGCGCAGCTTCACTTCGGTACCCGGTTTGCTGATATCCGGTTTCAGACCGCTCGCGATATCCTGACGATATGCCCTCTTATCAATAAAATAGAAGATTGTCAGCAGCACCAGCATATTGAAGAATAAGATCGGCGCCAGATGTAAGCTCCAGAAGAACGGTACGCCGCGCATGAAGCCCATCAGCAGCGGCGGGTCACCGATCGGGGTCAGACATCCGCCGATGTTGGATACAAGGAAAATAAAGAAGATAATGATATGACGTTTCTTCTTTCTCCATGCATTCATCTTGACAACCGGACGAATCATCAGCATACTGGCACCGGTCGTACCGATCCAGCTTGAAAGCAGGGTTCCCAGTGCCAGTAATCCCACATTGACACGCGGAGAACCTGCCAGGTCACCGGACATCGTGATATTACCGGCAACGCAGAAAAGTCCAAATAACAAAATAATAAAGGTCAAATAGTCATTGACCAGGCATTCCAGAACCGTTTCCAGTGCTGTCCCCGCACTGTAACGCATCGCAAACGGAATGATAAAAAGAATTGACCAAAGAGCAACCGCATGAGGCTGGTGCTCTTCCCACCATTCTGCCTTCACAAGCGGCAGAATCGCAATACAGAGAAGCAGTCCCGCAAATGGAATACACATCCAGAGCGGCACAGAGGATGCCGATGCACCGCCTTCCTGTTCTGCTGCCAGAGCCGTCATCGGATTTGCCATCAAAAATAATCCCAGGCTCGCGCAAAACGCACTCAATCTTTTCACCTTCGTAACCTCCCAACTTTTTTCTTTTTTGTTTTACATTTTCCATTTCAGCCACTCATTATAACAAGTTTATTTCCTAAATACAACCGTGTTTTTCACGTTGTAAGCGTGATTTTCCGTGAATTTTTCGTTAAAAGTACCTTATATTAATTCTTATTAATAAGTGTTGTAAGCCTGTGTTCATAACATAAACAAATACCTCTTTTGTATATAGAAATTATGTATAATACTGTAATTTCACAAATGATATATTTAATTCTTCTATGAAATAAAAAACCGCCCGCCGATATCCCGACAGACGCTTCCTACATTCACATATAACTTTCTCTTGAAATATACTCTCTTTCCAGAGTTCATATTTCAATTCCATATCTTCCCCGCCATCTTCCATCTTTTTCCTGCAGCTGTTTTCGCGCTTCATTTTAAGCCAGCCGCCCGATCTCTCGCGGTATTCCTTCGTGGTTTCTTTTTCGATATGTGCCAGTTGGCAAATCTGCCGCTGTATAACCTGCTCTTTCGCAGCGTTCACACATATTCTCTCTCGAACCTGTTTTATTATAACGCTTATTTGTAAAATTTATTCCCGTTTTTTTGTCAAATCTTTGTAAAAAAATCAAGCAGCAAATTGGAGAAACTGTCTCATTTACTTTTTATCTTCTTTATGCTATAGTTAGCCTGTATTTTGCATTCAGATGTATTACGAATCCATTCGGAAATTCCGGTGCCATCTCGTGCCGGAATACTCAATGTCTTATCGTGTTTTATAAATATCAGAAGGATTTTCAGGAGTATTGTATTCATGCAGGCGAATATATTTAAGATCAAACGAAATGAATTGGCTGACGGTTCCGGGCTGCGGACTACGATTTATTTTAAAGGATGCCCCCTGCGCTGTGTCTGGTGTTCAACACCACAGGCGCATGAGCGCCCGACCCGGATTCTCTGGGACAGCAAGCACTGTCTCTACTGCAATCTCTGTGTCAGCGAATGTCCCACCGGAAGTCTGGCATTTTCAGACAACCGTCTCACCTTTACCCCGGACACCTGTACATTCTGCCGTGCCTGTACGGATCACTGTCCTTCCCGAATGCTTCATTTCGTCGGTCAGATGATGAATATGGATGAAATCATGGAAAAAATTCTTGCCGACCGGGAGCTCTATGGAAATGGCGGCGTCATTCTCTCCGGCGGCGATCCGCTGATGCAGCCGGAAGCAGCCACCGCTGTCCTGAAAAAATGTAAAGAATACGGCATCCGCACCGCGATTGAGACGACCGCTTTCGCCAAACCGCTGGCTTTCTCCCGCTTCATCGCCAACGCGGACATGATTATCATCGATTTAAAACATTATTCTGAAAAGAAATATGTCCAGTTCACCGGCGTCTCAAATCATTCGATTCTGGAAAATCTGGACTTTGCCATCGCTATCGGCAAAAAAGTGGCGGTCCGCATTACCATTACCCCCGGCATCAACGACACGCTCATCGATGCCCGCAGGTATGCCCACCTTTTGTCTGAGCACCACATCAGACATGTAATTCTGCTCTCCTATTCAAATCTGGGGATCATTAAATATGAAAAATACACACAATCTCCGGCTCTTGCCCGCGAGCAGACCTTCTCCGGCCAGGATATGGAGAATTATGCGAACATGCTGCGCGGACTGGGGTTTGATGTGCAGATTGAGCAGTAGGGAGGCGGCAGGATTTTTCCATTGCCGCCTCCCATACATTTTTCTATCGATTCGTTACTGTTCACGCATACGTGCCCAGTAACGGAATTTGCCGCATTTTTACATTGATTCCCCTTTTTTCCCAATTTTTCATTGCTTTTTTTTCCTCCCAATGCTATAATGTGTTCAGTATTTAATTTATTTATCAAAAAATGAACGCGAATCATTTGCAAAAATCCTCATTTTTACAAATGAACTAAAAGGAGGTTTCCCATGCAAAATCCACAATCCCAAACAGTGCCAGAGCCGAAACGCCTGGACTGGACCACGATGGTCGTCCCATTTCTTCTTATCATAATACTCTGTCTCTGCTTTCTGGCTGCGCCGGATGCATCCAAGGCAGTGTTGGAAAATCTCCGGGGCTTTCTCGGGGAAAACTTCGGTGTCGGCTATCTTGCCATCGGACTCGGCATCTTTCTTCTGTCAATCTACATCGCCTTTTCCCGCTACGGAACCATCCGGCTCGGAAAACCGGATGAGAAGCCGCTCTATTCCAATTTTGCCTGGGGTTCGATGATGTTTACCTCCGGACTTGCGGCGGACATTCTCTTTTACTCCCTGTGTGAGTGGGTTCTCTACGCCAATGACCCGCATCTGGCAGAAATGGGCAGTATTCAGGACTGGGCGAGCACATACCCGCTCTTTCACTGGGGTCCGATCCCGTGGGGCTTCTATGTCGTGCTCGCCGCTGCCTTTGGCTTCATGCTTCATGTGCGCGGCTGCCATAAACAGAAATACTCCGAAGCCTGCCGCCCGATCCTCGGAAAACACACAGACGGGCTTGCCGGAACCCTGATTGATCTGATGGCGGTCTTCGCACTGCTGGCCGGCACAACCACGACTTTTACGCTGGCGACCCCTCTGATGAGCCAGATCGTCTCCGAACTCTTCGGATTCAGCGACACCCGCCTCATCACCATCGCGATTCTGGCAGTCACCTGCCTGGTATACACCGTTTCCGTCGTGAGCGGCATGAAGGGCATCCAGAAGCTCGCGGCGTCCTGCGTCTACCTCTTCTTCGCTCTTCTGGCATATGTGCTGCTGTTTGGCGGTGAAGCACGCTATATCATCGAAACCGGCTTTTCCTCCATCGGAAATCTGGTACAGAACTTTATCGGACTCTCCACCTACACCGACCCACAGCGCACCACCTCATTTCCGCAGACATGGACAATGTTCTACTGGGCATACTGGATGGTCTGGTGCGTCGCTGCCCCGTTCTTCATCGGAACCATCTCTCGTGGACGTACAATCCGGCAGACAATCCTCGGCGGCTACGTGTTCGGGCTTGGCGGCACGTTTGTGAGCTTTATTATCCTCGGAAACTACAGCCTGGGACTCCAGGTGTTCGGAAAACTGGATGTCATGGGGCTTTATGCCGCCAGTGGCGACCTTTATTCCACAATCACTGCCATCATCCGCACGCTTCCGCTCGCCCCGATGGTCCTCGTTCTGCTCGCGGCGGCGATGATCGCCTTCTATGCCACCAGCTTTGACGCGATCGTACTGGTTGCCTCCGCCTACTCCTACAAGAACCTGACAAGCGAGGACGAACCGCACATGGCGATCAAAACCTTCTGGTCCCTGAGCCTGATTCTACTGCCGATGGTCCTCATTTTCAGTGATAATTCAATGGCAAACCTGCAGACCGTGTCCATCATTGCAGCATTTCCGATCGCGTTTATCATTCTCCTGATCGTGGCAGCGTTTTTTAAGGATGCGAAGAAATATCTTTCCAGGGAAATATAATTGTGATATCATTAAGTCAGTTTAAATATGAAAAGGAGGAGTAGCATTATGGCATGGGATGATGTTGCAGGAAAAGCTGCAGGAAATAATGGGGACAAATATGTTGTTTTACAGGTTGTTTTAACAGAAAAACTACTTGGCACTGGTTCAGGCACAGCTAGTCTTACTAATCTGCAATCAGAAATTAATAAACAAGCGGCCAAAGGATACCGGCTTCACACGATCTCAACAACATCTTCTGGCTCCAAGGGTTTTCTTAGCGGCGATAAAATTCAAGCTACCATGGTATTTGAACGAATTGATTGAGTGTTGTTAAAAATATCCCGAATGTACTTTCCGATGCATTCGGGATATTTTTCTTTATCTATAAGCTCTCCCGCAGATACTCCCGCGTCACACTCCGCTCCGCTTCCAGCATCTCCTTCGGTGTCCCGGCAAAGAGCAGACTGCCGCCTGCGAGTCCGCCGCCCGGTCCAAGCTCCACGATATAGTCGGCGTCCTTCATCACATCCAGGCTGTGCTCGATGATAAACAGCGTATTGCCCTGATCGGTCATCCGGTTGAAAAGCTTCATCAGACGGCGGATATCGTCGAGATGCAGCCCGTCAGTCGGCTCATCCAGAATAAATATCTGTCCCCGCTCATCCAGCTTGCTCGCCAGCTTCACACGCTGCAGCTCGCCGCCGGAAAGCGTCGTCATCGACTGATTCAGATGCAGGTAACCGAGTCCGACCTGTACCAGCGTATCGAGTTTCTTCACAAAATCCGCATCTTCAAAGAACTGGATCGCCTGACGGACGGTCATATCCATGACTTCCGCAATATTCTTTCCCTTGTACTGATATTTCAGCACTTCCTCCGAATACCGCGTTCCGTGGCACACCTCGCAGACCGTCTCGATCGAGTCCATATATGCCATATCCGATATAATCACACCTTTACCCTGACACGCCGGGCAGGCGCCCTTGGAATTGAAACTGAAATATGCCTGTGCGACATGGTTCGCTTTCGCAAAAAGCGCCCGGATCGCATCCGCGATATCCAGATACGTCGCCGGGGTCGAACGCAGATTGATACCGATATCCTTCTGCCGGATCGAGATCACCTCACCTGGATACTGGCTCATAAAATATTCCATCAGGGAACTTTTTCCCGAACCAGCCACACCGGCGATGACCGTCATCACGCCAAGCGGCAGTTTTACGCTCAGATCTTTTAAGTTATGAAGCTTCGCGTGCTCGACCTGATACCATCCGGTCGGCTTGCGGTACTCCATCTTCATCGGCGTTTTCGTCCGCAGCATCCGCCCGGTCACAGTGTCCGCTTTCAAAAGGTTCTCGTAGCTTCCCTGATACATGATCTGTCCACCGTTTATGCCCGCTTCCGGTCCCATATCCACAATGTGATCCGCCAGAGCGATGACTTCCCGGTGGTGTTCCACAATCATCACGGTATTTCCGTGCTCTTTCAACTTGATCAGCGAATTTTTAAGATTCTGGATATCACGCGAATGCAGTCCGACGCTTGGCTCATCAAGCACATACATCATATCGGTAAGCGGAGAATTGATGTAACGCGCGATCTTGATACGCTGCGCCTCGCCGCCGGAGAGAGTGTCTGTTCCACGGCTTAAAGAAAGATAGCTGAGTCCAATCTCAATCAGCGCATTCATCCGCTTCAGGATCTCGGTCTTGATATCGCGCGCCAGCGGATCATCGATCTGGCGGATAAACTCTGCCGCCTCCGGGATCGGCATATCCGAAACCTCGCAGATATTTTTTCCGTTAATCAGGCAGCTCCGGATCTTCGCATTCAGTCTCGCCCCGTGGCACTCCGGACACGTAAAGGTGCTGACAATGCGATCCAGCTCTTTCTTATGAAGCTGTCCTTCCTTAGATGTAATGATACTGCGGTACATACGCGGATAAATGCCCTCATACTTCGCGGATTTCGGCCAGTTTGCCGGCGGGTTTTTCAGGCGGATCTGCGGCGAATAGAGAAATAAATCCATCTCCTCCTTCGAATAATCCTTGATCTTCTTGTCCAAATCAAACAAACCGCTGTACGCGTACCGCTTCCACCGCCATGCGCCGGTCGTGAACGCCGGCCACTGGATAACGCCCTCATCGTTTAGGCATTTATCAAAATCCACCAGCTTGTGGATGTCCAGCTCCGTCACAACGCCCAAGCCCTCACAGCGCTCACACTTGCCGCTCGGATGGTTGAAGGAAAAGCTGTCCGAATAGCCGACAAACGGTTTGCCCACACGTGAGAAGAGCAGGCGCAGCAGCGCATAGATATCGGTGTATGTGCCGACCGTTGAGCGGGAGTTTGCCACCGGCTTTTTCTGATCGATCACGATCGTGACCGGAAGATTCTCCATGCGCTCAACCTCCGGACGACCATATTTCGGCAGAAACTGCTGGACAAAACTTGGAAATGTCACATTCAGCTCCCGCCGCGACTCTGCCGCAATCGTATCAAGGCAGAGCGATGATTTGCCCGAACCGGACACACCGGTAAAAACCGTGATTTTCTTTTTCGGAATTTTCAACGACACATGTTTCAAGTTGTTTTCCGTTGCATTCACAATGCTTATGTACTCCTGATTTTCTCGTTCCATCTGGCATTTTTCCTTTCTTAAGCTGCATTTTCCCGTCCCAGGTTCCTTTATTTTAAAGGTACTCAATGCTATCCTGATCTGTACGCGGCTATCACGCACAAAAGCAGACAGAAAATACCCCTAAGAAGCATTTTCCGTCTGCTTTTTTATTTGACTACCTGCTTTACACGCACTCCACCGAACAGCAGAGGCATTGTCTTTCTTGTATACTCTCCAAGCGCATAGCCACCGTCTGAAATGCAGTAATCATAGATGATTGCCCTCTCGCAGAGTGCATACATATGTGCAATCTCGTAATATGGCATACTGCGGGTAATCTGCCCCCGGCGCTGCCCCTCATCAACCAGCTGATTTACCATCTTATAGTAAAAACGGTTCTGGTTTAAAAGATGCTTATCCCCCTTTGTCACCACCTGTGAGGAATAGAGTGACGCCAGAAGCCCTACCGGGATATCCGACTCTATCAGATCATGTACACTGAAGCAGAGCGTCATAAGCTTGTCAAAGCTGTCCATCTCCGGATCCAGCGCCTGCATTACCTCTTCATACTTTGCATCAAAGATCTCTGGAAGAGATGCCAGAAGCTCATCCTTTCCACTATAATAATGATAGAAGCTTCCCTTTGATGTTCCAGACTGCAGGATAATCTCATCGATCGTCGTCTCCTCATATCCCTTCTCATGAAACAATTTCCATGCAACACGGGCAATTTTTGCTTTTGTGTTATTACCCTTCGCCATTTGCCTTTTACCTCTTAACTTCTCAATAATCGTAATTTCAGGGAAACATTCCTGGTCATCTAATTTACCTTTTTGTTTACCTGAATCCAGCCGAAAGCAGAGTGGATAATCTTCCTCATCTGCTTTCGACAATTTAATTTATTTTATCATTCTTTTCCTGTGAAGTAAAGAGATTGTTCCATATGTCTATTTTTAATACCGTTTTCACGTCCGGTGAACTTTGGTATGTGCATGGCAGCTGCACTGGGGATGCACCGGAACTTCTATCAGATCCGTGGACCACGTTTTGGCATCAATGAACAGCATTTTTCCAATCAGCGGCTCTCCCTTGCCCAAAAGAAGCTTCAATACTTCTGCCGCCTGCATACACCCGATCATGCCGGGAATCACGCCAAGCACACCATAAGCAGCCGAATTCGGGTTTCCGGATGGGTCCTCTGCCTCCGGACAGAGACAGCGCAGGCATGGTCCGTCCGATGCGAACACGGTAACCTGTCCCGCAAATTCACAGATAGCTCCATATACATCCGGCTTTCCCAGCTTCATACATGTGTCACTCAGCAGATAGCGGGTTGGAAAATTATCCGAAGCATCCACAATCACATCAAACTTTGCAAGAATTTCTTCTGCATTTTCAGCTGTAATCCCCTCTGGGTATAATTCTACCTGCACCGAATGGTTCCGGCTCTGAAGCTGCTCCGCCGCCAGTTCTGCTTTTGCCTTTCCAATGTCCTGTTCCCGGTAAAGGATTTGACGCTGCAGATTGCTGACATCCACCCGGTCAAAATCAGCAATCCCGATCGTACCGACTCCTGCTGCTGCCAGATAGAGGCTGACGGGAGATCCAAGTCCCCCCGCCCCGACTACCAGCACCCGGCTTTCCGCCAGCTTTTTCTGTCCTTCTTCTCCTACCTCCGGCAGGAGAATATTTCTTTTATAGCGTTCTTTGTCTATCTCCAAACCAGCGTCTCCTTTCTGAATCAACCGCCCCCCAGTAAATGATAAATCTTCAAATCATCTGCTTCCTCAAGTGTTACTTTATCATAGTCTTCTGGCCAGACCAGCTGCCCATTTACCTTCACGACCAGCTTGGGCCAGGTAAATTTCATGTGTTCCATCACACCCCTGATTGTCAGTCCTTCATGCCAGTCCGGATATGGACGGTTATTCAGTACCATGATATCCACTTCCCTTCTGCAACGTATTAATGAATAGTCTTACTGAAGCGGCTCAACTACTTCCAAAAGCTCCGGAAGATCCATGCCAAGCTCTTTCAGGTGTGCAATTGTCGGAACGCCGTTTAAATTCCAGCCGCGCTTCGGATATACCGCATCAATCAGCTTCTCATATTCCCCTTCTCTGTGCTTTCTGGTCGCAGCCATCTTTTCCTTTAAGGACATTTTTTCGACTTGTTCTTTTGTAAAACCAACCAGCTCTACCAGCTGACCATCGTAGCGCTCCTGACGGGACAGATATTCTTCTTCCGTAACCGGTCCCTGGGAGCGGTATGGAATCGCATCGTCCGCACGCAGTCCCTTGCCCAGACGAATGTTGAAAACACGCTGGAAATTGTAGACACGCTCGGACATTTTAATCATCTCATCCCTATCAATCTTGACCCCAGTAACACCATAATAAAGATCCAGATAGTTATCTACGTGCTCCGGTACCTTCGCTGGTTCATCGGTCAGGCTGTTGTCAGCCGGTACAATATCATTCCACGGCAGCTTGCAAAGTCCCAGAAGACCAAACCAGGTTCTAAACATCGGATAGTAATACAGCGCCTCCGCCTTATCCTCAAAGGTAGGAATCTGGTTATTTACCTGATCCATGAAAATCAGCCATGCCTCATCATGCTGCGGTCCCTTATTGGTCAGACCATAGCCGCCCTGCTGCGCCAAGGATTCTTTGGAAGCATACTCTGAATATTCAAGTCCCTTCTGTTCCATCGCAATATCATTCATGAAATCCATATCGCCCCAGCCCTGCGCTGCAAAATACTCTTTCTGCTTGTGGCTTCCAAGTGCCGCAATCTTGCCAAAGCCTTCGTTTCGCGCCATCTGGTGCAGCAGCTCCAGCTCCGCCTCTGCATTGCCCCATACAAGCTCCAGACCGCCGGTTCTCTCCTTATTCAGGATACCATTTTCATAGCATTCCATCAGGAAGGCAGTCATGGTGCCAAAGGAAATCGTATCAATGCCATATGTATCACAGTAGAAATTCACTTCCAGGATTACCTGCGGATCGGTTACGCCGCAGTTCGGACCAACACCGGCTGCTGTCTCATACTCCGGACCATCCACACATACTTTATGTCCCTTATACGGACCTGTCTTTAATTCAAACTGATCGGCTGTTTTAGCACACGCCATCGAACATCCATACCAACATCCGTCCGCTCCGCCCTGGGTCAGCCATTTATTTCTCCATACCTCCGGTGCCATCTCATCGATCTTATCCGTTCCGCCATATTTATAATTGCGCGTCGGCAGAATATCATAATCGCTCATGATACGCAGGGAGTATGCTGTTCCGGATTTACGCATTGAATTCTGTTTGTCATCCTGTGTCGCCACCTCACGATGGAATTTCAGGCCATCCCGGTTCAGGATACTGATATCATATACATGGTTCAGATTTGCTTTTACGCCTTTAAAATGGCATACCAGCGCTTTAATGTGCTTGTCCGCAAAGACACGTCCGATACCACCACGTCCAGCCTGTTTTAAGCGGACTACATTTCTTTTCGGATCATAGAATGTAAAATTCAGCATAGAGAGGTTGCAATGATCCGCCGCTGAACCAGAACATACGACCGCCACGTTTTTGCGATCATTGTCATCCTCCGCATACATGGTTGTCAGCTCTTCTCCCAGTACATGTGCATCTTTATGCTCTAACGGTGCTTTTTCAATTGAAACGGTTCCCTTATTGCCATCGATGACAATAATCACGTCTTCCTCCGCTTTTCCAGTCAGTTCGATCACATCAAATCCGGAGAATTTTAAGAATGGGCCAAAATATCCGCCGACGTTTGAATCAATCGGGATATCTGTCATCGGTGAAATGCTGCATACCAGGCATTTTCCGGTACCGCCGTACTGCGTAATTCCGGCAATCGGTCCTGCCGACATGGTAATGGCATTTTCCGGAGAGTTCCACTTTGTATCCGGATTCGTTGCATCCCACAGATAACGCAGGCAATAACCTTTGCCGCCGGTAAATTTTTCTTTGACCTCCTGAGGAATGTCGATCATATCGATGGTGTTATCTGTCACATTGATTCGAAGGCGCTTATCCGTATATCCATGATACAGCGGCTTTGGCTCATATGTAACCTGATTGAGAACCGTGTGGGCCTCTTTCATTTTTTTGATTTCTTCCATATCTGCGTCCGCATAACGCGGAAGATCACACATTTTAATCATGCCTTTCTCCTCCCTTTACTCTTCTACCAGACGGATCGCTCCGGTCGGACATGCTTTTACGCACAATCCGCACGCCGTACATTTGGACGGCTCCAGATAATCATCACACTGTACCATAACATTCTCCGGACAGAATCCGACGCACATCAGACAGCCGGCACATTCTTTCTTATTCAGCCGGTAAACGCCTCTCGCATCCTCCGTAATCACACCTGTATTGCACACTTCAGAACATTTTCCACACTGTGTGCACACAGCAATATGATGGCTTCCATCCTCCTTGTCGGTAATGCGGATGCAGGATTTCATTGGATCCGAAACCTTGTAAAATGCCTTCGAACAGGCTTCTTCGCACTGGTGGCAGCCAATGCAGAGTGATTCATCTTTCTCTAATCGTCTCATCACAGTTCCTCCTTTTTGCCTAATTTCATTATTTCATCCGAAACAGATACATACCCGTCCCGAATCACTTCCAAAAATATGGCTCCTGCCGAAAGGCGGCAGAAAACTCCTTTTCCATGGTAAATACACTCTGGAAAACACTTTTTTCCATACCCGGAGACGCGGAACACCGCCCCTCCCGCCGCCAGAAGATCCCCCGTATTTAACTGGGTGGTATCTATTCCCTCCGTTATCAGGTTTGCCTTGTAGCGGCGGAAGCAGAGTCCCGGTTCTGTCTGCTTCTCCATCCAGTCCCGGGCTTCTCCCGCCAACAGCGAAGTCTGCCTTTCACCTCCCGCTGCATGCCGGTCACCCTCCATTCCGATCCCCCTTCGGAACCAGGCGCTCTCCACGGCTTCTCCCGGCTGTCCCCTCTGCCGGAACACATATAATTCACGCACAACTGCTCCCATCTAATCCCCTCTTTTATAAATATAAAATTTCTCCGGTTCTTGCCAGCCCATAACCACCGAGCTTCTCCACTCTCTCTGCAAACTCCCGGCTTTTCAAAACCGCCAGAAAATGCTGTACCGGTGGAAAATCCAGAAATCTGACTGGAATCGCAAAGTCATACTCTTCCCGTCCAATCTCAATAAAATCAAGTCCCATTGCCCTGGCTGCCGACTGGATTCCCATGCCCGCGTCTGCATCGCCGCCGGACACGGCAGCCGCCACTGCCATATGCGTTGCCGCCTCTCTGTCATATCCGTGAATCTCTTCCGGTGAAATACCGGCTTCCTTCAGCTTATAATCAAAAAGGACTCTTGTCCCCGCTCCTCTCTGTCGGTTGACATAATTCAAACCACGTAGATCTTCAATTTCATGGATTCCAAGCGGATTTCCTTTTTTTACGATAATTCCCTGAATTCGCTCAACACCCTTGACAAGTGCCATTTTTTCACCCGCAAACAGTTTTTTCAGGATCGCAATATTATATTCTCCTGTCTCTTCATCCAGCAGGTGAGTCGGAGCCAGATGCGCCTCTCCCCGCTTTAATGCCATTAAACCGCCCATACTGCCTACATGCGTACTGGAAAGGTAATTACCCGGGTACATACACGGCAGCAAATCTGCCATCACATCCAGAATCAGATCATGGCTTCCGATTGCCACTGCCGTACTTCCAATTTCCTCCAGGGAACGGTATAGCTCTACGTCAACGGTATCTCCCGCCTCGACCCCCTCGCTGTTCTGAGGAATCACACAGAATCCGTCTGCCCGCACCAGGCTCATTGCTGCTCCCGCCCCGCGCGCCAGTGGAGAAGCGACGAGCTTGTCACCCACTTCTCCTACCTTCACCCGCACATACTCTTTATGTTTCAGGGATGATACAAGGCGTTTGGATATGACAGCCCGCACCGTCGTGCCGCCTGTTTCTGTACGTCCTGCCAGTTTCTGCAGCACAGGAATCACAAAATTTTCAAAGTTGATATAGGCGGATACCGGATATCCCGGAAGTCCGATTACCGGTTTTCCATTGACAATCGCCAATATTACCGGTTTTCCCGGCTTGATTGCCACCCCGTGTACCAGAACCTCCCCCAATTCCCGAAGTACATGAACCGTAAAATCTTCAGTTCCTGCACTGGAGCCGGCATTGACAATCACCATGTCATAGTTTTCAACCGCCTCTGCCACCTTTGCTTTCAATGTTTCATATGCATCCGCAATCGGCGGAAAACGATGGGGCGCACCGCCATGTTCCGTTACCAGTGCCTCAAACACTCTCGAATTCGATTCGATGATGTCCCCATCCCTGGGTTCCTGTCCCGGCTCTATGATTTCGGTTCCCGTCGGAAAAATCGCTACCGACGGCTTTTTCAACACCTCAATCTCTGTAATTCCGCCAGACAGGAGAACCCCTATATCAATCGGGCGTATCTCATGATAACCGGGCATCAGCATCTCACCCGCTACGATATCTTCTCCGATCGGGCGCACATGCTGCCATGATGCAGCTGCATCCGTAATCTGCACCGATCCATCCTCCTGCTCCAGCAGATCCTCCGCCATGATAACTGCATCGCATGGCGCGTGAATCGGATCGCCCGTATCCACCACTGTAAAATCTGTACCTGGATATAGGGTAAGTGGTTTCCGCTCCGATGCTCCTTTTGTTTTCTCTGCCTCAACCGCGATTCCATCCATCGCCGCCGCATTGTAAAGCGGAGAACAATATTTCGCATAGACTGCCTCTTTTGTAATCCGGTGCAGACTTTCCGTCACGGGAATCCATTCTGCCTTGGGTCTTAATAATTCCCCCAGTGCTTTCTGGTAAAGGGCTTTTGCCTCCTCCACCGGTGTATTATTCAGATATAAATTTCTCTTTCCCATCTCTGCCTCTATTCTGTTTCCACCAGGCTCTGCCGATCCTTTATTCTCCGCCGCCCTTCTGGAAACAATTCATTTTAAAAACGGTATACCTTCACCTGCTCACCCTTCTTCAGTCCCTCCTGATTCATATCAATCAGAACGTAGCCGTCTGCCTCTGCCATCGTCGAAATCAAGCCTGATTTTCCAAATATCGGTTCTGCCTCCAGCCCCTGCGGAGCCATCTGAAGCTTCACCAGCAGGCAGGTTGTTTTTCCGGGTGCCCCCGCCAGGTTCGTTGTCATAAAGGCTTCTAGCGGAGGTTGATCTGGCTGACCGGTTACCTGCTTCCAGAGCCACACAAATAATAAGTGGAAAACGGCAAGCGCTGCTGCCGGATGCCCAGGAAGTCCTCCTAACAGCGTATTTTTCTCTTTATCATATCCCAGAATCGTCGGTTTTCCCGGTTTCAGTGCCAGCCCATGGGTAAATACTCCCTCCTTGGAGATACGGTTTAATATCTCCATCGTCATATCTTTCTTTCCCTGGGAACTTCCTCCGGAGATCAGAATCAAATCACAGGCTTTGACCGCCTCCCTGATTTTCTCCTCTAAAAGTACCTCTTCATCCCTCACCGCCTCTGCCGAAACAAGCTCCAGACCTGTCTTCTTCACATAACAGGACAGCGCCCATGTATTAATATCCCGCACCTGCCCCGGTCCAGGAACCTGATCGATCCTGACCAGTTCGTCGCCCGTCGATAGAACTGCCACCTTCCACGGTTTAAAAACCGGAACCTGCACCACGCCAAGCGCTGCCAATGTTCCCGCCTGCGCCGGACCAATCCGGGTTCCCGCTTTAAGGACTATATCCCCGGTTTTTACATCTTCTCCCGGAAGCACGATGCATTTCCCATACGGAACATTTTCATACAGGGCAACCTCATCTGTTCCGAACCGTTCACTGTATTCTACCATCACCATGGCATCTGCCCCTTCCGGAACCATGCCGCCGGTCGGCACATAGGCGCAGGTACCCGGTTCAATCTTTGATACCGCCGGATGTCCTATCTCTACTTCTTCCAGCACCTTCAGAAAAACCGGGATACTTTCCGTTGCGCCCGCCGTGTCCTTTGAACAGACTGCATACCCGTCTACACTGGAACGGCGGAATGCCGGAATCATTTCCCCAGAGACAATATCTTCTGCTAAAATACGGTCAGATGCATCTGCAAGCGCGACCTGCTCCGTTTCTGGCAGGCATTCTTTTGCCGCTTTAAGCAGACGTTCCCGCGCCTGCGCCAGTGTATCAACTTTCAATAACTTCATAGTTCCTCCCTTGCGGCATGATTCTTCTTTGCGAAGGTACGCATCCACGCGAAGTGCTTTTGATTCATAGACCGCCCTCTCCGAATGAAACAAAAAAACGAATACAGAAAACATTCCGCTCTCTGTATCCGTTCCTGATGATGCAGTCTGCCTCTTATAGCTTTCTGCTGATATGCACTTACCTACATCAGGCTTTGCTTGCGCTGGCGGAATTTACTACTCTTTTCCAGAACTTCCGGATCTTCATCCCGGTCATCCGAGAGCTATTCCTTTCCAATGCATCGTCTGATGCGGGGAGGCACCCGCGTTTCCCCGGATACCCATTGGCTTTTCTTCCATCCTGTCAATCGGTTCACAGCTTAGGCAGAAAAGCTCGAAATCAACTCTGTATAACTGCCGCTCTCGTGCGACAATTCTCTTTTTCATGATTTTCTACCAGAAATTATACCACATTTTCACAAACTGTGTCAATCATCCCAAGCAAAACTCTTCCCATTTTTTTCATATTCAGCGCAATCGTCTCGCATTTATATTCATATTTCTGAATTTTTTTCATTTTCACGATATGAAACCTCCGTATCCGCCAGATATCGGCGGATGGACGGATGCGACGGGTGAAGAAGGATTTCTTCCGGTGTTCCGGACACCAGAACATTTCCCTGCTCCATAAAATGTACCTGGTCACAAATCTTGCGGACATGCACCAGCTGATGGCTGATTAGCAGCCATGTCATCTTATTTTTCGTCTGCTGCTCCCGCATCAGCTGTTCAAACAATTCTGTACTGTCAGGATCCAGGTTGGAAAGTGTTTCATCAACAATCACAAACGCAGGGTCAAATACCAGCGCCCTGATAAATGATAATTTCTGCTGTTCTCCGCTGCTCAGGGAACGAGCATACTGATTTTTTTTCTGCAAAAGTCCACATCGTTCCAGCCAGGCATCCATCTTCGCTTCATCTGGGCGGATTCCCCGTATTTTCAGCGGATAGATCAGGTTCTGATACACCGTATCATGCAAAAGATACGGTCTCTGTGTTGTCATCGTAATATCCCGGGGTGTCAGTCCCTCGTAATCAATCCTCCCGCCATCCGGAACCAATATCCCCTGTATCAGCTTGGAAAGAGTTGTTTTTCCGCAGCCATTGGTTCCTATCAGACCATGAACCTTCCCGCTCTCCAGATACAGTTCCTCGATTTGAAGCGTAAACTGACCTATCTTTTTTTGCAGTTTAGAGATTTTCATCCGGTGTCTCCTCCTGTCTGAAATGTTCTGCCAATGTCTGTACCGCAAATGCCAGAAGCATCAGGATCACTCCCAAAAATACCCCTTCATAATAATCGCCTGCACCTTTCAGGGTTGAAATCGCAGTCGTCATTGTCCGGGTGCTGTTTTTTATATTTCCACCTACCAGAAAGACCGCCCCAACCTCACTGATGGAACGCCCATATCCAGACACAACCGCAAAATAAATTTCATTTTTCATTTCACGCAGCAGAAGCCGCGCGGTCTGATGCCGGTCAGCTCCCATCGTCCTGGCAAACGCCCGGATCGAAGGTGCCGTGCGAACCGCATATGAATATACCATTCCACAGACAATCGGAGTGATGATCAGAACCTGGGCTGCCACCATTCCTTTGATCGTAAATACCCATCGAAGCGCCCCAAACGGACCTTTTTTTCTCAAAAGCATATATGTGAGCAGTCCGATGACGACCGGAGGTGCTCCCATCAAGGTCCGGTTCACGCGGACTACCAGCTTTTTTCCTGGAAATTTCGTCTGCTCCAGCACAAGTCCCAGAAAAATTCCAAGCATGGACGCAATCAAGGTTGACCAGAAAGACATCACCAGCGTTACCCGGATAGAATCTATCACTCCGACCGTACCAAAAAATTTTGAAAACAGGTTTCCCATATTTTTTCTCCCAGTATATCCACTGAAACACCTTATGTTCTGCAGGCGTTCTCATTTTCTCAATTCTTAATGACAGAAAACCGGAAAAAGTGCATCCTCCCTTCTCCGGTTTCCTGTTTATACATTATAAATTCTGCAAGGTTCAACTGCCTGCTTTATTCGTTTAAATACGCTAATCCCAGCACTGCCGCATATCATCCGGCAGTATTCTATTTCTGCTCTGCATTCGGGAAGAATAACGGCTCGCCGTACTCCTTTACGCCGTATTCACCGATCAGCGTCTGGATTTCCGGAGAACAGATCCACTTGATAAACGTATTCGCCGCCTCGTTGTTGACATCCGGATATTTCTCCGGATTTACTGCGATAACGCCGTACTGGTTTAAAAGTTCCTTGCTGCCTTCACATACAATATCCATATCCGGGAAATCTGCCTTCTTGGCAAGCCAGGTACCACGGTCAGACAGGCAGTAGCCGCCTTTTTCATCTGCCATCGCCAGTGTATCAGCCATTCCAGCGCCTGCCGATACATAGTTTGGATTGCTCTCATAATCTGTAATTCCCAGCTTCTCCCAGATTCCGGTCTCCTTGTTATGGGTACCAGAGTTGTCTCCACGGGACACAAATGTCAGCTGCTCGTCCATGATCTGTTTAAATGCAGCGTTGATATCATCCGTCTTTGCAATCGGACCATCCTTCGGTCCTACGATCACGAAATCATTATACATAACCTGGAAGCGCTCTACACCGTAGCCGCTCTCCACGAATTCTTCTTCTTTTGCTTTAGAATGAACCAGTATCACATCGACTTCACCATCTTTTGCTTTCTGAATCGCATCACCGGTTCCTACTGCCGTCCACTGTAAGTCAATACCTGTATCCTCTAAAAAGATTGGCTTTAAGTAATCCAGAAGACCTGTATTATCGGTACTGGTCGTCGTTGCCATCAGAAGCGTCTCTCCGGATGCTTCCTTGGTCTCCTCTGCACTGCTTTCCTCAGCAGCCTCTGCGGTTGTCTCTGCGGCGCTTTCCGCCTCCGTCGTCTCTTTTGCACTTCCGGAGCAGGCTGTCATAGACAATGCTGTCATAGCCGCCATTGCTAATGCAATGATTCTGTTTGTCTTCTTCATAAAATTGTTCTTCTCCCTTCTTTTGTTTAAGAATACTCTGAAAAACATTTCATCGGAACGAGACTCTGGCAGAGGATGCGCCGCCTTTTACCAGCTGCCTTTCTTTCTAATAAGCAGCAGGTCCTACTTCTCTTTCCAATGCATTTCTTTCCAAATGCGGGAGGCATCCGAGTTTCCCCTGATACCCATTGGCTGTAAACCCTGACAATATACTGTGTTAGGTTTTTCAGCTCGAAATATAGTTTTCCTGGCTTCTGCTGTCCGGGTTCTTCTAATACTTCCCGAAACATCCTTATACATTTTTACTATACCATGTCAAAATTCCCCTTGTCAACCGGGCAACTTTCACATGAGCGAAATTTTTTCATTTTTTCAAGCTTCTTATTTATTTTGTCTTTTGTTTTCTACTGCTCTTTTCTACTGTTATTCTGGATTTTTAGTCTTTTTTCACTTCTATCTTGATTTTCCCTTTTCATATTTGTGCGATGCTCTTTTAACTGTGCTTAATTTTTTGTTTTTGTTTTATATTTTATGAATATTCAAACCATTCTATCTTTTCTACAATTTTCACTTTCTTTTCATGCATAATATCCTCACTTTTGCCGATTGTAAGCCCCCATTTTCTATGATATCTTATATGTTATATTAATTTTCTTTTATAGTCATTCCGCATTCCGCTTGTTTCAGCGTGATCGGATGATTATTTTTCAGATTCGTCTGTTAAAAATTAAATTAATACATTTTTTTCAATTTACTCTTGTATTCTTGAGTTGGTTGTAGTATTATAGACTCAGAACTAGAACACAGTCTAGTTTTTGCAAAGGAGGGGGAAAGGATGGCAGAAACTCCTTACATATTTAACATCCAGAAATTTTCAACGCACGACGGCGATGGTGTCCGCACCACGATTTTCTTCAAGGGATGTCCCTTACGCTGCATGTGGTGCCACAATCCGGAAAGTCAGCATTATTATAAGGAACTGATTTTTCATCATCACAAATGTACCGCCTGTGGTCGATGTGTTGCAAAATGTAAACAGGGAGCCAATTCCATCGTAGACGGCAAGATTGTATTTGACCGTTCCAAGTGTACCGCCTGCGGTGTCTGTACCGACTGGTGCATCACAGAAGCCCGGGAGTTAGCCGGTAAGGAATATACGGTAGATGCACTTGTCAAAGAAGCGATGAAGGACAAAATCTTCTATGAACAATCCGGCGGCGGTGTAACACTCTCCGGCGGTGAAGTTATGGCTTCCCAGCATATGGACTATGTGGAAGAGGTCTGTCGCAAGCTCCACGAGAACGGTGTCAGCGTTTTCATCGACACCAGCGGCTACACAGACTATGAGAATCTGAAGCGGATTCTTCCTTACGTAGATGTTTTTCTCTACGACATCAAAGTGATGGATCCGGAAGACCACAAGAAGTATATCGGCGTTGACAATTCACTGATTCTTGAGAACTTAAAGAAATTAAGTGATGAAGGCGCAGGTCTTTATATCCGGCTTCCGATTATCCAGCAGGTCAACGCAACCGATGAACACATTGAAAGTGTCATCCATTTCCTGAAAGAAAACAATATTCACGCACGTCAGGTAAACCTTTTACCTTATCATGACATCGGAAAGGGTAAATACGCCAGCCTCGACATGGAGTACCATGATGATGAGATGAGCGTACCGGTGTCCGAGCTTATGGAACACTTTAAGTCCATGTTCGAAGAACAGGGCTTCAACAAAGTCAATATAGGAGGATGATTTAAATGGCAGAGAAAATTGATACTTCATTCGTAATCAACACACCAGAAGGTCTGTTAAAAGACAACGACCGCGGATGTACCGAAAGAATTAAAAGACTGAGAAGACTCAGCCATTCCACCCAGCCACATCTGGATCTGGAAAGAGCCAAAATCGAAACCGATGTTTACAAAGAGTACGAAGGTTCTGTATCCGTACCGGTTTTAAGAGCTCTTGTTCTGAAAGAGTACTTCTCTAAGAAAACTCTTTACTTAGGCGATGATGAGCTGTTAGTTGGTGAAAAGGGTAAAGACCCGCAGTGTTCACCGACATTCCCGGAGCTGTGCTGTCATACTATCGAAGATATGCACATCATGAATGACCGTAAACTGGTTAACTTCACCGTTACCGAAGACGATCTGAAACTTCAGGAAGAAGAAATTATTCCATACTGGAAGAACCGTGCAGTCAGAGAACATCTCTTAAAAGCTATGACCCAGGAATGGAGAGACTGCTATGAGGTTGGTATGTTCACCGAGTTCATGGAGCAGCGTGGACCGGGTCATACAGCCGGCGGCAAGAACTTCTACATCAAGGGCTACGGCGACTACAAGAAAGAGATCGAGCAGGCTATCAAAGAGCTTGACTACTTCAATGATCCGGAAGCTTATGACAAAGAGCAGGAGCTTCGCGCTATGGATATCTGCTGCGATGCTATCATTATCTTAGGTAAGAGATATCACGATCTGGCTCTTGAGAAAGCTGCTGAGGAGAAGGATCCGGTCAGAAAAGCAGAGCTCGAGCAGATCGCAGCTAACTGTGCGGTTGTTCCGGAGCACAAACCTGAGACCTACTGGCAGGCACTTCAGATGTACTGGTTTACACACCTTGGTGTTACAACCGAGTTAAACCCGTGGGATGCATTTACACCGGGCCGTCTGGATCAGCATCTGATTCCGTTCTATGAGAAAGATACCGCTGCAGGTACTCTGGATGATACAAGAGCTCTTGAGCTTCTTGAGTGCCTCTGGGTTAAACTGTTCAACTCTCCGGCTCCGGTTAAGGTTGGCGTAACCTTAAAAGAGTCCGGTACATACGTAGACTTCGCAAACATCAACTCCGGCGGTGTGAAGGAAGATGGTACTGATGCAGTTAACGCTGTTTCTTACTTAATCCTTGACTGTATGGAAGATATGAGACAGAACCAGCCGAACTCCAACGTTCAGATTTCCAAGGTTACTCCGGATAAGTTCTTAAAGAGAGCTTGCGAGATCGCTCGTCAGGGCTGGGGCCAGCCGGCATTCTACAATACCGATGAGCTGATTCAGGAGCTGGTAAATCAGGGCAAATCTCTGGTAGATGCAAGAAACGCTGGATGCTCCGGATGTGTTGAGACAGGTGCCTGGGGAACCGAGGCTTATTGGCTGACCGGTTACTTAAACATCCCGAAGTGCTTACAGCTTGCTCTGTATGATGGCTACGATGTAATGTTCAAAAAACAGATCGGACCGCACACCGGCAAGGCAGAAGACTTCAAATCCTATGACGAACTGTGGAACGCATTCAAGACACAGCTTGAGTACATCATTGATGTTAAGATGCGCGGCAACCTGGTTATCGAGAGAATTTACTCTCAGATGATGCCGGCTCCGTTCCTTTCCATCTGTACCGATGACTGTATCAAGAAAGGTAAAGACTACAACGCAGGCGGCCCGAGATACAACACCAGCTACATCCAGGGTGTTGGTATCGGAACCATTTCCGATGCACTCTCCGCTATCAAGTTCAACGTATTTGACAATCAGAAGTTTACCATGAAAGAACTCATCGACGCTATGAACGACGACTTCAAGGGTCATGAGGATATCCTGAACCTGGTTAAGAATAAGACTCCGAAATACGGCAACGATGATGATTATGCAGATGACATCATGGTAAGCGTATTCAACGAGTACAAAGATTATATCACCGGCAGACCTACCACCAGAGGCGGTGTATATCATGTAGATATGCTTCCGACCACCTGCCACGTATACTTCGGTGATGTTATGATCGCAAGCCCGAACGGACGTCTGGCACATATCCCGCTGTCTGAGGGTATCTCTCCGGAGAAGGGTGCAGATATTAACGGACCGACCGCAGTTGTTAAATCCTGCTCCAAGATGAATCACTGTGAGACCGGCGGTACTCTGCTGAACCAGAAGTTTACTCCGGCTGCTATCGCAGGCGAGAAGGGTATTGACAACCTGGCTGCTCTGATTCGTTCCTACTTCGCTATGAACGGACATCATATGCAGTTCAACGTTATCGACCGCCAGACTCTGATTGAAGCTCAGAAGAACCCAGAGGAATACAAGGAGCTGATCGTCCGCGTAGCTGGATACAGTGACTACTTCCGTAACCTGGACAAACCGCTTCAGAACGAAATCATTGAGAGAACCGAGCAGAGCTTTGGAGGCTGTGGCTGCTGTTAATTGCTCGCAACCGTTTGACAACTCTAAAAGTCTTCATTGCATCATATGAATGCCTTCTATGAAAATGATATAGCCCCAAAAGGGCGGAAAGCCCCGGCAGCGAAACTGCCGGGGCTTTCTTATTTCTTTCTTTTTCTATCTATCTTCCCATTCTTATCGCAATATCCGATTCCTTACTGTACTTCCTGTCCAGCTCTACTCTGTTATCATTTTTGACCTTCTCAGACAAATAACCGCCAGGGCAACTGCCAGTCCACCTGACAGCACCTTGCTGATCATATAGGCTGTTACCCAGTTTCCCGGTATCAGGGATGCTACGAAGGTCATCTGACCGCCTACCACATAGGCGCCTGCAACAGAGAAAGCGGCGTTTAATACTTTTCCGCGCTTATCCATCTTGGAAAACAACGGCAGCATCGCAAGGCTCTGTATAAAGGAAAGGAACAGTCCGACAACTGCCTCCTCATTGATACCCAGGACCGCCCCGATACGCTGGATCGGCTTTTGGAGACGTTTTAAGGCCACCTGCGACAGCACCAGACCGCCGCACGCTGCGATGACCATGCGGAGTACCATAAAAAGCATTTCCTCAATCAAGGCATTCTCGACAACCGCATACTTCGGCATGAAAATTCCGAAGACTGCCACACCAAACAGGAGAAAACTAAAAATACGGATCACATTTCCGAGGAAAATCATGATCTTCATCGTCAGCGCCGGAACCAGCACGAATGCCGCAATCAGCACCATGCACAGCACCAGCACCGGGATCATATTAAAAAAGAGCTGACGGACAGGCAGACCCAGCATCAGACCTCCGACCGCCAGACCAGACGGTATGGCAATCAGACCGAAGATGAATCCACGCATCAGCTCTCCTATTTCATCTTTTCGAACAGCTGCCAGAAAGACCGGCAGCTGGTATCCGACCGTCATTCCCAGACTGCCTGCTACCATCGCACCGGTAAATGCCGCCAGCGCCGGTGTCGCCGCCAGCTTCTGTGCCATGCCAAGCGCCCCCATATCCGGCGCCAGAAGGCAGCTTGGAATGAGCGCCGGATCAAATGGCATATGCTTTGCCGCCTCCGCAATCGCTTCCGCATGCGTCTGCACATATGTAACTCCGATCGCATAAAATCCGACCGTGGACATCGCCAGACCCCCCATCGTGGCAAGCCCCTTTTCAAAGTTTGGCATCAGCCCCAGCTTTCCTCCCAGTATCTCATCCAAAAGCCCGGCTGCCGCAAATACAAGCATGATCGCAATGAATATGTTCATAAGACCTACCTCCCAGCTTTTCCCTATTTCTCTATTCCCCTGTTTTCACTTATTTTCCCTCTATCAGGCACATTTCTCTGTCAGTCACAATTCTTTTTTACCTTACCAGCAGCTGTATCAGCACGCCCCCGATCGTCAGCATCAGTGCTCCGCAGGAACGCGTCACAATCTGTGCAAATGGAAGCAGTTCCATCCGTTTCGAACTGCTGAGCACCGCCACATTTCCGGAACCGCCCATGTTCGTCGTACACATCCCCGCTGCGATCGATGATTCCAGCGGATAAAATCCCATCTTGATGCCGATCAGTCCGGCGGTCAGTGTGATCGCCCCGACAATCAGCACGACACTGAGCAGATAAAACGGAGTGATCGTGTGTAAAATCGTCTTTAAATCAATCAGCGTCGCCCCGATTCCGGTCAGCGCCGCCGCTGTCCAGCTGTGGATCGCGAACTGTCCCCACTCTCTCGCCGCGTCCTCCAGGCGCTCTGAAAGGATTCCCGTTCCCTTCACAATCACAACTGCTACAATCATCCACGCATACGTCGGTACAATCGAAATAAAATGATGGCAGAGCGCCCCCAGTTCATAAAATGCCATTGAAATGATAAGCCCCGTACATAAGAGTGCGAAGGTCGGTTTCATCGGAGGCTGTTTCTTCACTTCATGACCGTCATTGACAAGGCAGCCATTTCCGGTCAGGGATGGCTTTCGCTCGCCGATATTATTGGCTAAACCGCCAAAAATGATCGCCACGCAATTTCCCAGCACCGTCGCCGGTGCGATCCGCGTCAGGATCTGTCCGGCGTCCGTCCCCAGAACCGACGAATACATTGCCGACAGAGGCACTGCTCCCGCCGTCATGCCGCCGCTCGTCATCGGAATACCGATATACAGGATGCCTTCCAGAAAACTATCCCCCATCACCATACCGAGCAGACCCGAAAGTATCACGCCGACTGCCAGCGATATGACAGCTGTCGGAAGCAGTTTCACCGTTGCGCGGATCAGAAGCCCGCGGTCGATATTGAAAAGACTTCCTGTGATCAGCGCTGAGATATAGAAGACCAGAAATCCTTCTTTGTTGACAAAATTGTCCAGGATCTCATGCGTCTGCTCCGGAATCAGCCCCAGCGCCTGGATGACCGCCGCCCCCAGAATACAGATGACCGAGCCGCCCAGGTACGTTTTCACAACCGGTGTATGATTTCCTAAAAAATTGAGTCCCTCTCCCAGCACCATCAGCGCAATCATGCCGCCGACCAAGCCTGCCGGAAGACAGTCCATATACATACAGACCACCACCAGCGCCAAGATGCCTAGATACAGAGGGATGGAAAAACCAGCGATCGTATTAGCTTTGCCAGATATTTCTTTCCTCTCTTGCTGCATTTTTCATTTCACCTCTGAGTATTAATTTCTTCCACAACACTTCTTATATTTCTTCCCAGATCCGCAAGGACACGGATCATTCGGATAAATCTTCTCCACCTTTTTCGCGGTTACCGGTGCTGGCCGGGACATTTCCGGCACCATCGCCGGCATGCCGCCGATCATACCTCTCTCACTTAATTCCCACGGTTTATTTCCACGGTTTTCTTTTGTTCTCGTATTGTTGAACGCATCCATGAGAAGTCTTAAAAATTCTCCCATCTGCTGCTCGCTCTGGAAGACAACCCCTTCTTCATGCATCTTATTCATCAGTTCTGCCGGTGATTTTCCTTCATAACTGCTGGTCCACGTCTCAAAGCACCATCTAGCCGCTTTCTCATACGGCACATCCAATTTTTTTATGAAATAGGACTCCAGCTCCTTATAAGCCAGTACCCCTGCCTCATACCCTTTCTGACAGATTTCATCCAACTGCTGTGCAGACGGAATATAGAATTTTTTATTCTGCTGCTGTTTCAACAAAGCAGTGAGTCCATCACCCTCAAATACCGGAAGATGTACATACAAGCCCCTCTCGGAATAAAGCGGATTCTCTTTCGGCAGGTCCTGCATTCCCAGTTTCTCCATCGGGAAAATGCAGGATTCTGTGATGTCCTCCGGCATTTCCTCCAGCATCCCGATCATTTCTTCGATCGTGCCTTTCACCTTCAATTTGTACAGTTCATACAAAATTTCCAGCGGCGCAATCTCATAATAATCGATAAAGAAGCTGATACACTTCATCAGCCAGCCTTTTTTGTTCTGAACCGCCCGGAATGCCTCATCGTCAATCCCGCCAAAACCCTGTGCAATCTCTTCAAAGACAGTAAAGCAGTCACTCACTTCCTCAAAACTTCCAAGTACGTATTTATATAACTGCATTCCATCCATAATCTCTTCTGCAGAAATTTTCTGTGGCTCGGTACAGGCTTTGCAAAAAAGCACCATCTGCTCTTTCGTCAGGCATGAAAGTCTGCCCCGGAGTGCCTCTTCCGTCGTTAAATATTCTACAATTCGGTCAATCAGGTCATCCTTTTTAAGCCGGGAACAGTTCTTTAACTCGTAGCTTCTTGCTTCGTTTAATAAGTCTTCTTTGGTCCATTCTTTTAAATATTCTCTTAATAACATACCATTTCCTTTTCTCATCTTACATCGTTTCATGCTTCTCTTCATATTTTTTTATTATACTTTTAAATGCACATGGATTGCAAGATATATCGTTACATATTCTGTGGATGCTTCGTTACTGGGCACGTATGCGTGAACAGTAATGATACTTCCCCATATGTTGGAATCAGCATAAAAAAGAATGTGCCTTGGCACATTCTCGCGCCGAGCGCGGTCGCTTGCGACATGTTTCTGCTTCGCGCGAGTGCGCATCCTCGCGGAGCGTTTTTTGTTTCATAGGACGCAATTTCCTATGAAATAAAAAAAGACTCTAAAATCAGTAATAGGACGGGATTCTAATGAGTCCCACACCAATTATTGACATAGAGTCCATAAAAAAGAAGGTGCCCTGGCACATTCTCGCGCCGAGCGCGGTCGCTTGCGGCGTTTCTGCCTCCCAGCTTTTCAGGAAACAGACTGCATCAATTAAGGATTATGGTAAATAAAGGATTGTCGTAACTGTTCAGTAGGTCTGCGCATTTACTGCGCTGACCGTACGAAAACATGGGCCAGCAGGCAAAAATCCCATTGCCGCAGGCAATTTTTAATGGATTTTTGCGCGTGACTGTGAAGGTACTGAACAGTTACGGATTGTCTATATTTTACAGAAATACTGCCAGCTCTTCTAGCGGCTTGCGATCTGCATGCAGCCTGGACGGATGAGCTGTCTCTGCCGGATATCCAAGCGGCAGATAGGCCGTCGGCTGTAAGCCCTTCATCTCTGGGAACTGCTCCAGCAATTTTTCTGGATTAAACATACCAACATACGTTGTTCCCAGTCCCAGTTCTGCTGCCTGCAGCATCATCTGGGAAACCGCCAATGTCACATCGATCTCTCCATGGTTTTTCCCGTCCTCTTCCCTTTTCCAGGAAATCTCTGGATCATAGGCTGCTACAATCACAACCGGCGAATGAAAATGACACGCCGTACATGCATCCGCTTTCGCCAGAGCCTCCTCACTCTGCATCACGAAAAAGCGCTGTGGCTGTAAGTTATGTGCCGTCGGGGCTTTGCGTCCTGCCTCCAGCACTTTCTGTAATTTTTCCGCCTCAACCGGGCGGCTGTCAAATTTGCGAAGTGAATAACGTGCATCACATAATTCTTCAAATTTCATAGTAATCAAAACTCTCCTTTGTATTGCAACTAATAACTACGAATCCGATCCGAATCCTCTTCTCCCGTTTTCTCGATCTTCCGGATCTCCACCACATAGCTGCTCTTATCGTTGACCTTCACTTCCACCTGATCACCCACATGGTGTCCTTCGATCGCTTTTCCGAGCGGCGACTCGATGCTGATCCGGTTTTCCAGGGAATTGCCCCTGATGCTCGTTACCAGACGGTATACTTCTTCCTCGTCGTCATCCTCAAAATACAGAGTAACCGTATCATTCATTCCGACCTCATCCGGGCGGGATTCTTCCGATACGATCTTAGCGTGCTTCAGCATATTTTCCAGATAGCGAATACGGCTTTCATTCCGGTTCTTATCCTTCTTAGCAGCATAATATTCGAAGTTTTCGCTCAAGTCACCCTGTGCGCGCGCCTCCTTGACCGCCTCGATCGCCTCTTTGCGGACCACCAGCTTCCGATGGTCGATCTCTTCCTGAATCTTCTTTACATCACTTTCTGTCAGCTGCTCTCTCATGTCTTACTCTGCCAGTCCCTTTTTTTCTATCATTTCTACAACCTGTGCTACATATTTTCCGCAGATTTCATCCGTCGGTGCCTCGACCATCACGCGGATCAGCGGCTCCGTACCACTCGGACGAACTAAGATTCGACCGGTATCGCCCAACGCATCCGATACCTTCTGAACCTCCGCCTGCACGTCGCGGTCTGCCTGCGCCGCCTCTTTATCCTTGACTCTGACATTTTTCAGAACCTGAGGATAAATCTGCACCTCATCAGCCAGCTTTGCAAGTGTTTCTTTCTTCTCCAGAATCACTTCCATCAGCTTTAATGATGTTAAAATGCCATCTCCGGTCGTCGCGTGCTTGCTGAAAATGATATGGCCCGACTGCTCGCCTCCCAGGCAGTGACCGTTCTGGGACATATTTTCATAGACATACTTATCGCCAACTGCCGTCTTCTCATAGGAAATACCATCGCGCTCAAATGCCTTGTAAAGACCGAAGTTTGACATAACCGTGGTGACAACTGTATTGTTGACCAGCGTGCCCTGTTCTTTCATGTATTTTCCGCATACATAGAGGATCTTGTCGCCATCCACCAGCTTGCCTTCACTGTCCACTGCCAGGCAGCGGTCCGCATCTCCATCATAAGCGAATCCAACGTCCAGATGATTTTCAACCACGTATTTCTGCAGTCCCTCGATGTGGGTGGAACCGCAATTTGTATTGATATTCAGACCGTCCGGCGTGTTGTTGATGACGTGCGTCTCCGCGCCCAGTGCATCGAATACGTTTTTCGCAATCGCGGAAGCGCTTCCGTTTGCACAGTCCAGACCTACCCGCATATTTTTGAAAGACCGTGTTGCCAGGGAAATCAGATAACCGATATAGCGGTTGCGTCCCGCCGCATAGTCAACGGTGCGTCCGATCGCATCGCGCTTGGCAAATGGAATCTCGCCCATCTCGCCATCCAGATACGACTCAATCTTCTCGATCGTCTCCTCCTCCAGTTTCTCGCCGCGTCCGTTGATGACCTTGATTCCGTTGTCATAGTATGGATTGTGGCTTGCGGAGATCATGATACCGCAGTCAAACTCCTCGGTGCGTACCACATATGATACACTCGGAGTGGTTGTCACGTGAAGCAGATAGACATCTGCGCCGGAAGCGGTCAGTCCCGATACCAGCGAATACTCAAACATATAGCTGCTGCGTCTCGTATCCTTGCCGATCACGACCCGGCAGCGATCTGCTTTCGTCTTCTGTCCATAGTACCAGCCCAGGAAACGACCTACTTTATAGGCGTCCTCCACGGTCAGCGTCACATTTGCCTCGCCGCGGAATCCGTCTGTTCCAAAATATTTACCCATTTTGAGAGTTCCTCCTACATCATCAAATACAGAGTCCAAAGGTCATGTACATTTATGGAAATACCCCACTAACATACATGACCTTCTACGATTTTGATTCCAACCTGAAGAAAATCCTGCAGCCAACGGCGCTTCACACTTTCTGCCGCTGCTGCTTTCTATGTCTGATTGCACATTTTTTACTGAATTTCTTTCAGATAGCGACCTACCGCATCCTGCCAGGACGGAAGGCGCTCAAATCCGTTGTCCGAAAGTTTTTCTTTGCTGATCCGGCTGTTCATCGGGCGTTTTGCCTGACCCGGATAAGCAGCTGTATACTCGGCAGTGCTGACCGGCGTCACCTTGACGTCCATGCCCGCCTGCTTAAAGATCTCAACTGCAAATTCATACCAGCTGCAAAGTCCCTCATTCGTCGCATGGTAACGACCATATTTATCACTCTGAATCATATCAACCAGCAGACGCGCCAGATCGTATGTGTAAGTCGGGGAACCGATCTGATCATCCACAACACTGACTGCCCCGCGCTCTTTGCCAACGCGCAGCATCGTCTTGATGAAGTTCTTGCCGTTCACGCCAAATACCCACGCGATACGGACGATGAAAAACTTCTTTACCAGCTCCTCGACTGCCAGCTCGCCCTCATACTTCGACTGACCGTAGGCGTTGAGCGGTTCCCGGTGGTCATCCGGCTCCCACGGGCGGGTGCCCTGACCGTTGAATACATAATCGGTGCTGATGTACATCATTTTGATGTCCAGACTTTTGCAGACCTCAGCGATATTTCTCGTTCCACCAGCATTGACTTTACGGCAGAGTTCCATGTTCTGTTCCGCTGCGTCTACTGCAGTATATGCAGCGCAGTGAATCACTGCATCCGGCTTTGCCTCGGTAATCACGCGGCGGCATGCCTCTGCATCGGTAATATCCATCTCATCGACATCCACACCGATGTCAGTAAGACCCTGTTTTTTCAGCTCATTCATCACGTCATAGCCAAGCTGGCCTTTAACGCCTGTCACTAATACTCTCATTATAATCTATCTCCATACATTTTTTCGAAGTACTGGCTGTACTCACCGCTTAAAATGTGTTTCCACCAGTCCTGATTGTTCAGATACCAGTCGATCGTCTGACGAATGCCGGTGTCAAAATTGTATTTCGGCTTCCAGCCAAGCTCTGTCTCGATCTTGGTCGGATCAATCGCATAACGGCGGTCATGACCCGGACGATCCTTGACGTAACGGATCAGGCTTTCCGGCTTGTCCAGCGCTTTCAGGATGGTTTTGACAACCTCCAGGTTGGTTCTCTCATTGTGTCCGCCGATGTTGTAAATCTCACCGACGCGTCCCTTGTGGAGAATCAGGTCGATCGCCTCACAATGATCGGATACGTGCAGCCAGTCGCGGACATTCGCGCCGTCACCGTATACCGGAAGTTCCTCGTCTGCCAGCGCACGGCTGATCATCAGTGGAATCAGCTTCTCCGGGAAATGATACGGACCGTAGTTGTTGGAACAGCGGGATACTGTCACCGGAAGTCCGTAGGTTCTATGGTATGCCAGTACAAACAGATCCGCACTCGCCTTGGAAGAAGAGTACGGGCTGGAGGTATGAAGCGGGGTTGTCTCCGTGAAGAAGAGATCCGGGCGGTCTAACGGCAGATCGCCGTATACCTCATCGGTCGATACCTGATGATAACGTTTAATTCCATAGGTGCGGCAGGCATCCAGCAGGGTGGTCGTTCCCATGACGTTGGTACGGACAAACGCCTCCGGGTCCGTGATGGAACGGTCTACATGGCTCTCTGCTGCAAAGTTTACTACGATGTCCGGCTTTTCTTCCTCGAAGAGTTTAAACACAAAGTCGCGGTCTGCGATATCGCCGTGTACAAACTTGTAATTCGGCTTATCCTCTACCGGTTTCAGTGTCTCTAAGTTGCCCGCATAGGTCAGAAGATCCAGATTGATGATCTGATACTCCGGGTATTTATTTACCATATGGTGTACGAAGTTTCCGCCGATGAATCCGGCTCCGCCTGTCACGATAATCTTCATTGTTTTAACTCCTTTTAATTCTGATGTATTTTATCAACATATTTCCCATCCAGTACGTCTTTCAGATATTTGCCATACTGGTTTTTCTTGTATACCTCGTATGCCTCCAGCACTTCTTCCTTGCTGATCCAGCCGTTTAAGTACGCAATCTCCTCCAGGCACGCGATCTTGCGGTGCTGGTGGGTCTCTACTGTCTTAACGAAATTGGTTGCCTCAACTAAGGACTCATGTGTACCGGTATCGAGCCAGGTAAAGCCCTGTCCCAGAAGAATGACATCCAGATCGCCATTTTCCAGATAGATGCGGTTCAAATCGGTGATCTCAAGCTCGCCTCTGGCAGACGGTTTTAACTGTTTCGCATACTCTACTACCCGGTTGTCATAGAAATACAGACCCGTTACACAGTAATTGGACTTCGGTTTCTCCGGCTTCTCCTCGATGGAGATCGCCTTGCCCTGGTCGTCAAATTCTACGATACCGAAGCGCTCCGGATCATCGACATAGTAGCCGAATACAGTCGCGCCCTCTTTCTTGGCAGAGGCAGCACGCAGGCGTTTCACAAGTCCCTGACCCTGGAAAATATTGTCCCCCAGAATCATCGCTACGGAATCATCCCCGATGAACTCCTCGCCGATGATAAATGCCTGTGCCAGTCCATCCGGACTTGGCTGCACGGCATAGCTTAAATGTAAACCAAACTGATGTCCATCGCCCAACAATTCCTTAAAACGCGGTGTGTCATCCGGTGTCGAAATAATCAGAATATCCCGGATTCCCGCATTCATCAGAACGGAGATCGGATAGTAAATCATCGGTTTGTCATAAATCGGAAGCAGCTGTTTGGAAGTTACGCGTGTCAGCGGGTAAAGGCGTGTGCCTGAACCGCCTGCTAAAACGATACCCTTCATATCTTGTTCTCCTCATATGTTTTATTTTCACGCCTCTTTTCTAAAAAAAGGCAGATCTCATCACTATAAGTAATATACCACATTTGCCTGCTGCTTGCAAATTTATTTGCTTTGCACTTCTTTCTTGCATTGTACAATCGTAACTGTTCACGGGTAGGCACTTTTGGAACCGAAAGTGCCGTAAGAAAACGTGGTGGCAGCAGGAATTTGCCGTATTTAAATGCGGAGCCACGGCAAATTCCGTTACTGGGCACGTATGCGTGAACAGTAACGTACAATCCATAAGCATCATTCATCCACTGCATACACAATCGTCCGCGCATCCGCAAATTCATAACTGCACGTCACAAAGGAATACAAGTGGGAAACCTCCTCGTCCGGAAGTTCGCGAAACCAGCATCCCTCCGTCATTTCTTCTATATAAGGATGCATCTCCGACCGATCCGCAAATTCCGTCCTACGCCGTTCCCCCTGACTGCCCGCAGTGAGCGCTGCAATCAGACGGAGTGTCCGCCTTTTCCCATCTGGGAAATAGAGATAAGCCGTCCGATGCTTCTGGAAGAAATCTTCGTCTTTCAGGCGGATCAGCTCGGAAAACCGGCTTCCGTCCTTCATATGATGCCCGTAAAAAATCGAATGAAAATCCGATGCATCCGGTGCACTCTCGCAGTCCAGAAAGACAGTCCCGGCTGGATCTGGTTTTCCATCCAGCCCGATGCTGCGGTACGATTCATTGTCGGTTGTCTGGACAATCGGTTCGTCGATGTGAGTACCGGGAATGCGAATCCAGGCGATGACGTCGACATTCTGACATTTTAAGGCTGCGAAATCTGGCTGCCATATCGGCTCTGACGCATCTGAATCAGATTTTCCAGATAAATTCTGCTCTACATTTCCTTCAGATTGTGAATCTCTGTTTTCCGCCCTTCTAACCGCATCCCCCACACCATCCGCCAGAACCAGACATCCAATCACGATCAAAAAAGCACAGAAGATGCGGCGTGCCCAGCGGGCAGCGCCGTCTCCTGTGCGCTTCTTAGTACCCAAATTTTCCTTCCAGCGATTCATCTTCGCGGATCCAGTCTTCTACATCGACTTTTCGGTACTCATTTTTCGTATCACGGATATAGACATGTTCAATTCCGGCATTGATTACCATGCGCTTGCACATCGAACAGCAGCTCGATTTTTCCACATACCCACCGGTTCTCGCATCGACACCGGTCAGATACAGCGACGCGCCGATCATGCGCTCTCTGGAGGCACTGATCAGGGCATTGGCCTCGGCATGGACACTGCGGCACAACTCGTACCGCTCGCCGCGCGGCACATGAAGCTCTTCGCGGATGCAGCGACCGATATCGGAACAGTTTTTCCGTCCGCGCGGGGCGCCCACATAGCCGGTCGAGATAACCTCATCGTTATTCACAATCACTGCCCCGTAGTGCTTTCGCAGACAGGTACTCCGCTGCGAAACCATTTCCGCCAGATCCAAATAATAATTGACTTTATCTCTTCTTTCCATATAGGATCCCCCTTCCGTTTTCTCTAATTCTTTAGATGCCCTCATTCATCTTCGCCAGCTTCGCCGCCTGATCGGCTGCAATTAAGCTGTCAATGATCTCATACAGATCGCCGTCCATGATCGAATCGATCTTATACAAGGTCAGTTTGATGCGGTGCTCGGTCACACGTCCCTGCGGGAAGTTATAGGTACGGATCTTCTCGGAACGGTCACCGGTACCGATCTGGCTGCGGCGTTCTGCCGCTTCCTCGTTCTGGCGTTTCTCCAGCTCCAGATCATATAGCTTGGAACGCAGAAGACGGAACGCCTTTTCCTTGTTCTGTAACTGCGATTTCTCAGTCTGGCTGTAGATCACGATACCGGTCGGAATATGGGTCAGACGTACCGCGGAGTCAGTCGTGTTGACACACTGTCCACCGTTTCCGGACGCACGCATAACGTCAATACGGATATCTTTATCATCGATGACAACGTCCACATCCTCTGCCTCCGGCATCACGGCAACCGTCGCGGTCGAAGTATGGATACGTCCGCCGGACTCGGTCTCCGGCACACGCTGTACACGGTGGACACCGCTCTCGTACTTCATCTTGGAGTAAGCGCCCTGGCCGGTAATCATGAAAACGACCTCCTTGAAGCCGCCGATTCCATTTTCACTGACGCTGACAAGCTCAGTTTTCCAGCGGTTGCGCTCTGCAAAGCGCACATACATACGGTACAGTTCGGACGCAAATAATGCCGCCTCATCGCCGCCTGCACCTGCACGGATCTCGACGATAACGTTCTTTTCATCGTTCGGATCTTTCGGAAGAAGCAGAATTTTTAATTCCTGCTCCAGATCTTCAATGCGCTTTTTCGCAGCATTTAACTCTTCCTTCGCCATCTCGCGCATCTCCTCGTCGGATTCCTCATCCAGAAGCGCCAGACTGTCCTCTACGTCCTGTTTTGCCTTCTTATACTCTTTATATGCCTCCACAATCGGAGCCAGATCCGACTGCTCCTTCATCAGCTTGCGGAAACGATTTGTATCGCTTGCCACTTCCGGGCTTCCGAGCTCTTCCATCAGCTCTTCATAACGGATCAGCAAATCATCCAATCTGTCAAACATGATATCCTCCTCTATCGTCTAACGGTTCCACCGTGCCTTTACCACGCGATCCAGCCCCGGCTCATCCTTTATCACTTCTATCTCCCGATACCCGGCGATGGTCAGTATCCGGCTGACCGCCTCCGCCTGGTCATATCCTATCTCAAAATATACGCAGCCGCCCTTGTTCAGATGTTTGCTGCACTCCAGCGCCAGAACCCGGTAAAAATACAGACCGTCCTCGCTGCCGTCCAGCGCCAGCCGCGGCTCATGGTCGCGTACCTCCGGTTCCAGACCGTCGATCACCGCCGATGGGATATACGGCGGATTCGACACAATCACATCGTACATGACATCCGCCTCCACCGCCTGAAACAGATTGCTCTGCAAAAGTGTCAGGCTGTGTTCCTCGATCTCTGCCTGCAGGCGCGGTCCCTTTGCCAGCCACGTTTTCAGGCGGATGCACCACGGATCCTCCGATACCTGAAACGATTCTGACCGCGCAGTTCCCTTCTGAATCAAAAAGAGACGTCTCGCATTTTTCTTTGCCACGCGCAGCGCCGCCTCGGAAATATCCACCGCCGTCACGTTCTGGTAGCCGCCAAGCACGGCAAGGCTGATCGCGATACAGCCGGATCCGGTACACATATCCAAAAGTTTCAGATCCTTTTCCGGGTAATCCCGAAGAACCCGCTCAACTAACGTCTCCGTATCCTGGCGCGGAATCAGGACATTTTCATCGACAGAAAATGTCATTCCCATAAAATCCTGCATTCCCAGAATCTGCTGCAGTGGAATGCGCTCTGCCCGTTTCTGTAGCATTTCCTGATAGCGCCCATAGCCCTTTTCCAGGCGTTCCGCATGGATCGGACGGTTCTGATCCAGATAATAATGCACCCGGTCAATCCCGAACGCCGCTTCCATCAGATACCAGGCATCCGTCCCTGCGTCCGGCACACCCGCCTCACTTAAGCGCGCGCCGCCCTCATCCAACAGTTCTCTCCAGGTCAGGTCTGTTCTTCCGTTTTCCTCGCTCATCGACTCATCCCCTCTGTCGTACCGTGTTCTATTTATGACTCTTCCAGCTGCTTTTCCCAGCCTGGGAAATTCTCCGTCAGGTATTCTCTCCAGTCAAAAACTGCCTCGGTCGCCGCGATCGCCACCTCAATCATCGAGTCATCCGGCTCCTTCGTCGTCAGACCCTGCATCCACATACCCGGACGGCTCACCAGATCCATAAACTTCGAATTGCTCCGTCCGGCGCACTGCAATACCTCATATGATATACCCGCAATGACCGGAACCAGAATAATACGGCTCAAAATCCGCATCCAGATCGTATCGACCCGGATCACCATAAACATCAGAATACTGATCACCATGACAATCAATATGAAACTGGTACCACAGCGCTTGTGCTCCTTCGAGCTCTCGCGCACATATTTTACCGTCAGCGGATGTCCGTGTTCCACACAGTTGATGCACTTGTGCTCCGCCCCGTGGTACATAAAGGTCCGCCGGATGTCCTCCATCCGCGAAACGAGTTTAATATAGATAATAAAAATCGCGATCCGGATCACACCTTCCAGCACTGCCATCAGATGATCCGATGTGATAACTCCCTTAAACAGGTTCGCAATCCCCAGCGGCAGGAGCATAAAAATACCAATTGCCAGGATAAACGAAATTACCAGCACTGCTGCCATGATCGCACTCTCCAGCTTCTCGCCGAACACACGGTCTAAAAGCTGTTCGAATTTTCCCGGCTCTGCATCCTCATCATCCTCAAAAAAGCTGGCGGAATACGACAGACTCCGCATGCCGATGATCATCGAATCTGCAAACCGGAACACGCCGCGCACAAACGGGATCTGTAAAATCTTCGCTTTTTTCGTGATACTCTGGTATGTGTCTTTTTTTACTTCTATCTCTTTGTCAGGCCGGCGGACTGCCACTGCATAGTCCTCGCCTTTCATCATCATGATTCCTTCAATTACCGCCTGACCGCCAATTCCTGAATACTTCATGCTGTCCTTTCAAAATAAAAAAAGAAGAAAACAAAAAGGCTGAGTTTAATGTCGCCACTAAAACCCAACCTTTACATGGTTCAAACTTATTTGCCTGCGTTGATGCCGTACTTGCGGTTGAACTTATCGATACGTCCGCGGGCAGCGGCTGCTTTCTGCTGGCCTGTGTAGAATGAATGGCACTTGGAGCAAACCTCTACGTGGATGTCTTTCTTGGTAGAACCAGTTACGAACTCGTTACCACAGTTGCAAACTACTTTTGCCTGATAATAGGCTGGATGGATTCCTTCTCTCATTTCTTTCACCTCTCTGAATTTTTCATTGCGATTTCCGACCGCTTTTTAGTTGCAAGCCGTCTTAAAACGGCTCTATATAAAGCTCTGCACACCCAGGCACGCTATTCCATCATTTAAGCGTTCCTTCCACTCGTAAGGACGACTCACGCGGATGTCAGAACTACCGTCTGTTAATACAGCCTTATAATTATATCATGGTGCGTACTTTTTAGCAAGCAATTTTATCTATTTTTCAATACTATTTTTCTTCTTACAGTCCTGTTTTCCTGCCTGGAAGAAAGTCCTCACAGATGCGCTATTGGTGAAACATGATTTTTAGTAAAATGACCCCTTTTTCCGCGTGATCTCCACAAATTCCGCATTGTTCTTCGTCTTGGCAAACAGATCCAGGATTCGCTCGACGGTATCCTCCGGTTTCTGCGTGTTGGTCGCCTTGTGGACGATATCGACCGCTTCCGCCTCGGCGGACGAAAGAAGCAGATCATCTCTTCGCGTACCGGAACGCAGGATATCGATCGCCGGGAAGATGCGCTTCTCGGAAAGTTTGCGGTCAAGCACCAGCTCCATGTTGCCGGTTCCCTTAAATTCCTCGTAAATAACATCGTCCATACGGCTGCCCGTCTCAATCAGCGCGGTCGCCAGAATCGTCAGGCTGCCGCCCTCGCGTATATTTCTCGCCGCACCGAAGAAGCGCTTCGGCATATGCAGCGCTGCCGGATCCAAACCACCTGAAAGAGTTCGTCCACTCGGCGGAACCACCAGGTTGTAAGCCCTTGCCAGACGGGTGATACTGTCTAAAAGAATCATAACGTCCCTTCCGTGCTCAACAAGGCGCTTCGCCCGTTCTACTACCATCTCCGACACACGTTTATGACGCTCCGGCAGCTCGTCAAACGTCGAATAGATGACCTCGACATTTTCTCCCGTTACCGTCTCACGGATATCTGTCACCTCCTCCGGACGCTCATCGATCAGAAGGATGATCAGGTGCATTTCTGGATGGTTCTTTGTGATGGTCGTCGCCACCTGCTTTAACAGGGTGGTCTTTCCGGCTTTTGGCGGAGATACGATCATGCCTCGCTGTCCTTTTCCGATCGGGGACAGCAGATCCATCACGCGCATCGCCATGGAAGTCTTAACCCCCGGATATTCCAGGTGCAGACGTTCATTTGGGAAAATTGGCGTCAGATTTTCAAAATTCGGGCGTTTTTCCACCACGCTGGTCGGGTATCCATTGACCGAATTAATATATAATAATGCGGCAAATTTCTCCGTCGCCGACTTCACACGACGGCTTCCGCGCACGATATCACCAGTTTTCAGATTAAAACGGCGGATCTGGGACGGCGCCACATAGACGTCATTTTCACCCGGCAGGAAGTTTTCACAACGGATAAATCCAAATCCATCCGGCATAACCTCCAGGATTCCGTTCGCCTCGATTCCGCTGTCCAGCTCCTGAAATTCATTTTTCAGATCCTCCATGCGTGCATTTTCCACCTCGGTACGGGTGCTTTCCATCTGCTGCACCGGCGCGGTACGTTCCGGCTGACTGTACTCGGAGGCTGCTTCTGCCATCTGCGGTGCCGGTGCGGTATGTTCCGGCTGGCTATACTCGGTTCTTGCGCTCATCGCTTCATTGTAATTGTTACGCGGCACATAGGAATTTCTCTGATACCCCTCTCGCTGCGTGTACTCCCGTCTGCGGTTATCCTGATAACGGGTATTATTATTCTCACGGCGTGTATAGGAGCCGTATTCATTCCGGCGGTATCCGCCTTCGCTGCGGCGCTCATAGCTGGAATTCTGCCCTCCTGCAGCCCGTTCTCCGTTGGCAGATCTCCGCGGCTGCGAATACGTCTGTGCCGATGTATTCTGCCCTGCATCAGTTCTGCGCGGCTGCACGTGCATTTCCGTTCTCTCTGCCAGTTCCGCCGATCCGGCCGGATGCTCACTGACAGAAGCCTGGGGCGTTTCTTCTTTCTGTCCCCCTTCCGCCGGCTTCTCAAGTTCGCACAGCCTGTCTATGATCTCCGCCTTTTTCAGGGTGCTGATCCCCTTTAACCCCTGTGCCTTCGCCATTTCCCGAAGCTGCACCAGAGGGAGTGTCTTTAATTTTTCTCTCATATAATTCTCCTTACCCTGTTTAATTGTGTCATATTCTCTGGGATTCAAAAATCAGAAATAAGAAACGTGTGGATGTCTTCCAGGTACTTACACGAAACCGGACAGGCAGATACCTGCCCGGCATACCTTTTTAACATAGCCTTTTATGCTGTGACTGCTCTTTATCCTGCAGCCACCTTGGTTTTATTATAAACGGTTTTCATAAAAATTCAAGTAAACATTTTCTTCATACATATCAATTCAGGAACATAGTAACTGTTCACAGGTAGGAATTTTCTGAACTGAAAATTCCGTACGATACAGTTCCGGCAGCAGATTTTGCCGATTTGGAATGCGTAGCATCGGCAAAATCCCGTTGCTGGGCACACGTGTGTGAACAGTAACGGAACATATGAAAATTGTTTTCCATCTCAAATCAAAATCTATCTGAAAAGAAGCTTTTCTCATTCAGAGCCCTTCAGGAAGTGCAGCCACTCCCCAATCTTCTTCTCATACCCATTTTCTGACGGGCGGTAAAATGTGCTGCCCTCCAGTCCATCCGGCAGGTACTGCTGCTTCACATAATGGTTCGGATAATCATGTGCATACTTGTACCCGTCGCCATGCCCCAGCTTCTCCGCCCCGCTGTAATGGCAGTCGCGCAGATGGGACGGCACCGTAAAGTTGCCCTTTAACCTAACCGCCTCCTGTGCCTCATCGACCGCCACATACGCCGCGTTGCTCTTCGGCGCGCTCGCCACATAGGTAGCCGCCTGCGACAGGATAATCCGCGCCTCCGGCAGACCAATCCGCTCCACTGCCAGCGCCGCGCTGACCGCAACCTGAATCGCCTGCGGATCCGCATTGCCGACATCCTCCGATGCACAGATCATGATACGCCGCGCAATAAATTTGATATCTTCGCCTGCATCCAGCATCTTCGCCAGATAATAAACCGCCGCATCCGGATCGGTACCGCGCATACTCTTGATAAACGCTGAGATCGTATCGTAATGGTTGTCCCCCGTCTTGTCATACTTCACGGCACGGCGCTGGATGCACTCCTGGGCTACATCGAGTGTGATGTGAATCAGCCCATCTTCACTCCGTTCCGTTGTGAGAATACCAAGCTCGATCGCATTGAGCGCCGCGCGCGCGTCTCCGCCTGCCATATCAGCCAGAAAATCGAGCGCCTCGTCCGTCGCCTCCGCGCGATAGCTTCCCATACCCTTTTCCTTGTCATGGAGCGCCCGCTCTAAAAGCTCGCGGATATCCGCATTTTCCAACGGTTTCAGCTCAAAAATACGGGATCGGGAAATCAGCGCCCCATTGACCTCAAAATACGGATTCTCCGTCGTCGCACCAATGAGCAGAATCGTACCATCCTCAACAAACGGCAGAAGATAGTCCTGCTGCCCCTTATTAAAGCGGTGAATCTCGTCGATAAACAGGATCGTGCGCTTTCCGTACATCCCCAGTGCATCCTTGGCATCCTGCACGACCTGTTCCATATCTTTTTTCCCCGCCACCGTCGCGTTAAGCTGCTCAAAACGCGCGCTCGTCGTGTTTGCAATCACGCGCGCCAGCGTCGTTTTGCCCGTTCCGGGCGGTCCGTAAAAAATCAGCGATCCGAGCTTATCCGCCTTGATCGCCCGGTACAAAAGCTTATCCTTTCCTATGATATGCTTCTGTCCCACCACCTCGTCAAGCGTGGACGGGCGCAGCCTGGATGCCAGCGGTGCCTCCTGCTCGATCGTATTTTTCCGCATATAATCAAATAAATCCATCGTATCCTCTCAATCAATCAGACATTCTTCTATTGTAACAAAAGTATATCCCTCCGCCGTCAATGTGTCAATCGTTTCAAGCGCTGCATCGACCGAAGTCTGATATGCATCATGCATCAGCACCACCGTGTGAACCGCCGCATTTTTACAGATATGCTTCACAATCCGCGCCGTATTCCGGCTTTTCCAATCCAGCGTATCGACGTCCCAGAACACCGGCGTCATCGACACTCTCTCCTGAAGTTCCGTACTCCATGAACCATACGGCGGACGTATGTATTCCGGACGTTTTCCCGTGACCGCCTCGATCCAATCGGCCGTCTCCCGAATCTCCTCCACGCTCTTTTCAATCGGCTGGTGCGCCAGATCCACATGTGCCATGCAGTGAACCCCGATGAGATGACCGTCTTTAGCCATCTGTCGCACCAGTTCCTCATTACCCGGAATATTTTCCCCGACCAGAAAAAAAGAGGCTTTCACGCCCCTCTCGCGCAAGCCGTCCAGCAGCTTTTTCGTGTACACCCTGTGCGGTCCGTCGTCGAAGGTCAGCGCCAGCTCCCCGCCGGAAAAGCATTCCGGGGAGGAAACCGTTTGGTTCGTCTGGTCCGCCTGCTCCACTTCCGCCAAATCTTCCCACTGCATCCCCACTGCCAGCCTGCACACGATTCCTAAGAAACACAGATCCAGCAGCACTGCCGTGCACAGGCAGAGCAGTTTTTTCCTCATGGAACCCTTATTTTGAATGATCCGATTTACCATTTTAGATGTATCAGCCCTGAACTGTGACAGGGCATCCCCTTTATATTTGCGTTTCCGCTTCCATGTATTATATGAACGCAAAAAAGGATCCAGACCTCCGCATTTCTGTCAGGTCTGAATCCTCTTTTTCTATTTAATGTGCTCTCGGAATCTTTCCGCCAGCCGCAAAAGCAAGTGCAGGAAAGACTCCGAGCGTACATTTTAACCTACTAGCGCCGAAATACCAAAGTAGGACAGCACCACGATACCAAGCACAATCCGATAATATCCGAAAAACTTGAAATCATGCTTGCGGACATATCCCATCAGGAACTTGATCGAGTACACGGACACGCCAAATGCGACCACCATACCAAGAACCAGATAAATGAACTCCGCGAAAGAAAATCCGCCGCCCTGAATGAAAAATTTCACAATCTTTAAAAAACTCGCACCGAACATAACCGGAATCCCAAGGAAGAATGAAAACTCTGCCGCCGCCGGACGTGAACAGCCGATCAGCATCGCGCCCAGAATCGTCGCGCCCGAACGGGAAGTACCCGGAATCATCGCCAGCACCTGGAAACAGCCGATCAGCGCCGCTGTCTGGAACGAAATCTGCGTCACGCGCTCAATCGGAAAATGACGGTGCACGTTTCGATTTTCCAGTACGATAAACAAAACGCCGTAGAGAATCAGCATCGCTGCTACGACATAGCCGTTCATCAGCTTATCCATGAAATGGTCAAGCGGAAGCCCAATCACCGCTGCCGGAATGCAGGCTATAATAATTTTTATCCACAAACGGATTGTACCGCGCTTCTGCGCCATCGATTTGTGCGGTGAAAACGGATTCAATTTATTGAAATACAGCACCATAACCGCCAGAATCGCACCCAGCTGGATGACAACCATAAACACTTCCCGGTACGCCTCGCTGACATCCAGATGGATGATCTCATCCACCAGAATCATATGCCCGGTACTGCTGATCGGAAGCCATTCCGTGAAACCTTCCACGATTCCCAGTACAATTACCTTTAAAATCTCAACAAAACTCATGTCTGCTCCTTCCTACACGTTTTCTATCTGCCAGTCGATCGGGGCAACACCATGCTCTTTTAAAAATTCATTGGTCTTGCTGAATGGGCGGCTGCCGAAAAATCCGCGGTACGCAGACAGCGGGCTCGGATGCGGTGCTTCGAGAATCAGATGCTTCGGATTATTAAGCATCGATTTCTTCGCTTGTGCCGGACGTCCCCACAGAATAAATACCATCGGACGGTCCTGCTCATTTAAGATCTTGATCGCAGCGTCCGTAAACTCCTCCCAGCCGATTCCACGGTGGGAATTTGCCTGATGTGCGCGGACGGTCAGAACTGTGTTCAGCAGCATGACTCCCTGCTTCGCCCATTTCGTCAGATAGCCATTGTTCGGGATGTAGCAGCCGAGATCATCGTGCAATTCCTGATAAATATTCACCAGGGACGGCGGGATTTCCACATCCGGCTTTACCGAAAAGCAAAGCCCATGCGCCTGTCCCGGACCATGGTAGGGATCCTGACCTAAAATAACCACCTTTACCTCGGAAAGAGGGGTAAAATCAAATGCATTGAAAATATCATTCGCATCCGGATATACAACATGCGTCTCATATTCCCGTTTCACAGTATCGTATAACTTTCTGTAATATGGCTTTTTAAACTCTCCGCTGAGCGGAGCCAGCCAGTCATTACTGATTGCTCCCATTGCCCTATCCTCTCGTCCATGTCATTTTCTGTCGTTTTCTGTCAAACGATGGTTCCATTTTAGCACAATCGAAGCGGTTTCTCAAGTTTTGCTTCCCAAATGTCCCCTCCGCAGATAAGTGGACGTTACTGTTCACGCATACGTGCCCAGTAACTAAGTGGACTCTCAATCGCAGGAAGCAAAATTGCGGATAAAGCCGACCGAATTCTGCGGAATCGATACGGTCCTCTCCTGAATATCTCCGACAATCTGGTAAAACTTCTGGTTTATCCGATACATATGCGATTTGCGGTTAAAAAAGACCGTCTTTTCAAAGGGCCAGCGGATGACGGTCGGCGTCTTGAAATCCACTCCCAGCTCGAGAATCAGAAGCGCATGGTTTAAGGTTCCAGCCAGCCATTCCCGGTAGAGATTCCAGCTTTTCAAATAACCTTCCTCGATATACGGATTCGCCAGAACTGTGTTTTCTGTCAGCGGTGCCCCACAGTGCGGGCAGATACCATCCGCCACCTCGCCGCGCTCCCAGATATCCTTCGTACAGCCTTTCGAACACTGAAGCCAGTTCACATTACCGCACGGCGCCGTGATTTTCGCTTCATCCAACGAGCTTTCAAAGATGCGCGCATCCTTTGCGGTTGTCACGATAAAATAATCCTTCCCCTCTGTCATCGATGCCAGCGCCCGGTATGCCTCCTGTACCTCCGCGCCTCCCGCCTTTTCCCATTCGCTTCCAAGCCCAATCAGCAGAAATTCGCACGCCTTAAGCCGTTCCCGAAGCGTTTTAAGTTCCTCATCTGCTGCCGTTTCATTTCTTGTCTTCTCTGCCATCTTGATTTGATTCCCCCGTTTAAAAAAGAGTCTGCATCTTCGCGGAGCGTTTTTTTATTTCATAGGACGCAATTTCCCATGAAATAAAAAGAGCCTGGCATGCGCTCACGCACACGCCAGACTCCCCATCTGTAATGCAATTAGCTCTATGCGAAATTACTTAAATTACTTTAAGGTAACTTTAGCGCCTTCAGCCTCTAATTTAGTCTTGATGTCCTCAGCCTCTTCCTTGGAAGCGCCAGCCTTAACTACCTTCGGAGCACCGTCAACTACTTCCTTAGCCTCTTTCAGACCAAGACCTGTAGCTTCACGAACTACCTTGATAACTTTAACTTTGTTCGGGCCAACCTCTGTCAGCTCTACGTCGAACTCAGTCTTCTCTTCTGCTGCCTCAGCTGCACCTGCTGCTGCTACAACAACGCCTGCTGCTGCGGATACACCGAACTCTTCCTCGCAAGCTTTTACTAAATCGTTTAACTCTAATACGGATAATTCTTTGATTGCCTCAATGAACTCAGCTGTTGTTAACTTTGCCATTTTAATATTCCTCCTGTGATTGAATTTTAAATCGGCCTTATGCGGCCTCTTGCTTTACTATGCGGCTCTCACGCACCTTACACCCTGCTTTGCGGGTAAGGGTCTTATGCCTCCTGCTGCTCTGCGATCTGTTTGATAACACGAGCGAAGTTTGTGATCGGAGACTGCATGCTTCCAAGAAGTTTTCCAAGAAGAACTTCTCTGGACGGGATGGTTGCGATAACCTGCATGCCCTTTGCATCGTAGTAAGTATCCTCTACAACGCCGCCCTTGATCTCAAGCTTGTCTGCTTTTTTAGCGAACTCAGCTAAAATTCTTGCCGGAGCTGTAGCATCCTCTTTGGATACAGCCAGAGCGGTCGGACCCTCCAGATTCGGCTCCAGAGCCTCGAACGCGGTACCCTTAGCAGCGAAACGAATCATGGTGTTCTTATATACTTTATAAGTAACACCAGCTTCTCTTAACTGCTTACGGAGCTGTGTGTCCTGCTCAACTGTCAGTCCACGGTAGTCAACTACTACTGCGCCCTTAGCGCCGTTGAATAATTCTGCGATTTCAGCAACAACCGGCTGCTTTAATTCAACTTTTGCCATGATTGGTTTACCTCCTGTTTTATTTCTATAACCGCCTGGTAAACGTTTTCTGTAAAATAAAATCCCTCCGTCACTCGCAGGACAGGGGGATAGAAATATACAACGATATCAGTTCCCTCGGCAGGCGTATTAACCTTATGCCTTTCGGCACCTGCTGTCTTCGGCAGTTAAACACGATAAGTACTATAACATAGAAGTCAAGGGTTGTCAATAGACCTATTAACTTTTTTTATTTTTTAAAAATGCAGCCGCAACCTCCATATCCTCCGGCGTTGTCACCTTGATATTCCGGTAAGACCCTTCGGTCAGGCGTACCTTGTGATCGGTCATCGTCTCGACCACCATCGCATCATCCGTCACTCCCTGCTGGTACTCTTCCCGACTCATCATCTTGTCATACGCCGCGCGGATCAGCGGGTAAGTAAATCCCTGCGGTGTCTGAATCATCCAGACATGCGCCCGTTCCGGCGTCACAGAGGCAAATCCGTCCGCATCCGCCAGCTTGACCGTATCCTTTGACGGCATGCCTGCCACTGCTGCGCTATAACTTCGTATATCTGATACGATACGTTCAATCATCGACTCATCCACAAACGGACGCGCCCCGTCATGAATCAGGACGCAGTCCCCCTCCCCATAGGAAAGCTGGCTGCCGAGCGCCTTTAAACCCTCGTAGACCGAATGGTAGCGCTCTTTTCCGCCCGCAACGATAGCGCGCACCTTGGAAAATCCATATTTTCCTACAATCTCGTCCCGGCAGTACGCGATCTCATCCGCCCCGGTCACCAGAATCACATCATCGACCCGGCTCTCCTCAAACGCGTGAAGTGCATACCAGATGACCGGCTTTTCCTCCAGAAGGAGAAACTGCTTCTGAATCTTGCTTTTCATCCGTTTTCCCTGCCCGGCTGCCAGAACGATAGCGGCGGTGCGGGTCGGATGCGGTGTAATTTTCTCTTTCCCAAATTGATCCAATGTATGTTCCATCTCGTTTCTCCTCCATGCCAGAACGATCTCTTAAAACACTCTTTTTCCACTTTTTGTCAAATCAATATTTTAAAAAAACTAACCGCAAAACAATTCTTCCTGAAAAAATTTGTATTATCTCTCGCCCAGCTTCAAATTCGGCACCGCATTCAGATCCCAGCCTGCACGCGCGCCCTTCTTATATTCATAGTACGCCGCCGCGCCGATCATCGCCGCATTGTCCGTACAGAAGATCGGTGACGGATGGAAGAACTGGATGCCCGCCTCTTTACAGGCCTTCTCCATGCCCGCCCGGAGAGCGGAGTTGGATGCCACACCGCCGGCGATCGCCACGCGCTTATAGCCGTGCTGTTTCGCCGCCTCGATCGTGCGCGATACCAATACTTCCACAACCGCATTCTGGAACGAAGCCGCCAGATCCGGCACATGGATCTCCTCACCCATCATTTTCGCATGGTTAATATAATTTAAGACCGCCGATTTTAAGCCGCTGAAGCTGAAATCATATGGATTGTCGCCCACTTTTGCCCGTGGAAACTCAATCGCATGTGGATTTCCCTCTTTTGCCGCCTTATCGACCTTCGGGCCGCCCGGATAACCGAGCCCGACCGCGCGTGCCACCTTGTCAAACGCCTCGCCTGCTGCATCGTCTCGGGTGCGTCCCAGAATCTCAAATTCGCCATAATCTTTCACAATCACCAGATGTGTATGTCCGCCTGACACGATCAGGCACATGAACGGCGGTTCCAGATCCGGATTTTCGATGAAATTTGCCGATACGTGCCCCTCGATATGGTGTACGCCGACCAGCGGCTTCTTCGCCGCATACGCGAGTGCTTTGGCTTCCGCCACACCGACCAAAAGCGCGCCAACCAGCCCTGGACCGTAGGTAACTGCAATCGCCGTCATCTCCTCCAGACTCATATGTGCCTCTGTCAGCGCCTCTTCAATAACCTGGTTGATCTTCTCGATATGCTTTCTCGACGCAATCTCCGGCACAACGCCGCCAAACAGCGTGTGAAGATCGATCTGGGAAGATATGATATTGGAAAGAACGGTACGTCCGTTTTTCACGACTGAAGCTGCCGTCTCATCACAGGAACTCTCGATTGCAAGAATGTAAACATCTTCTGATGGGTGTCCGTTTTCTGTATCATGCACGGAAATCTCTGCCCCCGATACCGGAGCTTTCCCTAGTCCCCGTTCCAATGCTCCTGAAACTGGCATTTCCATCCGTTCGTCCTTCTTTTCTTCTATATTCTCTCTCTTTTCTTCCGTCTGCATCGCCCTTACTCCTCATCAAATCCCAGCTCTGCCGTCCAGCCATCGCGGGCGGCTTTCGCTCTCGGGAATATCTCACGCACTTTATCCATATAATCATCCGGACGGATGAGCGACGGGCTGTAATGAGTCAGCCACATTTCCTTCGGCTGGGCCTCCTTCGCCAGGTGCGCCGCCTCCTGGAATGTCATATGCTTGTATTCTCTCGCCTTGGCTTCTTTCCCGTCCTCGCCGTACATGCCTTCACAGATAAACAGATCCGCATCCTTCGCGTACTCCGCAATTACCGGAAGCGGTCTCGTATCGGTACAGTATGCCACCTTGATTCCCTTCCGGTCACCTCCGAGCACCATATCCGGTGTCAGCGTTCTGCCTTCCTCCTCGATCGTCTCCCCCTTCTGCAGGCGGCTCCAGAACTTCTGCGGAATCTCCTGCGCCCGCGCGCGTTCCACATCGAACCGTCCCTTTCTCGGAATCGAAATCGAGTACCCATAACAGGTCACATTATGGTTGACCCGGTACGCATCGAGCACATACGGTCCAATCTGAAGCTGCTGTCTCGGCTCCGTCAGCTCGATAAACTCAAGCGGAAACGGCAATTCCGGCGCGATCGTCCGCAGTGCCGTCACCACGCGTTCCAGTCCCTTCGGTCCAATCATCGTGATCGGCTCCGTCCGCTCCGCATTTCCCATCGTCAACAAAAGTCCCGGCAGACCGCTGATATGATCCGCGTGATAATGTGTAAAACAAATCACATCCACCGGCTTTGGGCTCCAGCCCTTTTCTTTCAACGCAATCTGCGTGCCTTCCCCGCAGTCTATCAGCAAATTGCTGCCCGAGCAGCGGACCATCAAAGCCGTCAGCCACCGATACGGCAGCGGCATCATCCCGCCCGTTCCCAGCAAACATACATCTAACATGAAACATCCTCTTTTCTATTAAATAAATGATTCATAATAAATCTTTTTAATTAAAAGTCATGCAAAAAGCTGTCAAAACAGCTTTTCTCCTAACTCCCATATCATTTAATAATATCATAAAGAAATACTATGTTGCAAGCCAGAAATTCAGCAATCCAATTCACTGGAGAGACGCAGATGGCGCACCGCCTGTCCCACGTTTCTCCGTCCCCCTCACGACTCTACAATAGTTCCGTCCTCTCCTCCTTATCTGCCTCAATCAGAAATTCCCGCGTCACTCCATCATAGCACTCCTCGCACAGATCAAAATGATGCACCTCCCCATCTTTCTCCGAAAAATAGTCCCATGCCACATCAAAATGCGCCGCTCCTTCGCGCAGAATGCCTTCTTTCACCGCCAGCTTCTTCCCGCACCGGTTGCAGACAACCGACAGAAGAATGCCGCTCTCTCCATATTTTCTCATGCTCTCCTCGCCTTTCTCTTCTATATACGCAAAATGGAGAAGCCATGTCCTCCACAGCTTCTCCATCATTATACTGTTTTTTATACCGGTTTTTAAGCGGAAAGTGCTGGAAATACTTACAGTACCTTATATCCCTTCGATGTCAGGCAGATGCTGACCTCCCTCACATCATCCGTGTGAAGCACCATAACCGGCTTGCCAGAATCACGATTGAAAGAGAGATACAGGTAATCTACATTGATATTGCTCTCTTCGAGGGAAATTAACAGACGGTTGAGTGCTCCGACCTCGTCATCCAGTTCGACGCCAAGCACCTCTGTCAGACGGCAGAGATAACCTGCTTCCGCCAGCACTTTCTCCGCGTGCTCTGGATTAGAAACAACCATACGGATAATACCGTACTCCGCACTGTCATTCGTGATCGAACCCCAGATGTTAATATTCTCCTTCTGAAGAAGGGATGTAATATTCTGTAAACGTCCTTTCTTATTCTCTGCAAAAATAGATACCTGACTCAGCATATGAACCTCCTACCGTTCTTTTTTAATTTAACACTGTAAAGTGTTACGCTTTTATCTGTTAAACAGTATACTCATTTCCATTTCATCTGTCAATGCTTTTTCCGCTTCTTTTCCAATAAATCAGCGCATCTTCCGTCGGCCCGCTGTAATAATTCTTCCGAACCGCCTCTTTCTGAAAGCCATACGCCTCATACAGCGCAATCGCCGGGGCATTGGATGCACGCACCTCCAAGGTGATATCCTCGACGTTTTCTTCCTCTGCTTCCCTTAACAGCCGTTCCATCAGAAGCCGCCCATAGCCGCGCCCCCGGCACGCGCCGTGAACCGCGATCCGCATCAGCTCGCCTTCCCCGGCAATGACGCGGAAATTGCTGTAGCCACGGACGGTTTCATCCTCTTTCAGCACCCAGGTTTTATCCCAGCTGCTCGTCAGCAGATCCTGTAAAAGCTTCTCCGACCATGCATCCGAAAAGCATTCCAGTTCCAGTGCCCGAACAGCAGGAAGATCCCCCGGCTGAAAATCCACTATCTGAACACGAAGCTCTTTTTGCGTTCCCGTTCCTGCCGCCATTATTTCTTCTCCACGACTACAATACCGGCTGCCAGCTTATCCATCTCGCCCTGGCGCTCTGCGACCTCGCGCTCGCGCTCCGCCTGCGATTTCCGCAGATAATCCGGCTTGTGCTCGGCTGCCGTCTCGGTCTTTCCCTCTGCCAGATACACTGCGCCAAGCGCTGCCACCGCCGAAGCTCGCTGACGGCTCGCCTGTGCCGGTGCAAACGAATACGGCACCTTCATCTCTTCCTCGATCACCGCCCGGTTGACCGGCACACCGTCCCCCAGGAAAATCACGCGCTCGCCGCGCTCATTTAACTCGGCAATCAACGCATGGATATCCGTAATGTACTGTTCCTTCACAATCTCGAACTTCTCTTCATACCGATAGAGTCCCGTGTACACCTGCTGCCGTCTCGCATCCAGCATCGGGCAGATGAGCGCCGAAGCCCCGTACAGACAATATCCCATCGCATCCATCGTCGGCACATGGATCAGCGGCTTCTTGAGCGCCAGTCCCAGTCCTTTCGCTGTCGCAGAGCCAATCCGAAGCCCCGTAAAAGAGCCCGGACCGCCGGATACTGCGATTGCATCGATGCTTTCCAACGGCACCTCCAGCATTTTCACAATCTCATCAATCATCGGAAGAAGTGTCTGCGAATGCGTTTTTTTCAGATTCACCGTATATTCCGCCGTGATCACATCATCCGTAACAATAGCAACCGATGCCACCAGGGATGCGCTTTCGATTCCCAAAATTCTCATTTTCTCTTTCCTCCTGTCGCCGGCTACTGCTCGTTTACTGAAATTTTCCGATAATCAAAGCCCTTTTCCAGATCCTTTTCAATCGTGATCTGGATCGGATGTTCCGGCAGGATCTCGCGGATGCGCTCCGACCATTCGATCAGGCAGATACCCTCGCCGTAGAAATAGTCCTCATAGCCAATCTCATCCATCTCGTCCACATCGCCGAGACGATATACATCAAAATGGTAAAGCGGCAGGCGCCCATCGTCGTACTCCTGCACGATCGTGAAAGTCGGGCTGTTGACCGGTTCCTGAATTCCAAGTCCCGCGGCAAACCCCTGCGTAAAAACCGTCTTTCCTACGCCCAGATCACCATTCAAACAATACACCTGCCCTGCCTGCGCTTCCATTCCAAGCTTTTTTCCAAACGCATACGTCTCTTCCGGGCTGTTTGTTTCTATCATCATGCTCGAATTCCTCTTCTCTTTTCCTGCGGCAGATTTCTTGTAAGCATACTGAGAAAAATCTGCTCCTCCGAACCTCTGAACACGCGCTTCGGCATCAGGTACGCCTTGTCTCGACCCAGGTAAAGCACATATATTCCCGCGATCTTTTTCACTTTTACCAGCTTATCCCAGCTGATCTCACCCTTGCAGTTCGCCTGGCGGGCACGGATGCCCTCGTCTCCAATGTGAAATACAATCTCAGCTCCCGTTTTCGCATCCCCGGCGGTGCGCTCTGCCTGTTTCCAGATTGCAAAAATCTGAAAGCCTGTCAAGGCAATCACTCCCAGAATCACCAGATTCGTCACCTGCGTTCCCAGACGTTCCTCGCTGGCTGCCGCTGCAATAATAACGAGCACCGTCAGTATGATGCATCCGATTCCACGCAGTCCCGCCCAGAAATTGTACATCGAATAAATAAAAATCTCTTTTGGCTGTATTTTTACACGTAAGTCCATTTTATCTTCTCCCTAATTTTCTATGCCTTATCCGCCGCCCCATTCCAGTCAGCGCTCCTGCATCCTATAACCAACGGCTGAATCTGCCGTGGTTTACTTCGTCTCCCGGATTTTCATCGTCAGCGAAATGCGCTTCTTCGCCACATCAACCGCCAGCACCTTGACCTCCACGATATCCCCGACGCTGACCGCCTCCAGCGGATGCTTGATATAGCGGTCTGTCATCTGGGACACGTGAACCAGACCATCCTGATGCACGCCGATATCCACAAACGCACCGAAATCAATGACATTCCGCACGGTTCCTTTTAAAATCATGCCCGGCTTCAAATCCTTCATTTCCAGCACATCCGTGCGGAGAATCGGCTTTGGCATCTCCTCACGCGGGTCGCGCGCCGGTTTTTCCAACTCGCTCACGATATCGAGTAAGGTCGGCTCGCCGATCGAAAGCTCTTTTGCCAGCTTTGCCGTATCCGCGATCTCCTTGCGGATATTGCGGATGCCGCCCGCCGCGATCTCCTTCGGATCATGTCCAAGCTGCTTTAAAAGTGCCTCCGCTGCTTTATAGCTCTCCGGGTGCACACTCGTCGCATCGAGCGGATTCTTGCCGCCCTGGATCCGCATAAATCCGGCGCACTGTTCATACGCCTTCGGTCCCAGCTTCGCCACCTTCAAAAGCTCACGGCGCGTTGAAAATGCGCCATTCTCCTCCCGATATGCCACGATATTTTTCGCAATCGTCTTGTTAATGCCGGAAATATAGGCGAGCAACGGCGCCGATGCCGTATTCAGATCCACGCCGACCTTATTTACGCACGTTTCCACCACGCCCTGAAGCGCCTCGCTTAAATTTTTCTGGTTCATATCATGCTGGTACTGACCGACTCCAATGGATTTCGGATCAATTTTTACCAGCTCCGCCAGCGGATCCTGCAGGCGTCTCGCGATCGATGCCGCACTTCTCTGTCCGACGTCAAACTGCGGAAATTCCTCCGTCGCCCGCTTACTCGCCGAATAAACCGACGCACCCGCCTCATTGACGATGACATACTGAACTTTCTCCGGAATTTCTTTTAAGAGTTCCACGATGATCTGCTCAGATTCTCGGCTTGCCGTACCATTCCCCACTGAGATCAGGGAAATGCCGTACTTGCGGATCAGCTTTTTCACGATCTCCTTCGACTCTTCCACGCGGTTCTGCGGCGCAGTCGGGTAAATGACCGTCGTATCGAGCACTTTTCCCGTCTCATCCACAACTGCCAGCTTGCAGCCCGTCCGGAATGCCGGATCCCAGCCGAGCACCACGCATCCTGCGATCGGCGGCTGCATCAGGAGCTGTTCCAGGTTCTTGCCAAATACCTGAATCGCGCCGTTCTCTGCCGTTTCTGTCAGCCCCGCGCGGATCTCGCGCTCGATCGCCGGTCCGATCAGGCGGCGGTAGCTGTCCAAAATCACTTCTTCCATCACGCGCGCCGCATCCCCATCTGGGCGGATAATCAGCTGTTTCTCCATATACCGGACAATCTGCTCCTCCGGCGCTATAAGCTTCACGCTCAGAATCTTCTCTTTCTCACCGCGGTTGATCGCCAGCACACGATGTCCCGCCAGCTTTTTGACTGGTTCGGAGAAATGATAGTACATCTCGTACACCGACTGTATCTTCTCATCCTTTGCGGATGCCTCCAAAAGACCGTCCTGCATCGTCTTTTTACGTGCGTAGTTGCGGTATTTTGCCATCTCGCTGATCTGCTCAGCCAGAATATCACGCGCGCCGTCTATTGCCTCTGAAACATCTGCAACACCCTTTTCTTCCGACACGTACTTCGCCGCCTCCGCCTCCAGGCTGCCGCCCGCTTCCTGCTTGTAAATCCAGACTGCTAACGGTTCCAGCCCTTTCTCACGGGCAATTCCGGCACGGGTGCGCCGTTTCGGGCGGTACGGAAGATAAAGATCTTCCACCGCAACCAGCGTCGCCGCATCGCGGATCTGTTTCTCCAGCGCCGGAGTCAGCTTCTCCTGGGCGCGGATCGCACCGATCACCTGCTCCTTTTTATCCTCCAGATTCCGAAGATAGCGCAATCGCTCATCTAGCTGGCGCAGCACCTCATCATTCAGGGAACCGGTCGCCTCCTTGCGGTAGCGCGCGATGAACGGGATCGTGTTTCCCTCATCGATCAGCTTTACCGCCGCTTCGACCTGATTTCTCCCTATCTGAAGCTCTTCTTTCAATGCCTGTATAATATCCATGCAAAAACTCTCCTTCAATATCAATACGCTGTTTAATCATACCATTCCAGCGCATATTTCGCAAGTCAATGCCTAACTGGACAAGTGGCTTTATTCATGATACACTTTTATCGGATTCAATCCGCCAGATGGGCATAGATTTTGTTTTGCCCTATTCAGCGGCTGTCTCTAATTTTCAGAAAAGGATGTAGCTGTTTTTTTTTCACAGTTATGAAAGGATTAGATATACGATGAGTTATTACGATGAAACACATTCTCCGAAGGAACATTCAGATACAAATGAAACCCGGCGCAATCGTTCGCGCCGCTATGCCACGATGTCAATGATGTGCGGCATCTTCGCATTTTTCTCCCTGTTTTTGAGTTTTTCCGCCGCGATTCTGCTCGGAATGTCGGCGAATGTACTGTTTGTCCTCTCCAAGGAGGAAGGACAGCCGCGGCGCGGCAGCGCAGTGGTCGGGCTGATACTGGGAGTTATGTCTACCATCTTTGGAGTAGTTGAGTTTTTCTGCCTGATCCAAGTGTACCATATGATTACGGATCCGCAATATGCGCCGTTTTTTGATCAGGCAATGGAGTTGTATGAGAGTTTGATTGGTCCGTTACAATAAAATGATTGGCAAGGGGACCTTTTTCTGTGTATTTCTTGCGTTAAAAAGCACACCGCGTCATGAATGACTTTGGCGTGCTTTTTACTTTATATCCTATTTTGTATAGCGAATCGTCTGGCGGATATCTTCCTCGAATGCCGCTGCCAGTTTCCGGAAACGTGCTTCGGTCATTTCTCCGGTTACGACCGCAAATTCGTCCATCTCCGGGAGTTCGATGGTTTCTGCCTCACCGAAGGCTGCACGCACATCGGCAAGTTTGTCGGCTGATTTGCCTGCCAGTCGGAGGAAGTAACTGAAGGTTACTTCGCCCATCGGCGCAACTGGCTGTTTTTCGTCGGTCCAGCCGGTCGGGATGTTGTCTTCCATGTGTCCGGCAATCTCTACGATGTCGCTGACGACTGCGCTGGCGGTCGGGAGTTTTCCGGCACCGCTGCCGTAGAACATGACGGTTCCAAGTGTATTGCCGCGAACCATGACTGCATTGTATACGTCATTGACTGCAAAGAGCGGATGATCCGGTCCGATCATCATCGGGCATACATAGACGCTGGCTTTATTGCCTTCCATGCGGCTGGTTCCAAACAGTTTAATCGAGGTTCCCAGCTTTGCCGCATATTTGAAATCGGTATCGGTAATCTTTGTGATGCCCTCGGTCGGCACATCTTCGTAATTTACTTCTTTTCCAGTTGCCAGTGAGGTAAGAATCGTGATCTTGCGGCAGGTATCGTAGCCTTCTACGTCTGCCTCCGGGTTGCGCTCTGCATATCCGAGTTCCTGCGCTTTCTTCAAGGCTTCCTCAAAGGTCTGACCTTCTCTTGCCATCTTGGTAAGGATGTAGTTGGTTGTACCGTTTAAGATACCGCTGATTTCCTCGATCTTCTCGCCTGCAAGAGACTGGGTCAGCGGACGCAGAAGCGGGATGCCGCCGCCTACGCTGGCTTCGAAGAGGAAGTTTAAGTTCTTCTCGCGTGCAATCGCCAGAAGCTCGGTGCCGTGTGCCGCTACAAGTGCCTTGTTGGAGGTCACAACGTGCTTACCGGCTAACAGGCACGCTTTTGCAAACTTGTATGCCGGATTGACGCCGCCCATCGCCTCCACAACAATCTCTACTTCTTCGTCTTTTTCAATGATCTCAAAATCATGAACAATCTGCGCTTCGTGCGGATCACCCGGAAATTCACGCAGATCCAGAATATATTTTACTGCAATCTCTTTGCCGGTTTTTTCTGTGATTTTGTCTTTGTTGGTTTCTAATACTTCTACGACTCCGGAACCAATTGTTCCATAGCCCATCACTGCTACCTGAATCATAATCTTTACTCCCTGGCTATAATTTTTACGTTGTGTACTCCCGAATTTTCTTCCATCTCTTCGACCATATGCGATATATTTCCGGTATCCGGGCGGACTTCCACGCTGAGTGTCAGCGTCGCCACATTGTTGACCGGAATACTCTGATGAATCGTCAGAATATTCGCCTTGTAAATCGCTACGATATGAAGAAGATCCGATAAAAGTCCCTGTTCATCATCCATCTGCAGCACCATGGTAATCGTTTTGCCCTTGGCGTTGTCGTAAAATGGAAAAATATCGTCCTTATACTTATAAAAGGAACTCCGGCTGATCCCAAGCTGGTCGGTCGCCTCCTGAATCGTCATCGCCTTTTCCGACGCAATGAGCTTCTTCGCTTCCGCCACTTTCAAAAGGACTTCCGGCACTGCTTTCTGCCTTAACAGATAATACTTTGTCTTTTCTTCCATTCCATCTCCGCTTATGTACGCACCAGAAATACATTTGTGTTTACCAGGAAGATATTATCACATTTATTGACACTCTGCAATCTATTTTTCATAATAATCGAATTGTATCTGTAAAAAAACAGCCTGAACTGACGGCACTCGACAGAGTGTTTTCTTCTCTGTCAAACTTTTGTGCCGCCAATCCAGGCTGATTTATCTTCTTTTACGCCTCTTCTGTCTTCTGGTTTTTCAGGCTGATCCACTTTAAATACGCACTGATAAACAGATCAATATCTCCATCCATCACCGCGTTCACATTGCCATTTTCAGCGTTTGTCCGGTGATCCTTGACGAGCGTGTACGGCTGCATAACGTAGGAACGGATCTGGTTTCCGAAGTTGATGTCCTTGACATCGCCGCGGATGTCGGACAGCTTCTCGGCATTCTCCTGTTGTTTGAGCAGGTACAGCTTTGCCTTTAACATCTGCATCGCCTTGTCCTTGTTCTGGAACTGGGAACGCTCATTCTGGCACTGTACGACGATACCGGTCGGCAGATGCGTAATACGGATCGCGGAGGACGTCTTGTTGATATGCTGTCCACCGGCACCACTCGAGCGATAGGTATCGATCCGCAGATCGTCCGGATTAATCTCCACATCCAGATCTTCTTCAATATCCGGCATGACATCACAGGAAACGAACGAGGTCTGACGCTTGCCAGCCGCGTTGAACGGGGAAATACGGACCAGACGATGGACGCCTTTCTCCGATTTCAGGTAGCCGTAGGCATTTTCGCCGTTGACCTGCAGTGTGATGGACTTAAGTCCCGCCTCGTCGCCATCCAGGAAATCAAGCACCTCGGTCGTAAAGCCCTTTTTGTCCGCCCAGCGCTGGTACATACGATACAGCATACTGCACCAGTCCATCGCCTCGGTACCACCCGCGCCCGCGTTCAGCTTGAGGATCGCGTTGCAGCCGTCGTACTCGCCGGACAGGAGTGTCTTTGTGCGGAGTTCTTCCAATTCTTTGACGAACTCATCTAACATCTCCTGAATCTCCGGAATCATCGCCGGGTCATTTTCCTCATAGCCCATCTCGATCATGACCTGGATATCCTCATACTGCTGTTCAAGGTGCTTGTAGCCATCCACGGTATCTTTGAGATTTTTCGCCTCACGGACCGTCTTGGTCGAGCGCTCCGGATCATCCCAGAAGCCCGGTTCTTCCATTGATTTGTCAAGCTCCGTGATGCGGCGCTCCTTATTTTCCAGATCCAGGGAATCCTTGACCTCTTTCAGCGTCTCATCGTAGGTTGATAATGTATACTTAAACTGATCTAATTCAACCATGCTCTCACCTTCTCCATTCTCATCTATCTGCTGCCATTTTCCTCAACGGTTCAGCATTCTTTCAGTTATATTTTGTTACGGATCACACACATATAGACCGTAACTCTTTTTTATATTTGGAAAAATTCCCGGAACCAGGTATTTCGCCATAGTTTCGGGAATTTTCTGCACAGACTGCTGCAAAATCACGGCAGCCTGCCCTCTTTCATCTATTAATTCTTCGCGTACAGCTTCCGTCCACAGCACTGTTTGTACTTCTTGCCGGAACCGCATGGGCACGGATCGTTCGGGTAAATCTTCTTCTCCTCACGCTTCTTCGGTGCCTGCACGGTGCTGTCGTCACGGTTGGTTCCCGTTACCTTGGCAGCCGGTTCACGCTCGACCTTCTGCTCTGCACGGATGTGGAACAGAATACGGACGGTATCCTCACGGATCGCTGCCGTCATGCTGTCGAACATCTCATAGCCGCTCATCTTATACTCAACCAGCGGGTCTCTCTGACCATATGCCTGCAGACCGATGCCTTCGCGCAGCTGATCCATATCGTCGATATGAGCCATCCACTTTGCATCAACCACTTTCAGAAGGATCACGCGCTCCATCTCGCGTACCTGTTCCGCGCTTGTAAACTCTGCCTCGCGTGTCTCATAAAGCTTCGTTGCCGCCTCTTTGAGCATATGTTTCAGCTCATTTTTCTTCATATGCTGCTGGTCTTCCGTCAGCTGAATCGGCTCTAACGGGATAACCGGAAGCAGCAGGGAATTTAACTCGGACAGATCCCACTCAGCCGGTTCCTGCTCATCAGAGATGGACATATCTACGGCGTTTTCTACGATATCCGTGATCATCTTCATGATAACGGAACGCATATTCTCGCCATCCAGTACACGGCGGCGCTCTGCGTAGATTGCCTCACGCTGCTCGTTCATAACCTCGTCGTATTTTAACAGGTTCTCGCGGATACCGTAGTTGTTGGTCTCAATCTTCATCTGTGCTTTCTCAATCGCCTTGGAAAGCATCTTGTGCTCGATCTGCTCATTCTCCGGTACGCCCATCGCGTTGAACATATTCATCAGACGCTCTGAACCGAAGAGACGCATCAGGTCATCCTCCAGGGACAGGTAGAAACGTGATTCACCCGGATCGCCCTGACGTCCGGCACGACCGCGCAGCTGGTTATCAATACGTCTGGACTCATGACGCTCTGTACCGATAATCTTTAAGCCGCCCAGTTCTCTGGAAATCTCATCCAGCTTAATATCCGTACCACGACCTGCCATATTAGTCGCGATCGTAACGGCACCGTGGATACCTGCATCTGCTACGATCTCAGCCTCCAGCTCATGGAACTTCGCATTTAATACCTTATGCGGAATGCCGCGTCTTGTCAGCATCTTGCTCAGAAGCTCGGAAGTCTCGATCGTAATGGTACCAACCAGAACCGGCTGTCCCTTTTCATGGGCTGCTGCCACTTCCTCGACAACCGCATGGAATTTCTCTTTTTTCGTCTTATAAACCGCATCCTCGTAATCAATACGCTGTACCGGGCGGTTCGTCGGGATGGAGATAACGTCCATCTGGTAAATGTTACGGAACTCCTTCTCCTCGGTCTGTGCCGTACCGGTCATACCAGCCTTCTTGTTGAACTTGTTGAAGAAGTTCTGGAAGGTAATGGTTGCCAGCGTGCGGCTCTCACGGCGCACATGTACGTGCTCCTTCGCCTCAATCGCCTGATGGAGACCATCGGAATAACGGCGTCCCGGCATGATACGTCCGGTAAACTCATCGACGATCAGAACCTCGTCATCTTTTACCACGTAGTCCTTATCGCGGAACATCAGGTAGTTGGCACGCAGTGCCAGGATGATGTTGTGCTGGATCTCCAGGTTCTCCGGATCCGCCAGGTTCTCGATGTGGAAGAAATCTTCAACCTTCTTCACACCAGCCTCGGTCAGGTTGACTACTTTATCTTTCTCATTGACTACGAAATCGCCTGTCTCCTCGATCTCCTCGCCCATGATGGCTGCCATCTTGGAAAATTCTGCTGATTCCTCGCCCTTTTCCAACTGACGTGCCAGAATATCGCACACCTCATAGAGCTTCGTGGACTTGCCGCTCTGTCCGGAAATGATAAGCGGGGTTCTCGCCTCATCGATCAGGACGGAATCGACCTCATCGATGATCGCATAGTCCAGATTCCGCATAACCATCTGCTCTTTGTAGATCGCCATGTTGTCACGCAGGTAATCGAAACCAAGCTCATTGTTGGTAACGTAGGTAATATCACAGTTGTAAGCTTCCCGGCGCTCGTCGGAATTCATTGAATTTAAAACCACGCCGACAGTCAGACCGAGGAATCTGTGAACCTCGCCCATCCACTCTGCATCTCGTTTTGCCAGGTAGTCATTGACGGTAACGATAAATACGCCCTTTCCAGCCAGCGCATTTAAGTACGCCGGTGCGGTAGAAACCAGGGTTTTACCTTCACCAGTACGCATCTCTGCGATACGTCCCTGATGCAGGACGATACCACCGATCAGCTGAACCGGGTAATGCTCCATATTTAATACTCGTCTCGCCGCCTCACGCACGGTTGCAAATGCCTCCGGCAGAAGGTCGTCCAGCGTCTCGCCGTTTGCAAGGCGCTCTTTGAACTTGCGCGTATTGTCGCGCAGTTCGTCATCCGATAAGGCAACCATCTGCTCGCGCATACCTAAAATCTTATCCACGATCGGGCGGATCAGCTTCAGCTCGCGTTCGCTGTGGGTACCAAACACTTTCTCTATCAGATTCATGCTTTTCTCTCCTATTTCTTGCTTTCTCATTCTTTTTTCGTTTTTATAGCTCAATGTATGATATGTTTTAGATCGAAAAGATCGTATAGGTATAGTTATACAATCTTATTTATTCTAACACTAACAGGGATTTTATTCAATGATTTCATGATTTTTTTACATTTATTCTTAAATCTATAAATAAATAGAAATACAAAAAGGACCTGCCTATCTCCCATTCAGTTTGATAGACAAATCCTTCTTTTTATTAAAGTAATCTACTAATGTTCCTGCCTTAATCTTTTCCCCTCAAAAGCAGCTGCGGCACCTCTCTACTTCGCCTTCTTAAGCTCCTCAATTTCCCCGCCTGCTTCCAGAATCCGGGAAAATTCTTCTTCTTTTGCCGCAGACTTCTCCGCTTTTTCCAGCACTTCCTCGATCAGCTCATTCGGCACGATGCAGACACCGGAGCCGTCCGCGACGATCAGGTCACCCGGCATGACGAGACAGCCACAGAGGCTGACCGGTCCGTTGACCTCCGCGCATTCCATGCGGTATTTTCCGGTCATCGGCGTCACGCCGCAGGAGAATACTGGGAAATCCATCCGGCTGATCTCCTCCGTATCGCGGCAGCTTCCATAAGCGATGCAGCCTGCAAATCCACGTACCTTCGCCAGATGGCAGCTCTGCCCGCCGATATTGGAATACTCCAGATTGCCTCCGAAATCCGACACCAGCACATCGCCCGCCTCACCCAGATAGAAAATATCCTTGGTAGACATCAGAATCTTGTCCTTGTCGCGCTGTCCTTGTGTCGCCGTCTTGCGGGACGGGATGCTGCGGACGGTCACTGCCGTTCCGACCAGCCGAGAACCTGCCTTGACCGGTTTTAAATAGGTGTTTGGCACCGCGCCGTGAATACCGTAGGTATCAAGGATATCCGATACCGCCGTGCTCATGTCCTCCAGCGCATAGTAGCGGTCAATTACCTCTTTACTGGTACGCGGGATCTGAATCCGCGCGATCTTCTCACGCGGCACTGTTCCCCAGATGCGTCCCTCTGCCTTATATTTTTCATAATCGGCGTCTCTCTGCGTCTGCATTTCTTCTATACTCATAGACTCTCTTCCCCTTTCTTTTACAGCATTTTACACTTTCTTGCTGTTTCAATCTTTCACGACTGATTCATCCATTCTCTTAGATGGGGGACCCGTTCCCATTTTTATTTCGCATTTTTATAAAAGTTAATCAGACTTCCCGCCAGCAGAACTTCCTTCTCCGCCTCGGTCACATCCTTGAGATCCAGCTTAAGCTTCCGGCTGCTGCCGTCCGTTCCGATGACGGTTGCCTCAAATTCCTTTGCACCGTCCTCGACTGCCTTGCGGATGCCCGGCAGGTATACATACTCGCCAGCCTCCAGATTGATCTCCTCCTCATCGCATGTAAACGGCAGGATGCCCCAGTTAACGCAGTTGCTGCGGTAACGCTTGGTTGCGTACTCGATACAGATATCAGCCAGACCGCCGAGCACCTTCTGGCAACTTGCCGCGTACTCGCGGGCAGAACCATCACCCGGACGTTTTGCATACAGTACAGAACCGATACCCGTTGTCTGCATCAGCTCCTCAACCGGTGTTGTAATACCTGCTGCCTGCAGCACCTGATAGAACTCGCCAGCCTTCGCGCTGTCGCCAGCCAGACGGGCCTTCTCATACTCCTGTGCCGCTTTCGCACGGCCGACATACTTCGGATCCTTGCGGATCAGGGTAAATTCAGAAATCTTGTACGGGTTGGAACGGTAGGATGCCGTCTCACCGGACGGAATCAGCTCATCCGTGGTCGTCACCTCGTCGCGGATCACGCTGGATACCTGTAACAGCAGGTTCTCTTTCAGCGGCTCCATCTCCGGCCAGTCCTTGATGGACGGTCCGTAAACGATCTCTGTCTCCGGTTTTGCTTTTCCAAAACCATTATACACGATATTTTCATAAATGTGCTCGTTGAATTCATAGGACGGTGTCTCAAATACAACCGGGCAGTTCTCTGCAGAGGTTAAGTAACCGCCGTTAAATGCAGTTGCCGCGATTGACTTGGAATCCATCAGTGCAACCGATGCGATCTGGCCGGTTGCCGGGTTGCTTCCCTCACGGTTCGGGAAGTTACGGGTGCTGTGACGGATACAGAAATCATTGTTTCCAGGTGCATCCGATGCGCCGAAGCACGGTCCGCAGAATGCTGTCTTCACGCGCACACCATATCCCATCAGGTCATTTAAGACACCGATTTTATTTAACTCATACATGATCGGCTGGGATGCCGGATAAATATTGAATGGGAAGGTTCCCAGTCCTTTGTCCATCTTCTTTGCAATCTGGTCAACCGCATAGATATTTTCAAAGGAACCTGCTGCACATCCTGCAATCGCCGCCTGATCAACCTTGATCTTGCCATCGTGAATCTTGGAGCAGAGATCCAGGTGGATATCCTTGTTGTTCTCAAAAACGCGCTCTGCCTCTTTTTCGACCATCTTTAAGTATTTCTCCGGTTCAGCGATGACATCTGCCAGCGGATATGCATTGCTTGGATGGAACGGAAGCGCAATCATCGGAACGATGGTATCCAGATTTACCTCTACCACACCGTCATAGAGTGCTGCATTGCCCGGAACCATCTCCTTGAAGCCCTGCGGACGTTTGTGAATCTCGAAATATTCTTTTACCTTATCATCCGTCGCCCATACAGAAGACAGGCAGGCAGACTCAGTTGTCATGGTATCGATACCGTTTCTGAAATCCATTGACAGGCTGTGTACGCCCGGTCCAATGAACTCAAGTACTTTATTCTTCACGAAATTGTTCTTAAATACCTTGCCGATGATACTTAAAGCCACATCCATCGGACCAACCCACGGCTTCGGGGTACCGGTTAAAAGAACGGCAATTACACCCGGATAATCAATCTCATAATATTTTCCCAGCATTGCCTTCGCAAGCTCCGGACCGCCCTCGCCGATGGAGACAGAACCCTGTGTGCCATAGCGGGTGTGGGAATCGGATACAATCGACATATCGCCAGAGTTAACGATCATCTCGCGCATATACTGGTGGATAACTGCCTCATGCGGCGGAACGAAGATACCACCGGATTTGCGGCAGGCAGATTCTGCATATTTGTGGACATCGGTGTTGATGGTACCGCCGACTGCACACAAGCAGTTATGGCAGTTGGTAAATACACACGGCATCGGGAACTCCTTGAGTCCGCTCGCATAGGCAGTCTGAAGGATTCCGACATAGGTATTATCGTAGACACCCATGGAATCAAACTGAATCTCCAGATGCTCCATATTGTCCGAATGATTGTGCTTGGAAAGCACCTGCCAGGTTAATGTTTCCTTCTTCGCTGCCTCCTCGGAAAGCTTCGCTGCTTCCTCAGCACTTGCAATGTGATCATTATTTATAATAAACTGTTTTCCCTCATGTAAGGTTACCATATATGTACTCCTTTCTGTTCATTCCAATCGGTTCATACTCATTTTTCCGCCAAAAAAACTTCCGGGTTTCAAATATCACGTTTTTTCCCGCGACTCTATCACACGATTTCATCACACGCTTTTCTCTTAACGCTTTTTTCTTCTACCGTGTCTTAAATACCACGCAGACCGGGCTTTCTGTCTCTACCATCACCGGATTTTCCTGCAGACTTCCATCTTCATTGCGCTTGAAGCATGCGATCGTGTCTGTCACCTCATTGGCTGCAACGACCCACGCACCATCCGGGCTGACGGTCAGGAATCTCGGCTGCTCGCCGCCGGTCTTTACGTTCTGCATCCAACTCATCCGGCCTGTTTCAGCATCCAGATGGTAAACACTCACGCTATCATGCTTGCGGTTCGATACATACAGGGTCTTTCCCTCCGCATCCATGTCGATCGCGCTCGCCCAGCCGTCTCCAGCATAGTCCTCCGGCAGACTCGTCAAAATCTGCATCGGCTCCAGCGTTCCCTCATTCTCATCAAACCGGTACGCCGCTACCGTGCTGTCTTTCTCATTCACGCAATAGCAGAAACGGTTGCTCGGTGCAAATACGCAGTGTCTCGGCTCTGCCCCCGTGCGTCCCTTGATGGCAAAATGTTTGCGAAGTGTTCCTTCTGTTCCGTTTATTTCAAATAATGTAATTTTTCCGACCCCCTGAAGCCGTCCCTGGGATGGAACTGCCAGCCAGCGTCCGCTCCGGTCAAGCATCGTCTGATGCGGATGGGAAATATAACCCGGACCGCCGTTACCGGAAATGAAATACAATTCCTTGATTTTTCCAAGGCTTCCATCCTCCAGCACCGGAATCAGTGAAACCGCGCCTGTCTGTAAGTTTGCCACATACAGCCATTTTCCGCTTCGGTCAAGCACCAGATGCACCGGATTCGTTCCGTGTGTGCCCACTGTATTGCAGTAGACAATGTTTCCGTCCGGTTGAATTCGATAAGCGCTGACTTCGCTGTAATCACCATGAATGGCATACAGCATGTCCTGTGCTTCATTCAGGCAAAAATAGGATGGATTAACTGGACCTTCTAAAAGTCCAACCGGTTTCCAGGTTCCATTTTCTATTTCAAAAATACGGATGCCTTTTCCGCGGGCTTTGCGCTCTTTTGTGGTGCGGCATCCTACATATGCGAACTGTTTCATGGTAGATTCTCCCTATCCTTTCCTTAAGCTTCCACTTAACGTTTGTTCAGAAACCTGCCCGCTCCATTTTCAAAACCAAATCCATTCAAAACGGCATTCAGGTTTCTGAACTTCTGTTTTCTCCTCTTAACTCTGTCAATTATCCAACGAAACTTGTCACTCCGATAAAGGTCAGTACACACACAATCACAACGACCGTCGCGGACAGTGCGAACAGAGTACCGAACATCTTCTGCTGCTCCTTATCACTGCAGTCCGTCTCCTGCGCATAGCTTGCCAGAATCAGGCTGCCGCCGGTTGAAAGCGGGCTGATACCTGCAACGGTTGCGCTGCACACGATTGCAGTGATAATCTGCATGATGGATGCGCCGCCCACCTGGGATGCGATATCCGGAACGGTCGGAATCAGGGTCGGGAATACGACACCATTAGCACTGGAGAACCAGGACATGATACCTGCCGTAAAGCCCATGATCGGACCAGCCGTCCGCTTCGTCATAAAGGATGCCAGAATGGAGGAAAGCAGGTCGATGCCGCCCATTGTCTGGGTGATATTCATCAGGACATTGACGCCTGTAATCAGAATCAGGACACTCCACGGAATGGCTTTGATTGCCTTCTTCTCATCCGCAGTTCCCAGTAAAATCAGAATCATTGCCAGTGTGAAGCAGATAAGTCCTACATCATAGGAGAAGCCGACAACCAGCACAACCATGAGGAGCAGGGCAAACAGGCTGAGCCACTGATCCCGTGTAAATTTCTCCACCTTTTTTTCGCCGCTCTCCGCATTACCACGCAGCTTGTAGCCGCCTAAAAGAATATACATCACAGCCGCACACACAAAGTTGCTGACGCTGACACCGATGAAAATATTGTTGATGGAACCTTCAATTCCCATCTCTGTCATCATATCGCCTACGATAATACCTGTCAGGGCAATCGGGGAAGCTGTTCCGCCGACCGCGCCGAGAATCGCCATGACACCCATCAGAATCGGGCTGACCTTCATCTGTACCGCCAGTGCGACTGCAAAGAGAACGGTAACCGACTGCACACTGATCGCGCCCGGTCCGGCTGCAGATAAACCAAAGCTAACCACATAAATGATAATCGGTACTAAAAATAAATGTTTCCCGCAAAGTCCAATCAGACGATCCGATATCTTTTCCAGAGTTCCATTCTGCTGTAAGAGGCTGAAAAACAGCATCGTTCCAAGCAGGGTTGCAAACAGCTTAAACGGAAATCCTTTATAGATATCCGATGCGCCCATACCGCCGATTTTTCCCAGTATCAAAGCCAGACCAAAGCAGACCAGGCCTACATTTGTTTTCTTCACAAATCCAAGTACAATCGCCCCAATCAGACATACAAGTGCTATTACCTGAAGTCCCATAATTATTCTCCCTCTTCTATTTTGTGTTTGTTGCCAGGTTACCTTTTATGTATGAATCCCTTAAACGTCACATTTCATGGCCCTGACGTTTCCGGGCTCATCTCACTTATTTTTATCTTCTGCAGCGCCCGCTGCAATGTAGAAATGCCTGTTCTTCCAGGTATCTTCCGCATTCACTTTTTACATTAGTCTCTCACGTACACCCAGCCGTCCATGATACGTCTCGCCGTCCGTGTCACACCGCCCTTGATGACTTTTTCGCCGACCATCTTGACATCCACTTCGGTCACGCCGCTTGCATGTCCCAGACGGATAATATCCTGATCTGGCGCCGGTTTGACAATCTCATTAACGATTGTGCCCGGAATCCGTGCCGCTGCGCCCGTTCCGACTGCTACAGTCATCGGGTACGCCTTGTGAAGTGCGCCGACCGAGATCGCCCGGCAGCAGAGATCCATCGTATCCGCTTTTACTTCATTTCCATCCATATTGATGTAGTCCTGCGGAGCAGAGACGATGGAAACCTTCGGAGCCGACGTCGATTTCGTCCGCGCATCCTCCCATTTCTCCACAAAACCGCATTTCACTGCCGCAATGCCACGGATACGCTCGATGTGTTCCATCACATCTTTATTCTGATTCAGTTCCGTAAGCTCAGATCCCTTAATCCCCAGATCCGATGCTTTGATAAATACCATCGGGTTCGAACAATCAAGTACAGTCACTTCCGCCGGACCATATCCCGGTACATCGAATACCTCTTTTTTCTGACCGGTCGGGAACAGCTTTCCTGTCTTGGAACCAGCCGGGTCCTCAAAATACATATCGATGCGGGAACCCGTTCCCGGAACGCCCTGAATTACCTCGTTGCCGTGTACCATCGCATGACCGTCCTCAACGCGGACATGTTCCTCGATGATCTTGTTGGTGTTCGTATTTAACACGCGCACCACCGTGATCGGCTCAACCGCCGGAACCAGACCTTCGTCAATCGCAAACGGGCCAACCGCCGATGAGATATTTCCGCAGTTCGCACTTCCGTCCACTCTCGGAATCACGATATCCACCTGACGGAATGTGTATTCCACATCCACGCCCGGCTTGTTGGACGGTGCAATGATCGCGATCTTGCTGGTCGAGGAAACCGTTCCTCCCATGCCGTCAATCTGCTTCACATCCGGTGTACCCATGACTTTCAGGAAAATATCATCCCAAAGACTCTTATCCTCCGGCAGATCCTTCTCGTGGAAAAATACCGCCTTGCTGGTACCGCCCCTCATGTAGACACATGGATATTTTTTCATGTACATAATTATCCTCCTTCTCCTATAAATGCTTTATTTTTATTGAATCTTCTTTTTTGCTTCACTGCTTCTATGTTGTGTTTTTACTTTCACATCGGCAGCTACCCTTGCGCTGTGTTTTGAACAGCGTTTTCCTTGGCTCATGCACTGTCCCCTTACAACTTACTATTAATTTTTCCTTATAGATACTATAACTCATTGCTCCATCTGCTGTAAAATGGTATGATTTTATTAAGATTCATAACGATTTGGAATGATAAGGAGTTCGATATGGATAAACGTGATTATGAACTGCTGCTGGCACTCGACCAGCACAAAAATATAACAAAGGCGGCACAGTCCCTCTATATGACACAGCCAGCCATCACCAAGCGTATTCAGAAGATGGAAGAAGAACTGCACTGTCCGCTGCTCATCCGCTCCAAGCGGGGCGTCCTTCTCACCCCGGCTGCCGAAAGTCTGCTGCCATGCGCCCACACGATCCTCAAAAATATGGAGCAGATGGAAGAACTCGCCGCCGCCAGCCAGAACTACATCTGCGGCACACTGCGGCTCGGCTGTTCCCTGAACTACGCCCACTACCGCCTCCCGGCAATCCTCAAGGACTACACAGACCGCTATCCCAAAGTAGAGGTGCATATCACGACCGAGCAGAGCCGCCAGCTCTACAAGATGCTTTGCAAAGAAGAAATCTCCCTCGCCATCCTGCGCGGCGAATATAACTGGGACGGCAAAAAGATTCTTCTCGCCTCCGAACCCATATGCCTGATCTGCAGCCACGAGGATGCCGGGCGTCCCCTGACCGACTATCCGTACATCAGCCACAACACCGATTCCGGCTTAAATTCACAGCTCTTCTCCTGGTTCGAAGCACGTGGACTGACCGGTATCCGACGGAATTTCCAGATCGACAGCATCGATACCTGCAAGGAAATGGTGCGGTATGGACTTGGCTGGAGTATCCTGCCGTCCATCTGCCTGAATAATTTTGACGGCTACATCGAAGCACTTTCCTGGCAGGATGGCACGCCCTTTGTCCGCAATACGTATCTACTCTGCCAGCCCACCAGTGACCGGCTCCCGCAGGTCAAGAAGTTTCTGGAACTTCTCTAAATGCCACCCTGCTTCAATCTCGTTCAGGGTGCCTGCTGTAAAACTCCGCCTCCCTGCCTATCCAGGTAAAACGTTTTTTCTTCTGCCAGCCCGCCAACTTTATGGTAAACCAGACAAGTTGCACAAAATATATGTTCGACTTTCTTGTTGTCCACATTATCCACATTTTGTCCCCAGTTTTGTGGATAAGTTTTGCACACCCGTTTTTTCCCTTTTTTAGGGAAAATGGAGTTTTGCACCGACTTATCCACATTATCCACAATTTCCGTCTGTTCACGAAGCCCCCATTGTCCCCGGCGCATTTTGATTTCTTTTTTGTTCAGATCTCATAAACTTGCATATTTCTTCCAAAAATACAAGCAGATCTATTGACAAATGAAGAACCCTTGCATTGCCTCCAAACCCCCGTTTTTTCTAGCTTTTTCGACCTTTTTCTGTTGCAAAAACACACCCATTCTGCCCTATCCTGCAAGACTCTTTTTTCATATTTCATTGTCCGCCGCACAAACCGCGCGCAAATCCCTTATAAAACAACAGCAATTCATGAAAAATCAAACGACACAGTATTTCGACCTGTTTTTCAATTAATTGTGTTGACAATTTTGCGAAAAAGGTTGAATTTAACATCCAAAAGTGGTATACTATAGCCATCCCAATAAAAAGGAGCGATGATTATGCGTTATAAGATTACTGGAAGAAATATCAATGTTACCCCGGGGTTAAAAGCAGCTGTAGAGGAGAAGATCGGAAAGTTAGAGCGATACTTCAATCAGGACACTGAAGTGAATATCACACTTACGGTTGAGAAAGATCGTCAGAAGATCGAGGTTACCATCCCTGTCAAAGGCACCATCATCCGTGCAGAACAGGAAAGCAACGATATGTATGTATCGATTGATTTGGTAGAAGAAATCATCGAGCGTCAGCTCAAAAAATATAAGAATAAAATCGTAGACAAGAAACAGGCAGCCGTTGCATTCTCTGACCTCTTCATAAACGAAGAATATGATTCCAACGACGAAGTAGATATCGTCAAAGTAAAGAAATTCGCTATGAAGCCGATGGATCCGGAAGAGGCTTGTGTACAGATGGAACTCTTAGGACATAGTTTCTATGTATTCCTGAATTCCGAGACCGAGCAGGTCAATGTTGTTTACAAACGTAAAGGCAACACCTACGGATTGATCGAACCAGAATTTTAATTCATCGCTTCGTACTATAAGTAGACAAGTTTCCTAGCAAAAAGGGGAGCTGCCATGTGGCAGTTCCCCTTTTTGCGTTGTGTTAAGTTCCATTCATATCCTATTTCTTTTCTTAGAACAGACCCGTGATTCGTCCATTCTCATCGACATCGATCTTCTCTGCCGCCGGCACCTTCGGAAGTCCTGGCATCGTCATGATGTCGCCGGTCAGCGCTACGATGAAGCCTGCACCCGCGGATACTTTCAGGTTGCGGACAGTTACTGTAAAGTTCTTCGGTGCGCCGAGCAGCTTCGCATTGTCCGAAAAGCTGTACTGCGTCTTCGCCATACAGATCGGATAGTTACCAAATCCAAGCTCAGTCAGGCGTTTTGCCTGCTTCTTTGCTGCATCCGTGAGTACAACGCCGTCGCCGTGGTAGATCTTCTTCACGATCGCATCCAGTTTCTCCTCGATCGTTGTATCGGTCTCGTAGCAGTAGTGGAACTCGCTCTCAGTCTCGCACAGGCGGATGACTTCTTTTGCCAGCTCCTCGCCGCCTTCTCCGCCTTTCGCCCATACCTCGGACAGAGCTACATTGACACCGACCTCATGGCACTTGTCCTCGATCAGCTTTAATTCTGCCTCGGTATCCATTGGGAAACGGTTGATCGCTACGACACACGGAAGTCCATATACCTTGGTAATATTTTCTACATGCTGCATCAGGTTCGGAAGTCCCTTCTCCAGTGCTTCCAGATTCTCTACGTTTAAGTCAGCCTTCGCCACGCCGCCGTGATGCTTCAGGGCACGTACCGTCGCTACTACAACGACCGCCGACGGTTTCAGCTCTGCCATCCGGCACTTGATATCCAGGAATTTCTCCGCACCCAGGTCAGCGCCGAAGCCAGCCTCTGTGATCGTGTAATCACCCAGCTTTAATGCCATCTTTGTCGCAATGACGGAGTTACATCCATGCGCGATGTTCGCGAACGGACCGCCGTGGATAAATGCCGGTGTATGCTCTAAGGTCTGTACCAGGTTTGGTTTCAGGGCATCCTTTAAAAGAGCCGTCATCGCGCCCGCTGCTTTCAGATCACCGGCAGTGACCGGTTCCTCGTCATAGGTATAACCTACGATAATCTTGGAAAGGCGTTCTTTCAGATCCGTAATATTGCGTGCCAGGCACAGAACTGCCATGATCTCGCTGGCAACCGTGATGTCATATCCGTCCTCACGGGTCACGCCATCCACGCGGCGTCCCAGACCATCTACGATGTTGCGAAGCTGACGGTCATTCATATCGACAACACGCTTCCAGGTAATGCGCTTCGGATCGATGCGGAGTGCATTGCCCTGATAGATATGATTGTCCAGCATCGCTGCCAGCAGGTTGTTTGCTGCGCCGATCGCGTGGAAATCACCGGTAAAATGGAGGTTGATATCCTCCATTGGAATGACCTGTGCATATCCGCCGCCAGCTGCACCACCTTTGACACCAAAGACCGGTCCCAACGACGGCTCACGAAGCGCTACGGTTACCTTTTTGCCAAGACGTTTCAATCCGTCTGCCAGACCGACCGTGGTCGTGGTCTTTCCTTCTCCGGCTGGAGTCGGGTTGATCGCGGTCACCAGAATCAGTTTTCCATCCTTGCCCTCGGTCTCTTTCAGAAGATTGTAGTCAACCTTTGCCTTATAATTTCCATACTGCTCCAGATACTTCTCGTCTACGCCTGCCGCCTGTGCAATCTCACCGATTTTCAGTGGATTCGCTGCCTGTGCAATCTCAATATCTGTCATCATTACTCCTGTACCTCCCTGTTTTTGCGGTTTTGCCTGTTCCGGAAGTTTTCACACAGTGAATGTTATCTGCTTTATCTTCTGTAAAGAAGATCCCCCCCCCTGTGAATTTCCCGGAAAGGCTGTGAATGTTATCTATTATATACTGTGTCTGACAATTTGGAAAGACACAAAATTGATTTTTCACAAAAAATTGCATCCGATTCCAGTTTTTCTACTCTTTTCTCAAGTTCTGATACATAACTTTCGTCCTTGATCGATGCCAGATTGATCTTCACATTAAAGAGCGCACCCACAACCGCTGTCCGGGCTAACATCGCCGCAATCAGACCGTCGGAAACGGCACCTTTATTGCCCCTCTTTACGACCGCTTCCGCCATCGGAAAAATCTTTGCCGCTGACTCCGCAATCGCAAGCGGCGCTTCGGTCGCCTCTTTTAACCCCTGCTGCAGGGCGGCAGTGCGGATTTTTTTCTCCTCCTCCGTCTCCTTCGAAAGCTTCAGCGCTCTCATATATCCATTGAACGATTCGCTGTCCTTTTTGATCCCTGCCAGCAGCTCCTCATGCAGCGCAGCGCCCTCAGCTGCCAGCGCCTGCATTTCCGCCTGCACCCCGGCATATTTTTCCTTTCCGATCGTCAGATTTGCCACCATTTCCATCAATGCCGCACCCAGCGCCCCCACCATCGCCGACACGCTTCCGCCGCCCGGTACAGACGCCTTCGAAGCAGTTTCTTCTACAAACTGGTTTACAGAAAGTTCTCTTAATTCTGCCATGATTTTTCTCCTTTTTTATGAAAAAGAATGTGCCTTGGCACATTCTTGCGCCGAGTGCGGTCGCTTGCGACATGTTTCTGCTTCGCGCGAGTGCACACATTTTCCTATGAAAATGAAAAAATACCGCAAAATTGCTTGTCTCACCGATCAGAAATCTTCTGCCCCGCTGGCAACGTAATTTTGCGGTATTCCCACCGCGCCCTACGGATATGAAATCGTTCCGTAAGAACCGATATACTCCTTTATCTGCATTTACTAATTTAAGAATGAAACTGCCTTACACGGTGTTCGGTAGTTGGACGGCGAAATCTTGATGCCGCTCTTTGCCGTACTTGCGTGGATAACCTGTCCATTGCCTATGTAAAGTGCTACGTGATTGATATAATTGCCGCTCGCATAAAAAAGCAGATCGCCCGGCTGTACTGCGCTGACCGCAACCTCCTTGCCCTTTGCCGCCTGATCTCTCGAGCTTCGTCCGGTTGAAATACCGAAATGTGCAAATACACTCATTGTAAATCCGGAACAGTCCGCGCCGTTTGTCAGACTGGTTCCGCCGTATACATACGGATTTCCAAGGAACTGCTTTGCATATGCCACAACCGCAGAACGGGTAGCATTTGTTACTTCATTTCCAGAAGAGAATGTACCGCCTGTGCCTGGTCCGCCGCCCGGTCCAACGCCGCTTGCAGTGGTCGCTTTCGTCGCTGCCGCGGTAGTCGGCACTTTCGTCTCAGCTGCCTTTGTCGTCTCCTTGGCTGCCGCTGTCGTCCCAGCTGCCTTGCTTTCGCTCGGATTCGCCTCTATTGTTCCGCTGTAGGAAGTCTCCGGTGCTTTGGTCGTCTCTTTGGCAGCTGCCGCGGTTTCCTTCGCCGCTGCCGTGGTTTCCGCTGCCCTCGACTCTTCCTCGGCTTTCTTCTTTACCTGTTCCAGGTTCTCGATCGCCGCATTCGCTTCCTGTTTCAGTTTTTCTTCTTCAGCTTTCTGCTGCTGTTCCTCAGCTACGGAAACTGCCTGCTTAAAGTCTACCTGTGTCGTAATATAATCTTTATACACATATCCGACCAGATCATTATCGACGGAAATCTTGGCAAAATCGCCCTCTTCTCCGATCACCTCATACTCTGCATCGGCAGAAAGAAGATCCAGCGTCTTGCCCTCTAAGCTCGGCGTCTCTCTCAGGCGAAGCGTAGAGGTATTTGTAACCTTCGCGTAGGTTGTGCCGACTTCCCTGGCAATCTTGGACGCCTCCTCGCCGGTCGCAAAATACTGTGCTTTAATATAACCGGTCACGGAACCCGACTGAATATGATACCATTTGCCGCCCTCGCCGTCCACCGTGTCCAGAATTGTCGCCGCACAGTTATTGTAAATCTTTCCGACTACCTCGCTGCCTGTGCTCGCCTGTGCGCGAACATTGACATAATTGGTCACACGGGAAATCGCGATATTATCGTAGATCGACTTGGACATCGCGCGGACAACCGCCTCAGTCTCGCCAATTGTCTCCTTTGGCTGGGCTTTCGTCTCTGCTGCCACCTGTGCCGGTTTCGCTGTCTGCGCGCCGCCTGCCATGCCCGTCTGACCGGCTCCCGCCACTGCCAGAACTTCTTTAGAAGCAAATGCCTCCGCCAGCTCTTTTTCCGGGTTCAAGCTGCTCGCATAGTAATTATTGATCGCCACTGACGCACCAGCGACCGGGGCATCCGTCTCCAGATTCATCGCCGCCTGGGCGCTCATCTGTCCCGTCCCTGCCATCACAAGGCACGCTCCTGATGCTATCAGAAATTTCAGCGTTTTTCTCATAAGAACCTCCTACTCTTCTGTCCGTTCTGTTCCGTCGTTTTATCTCAAACTGTAACTGTTCAGTACCTTCACAGTCACGCGCAAAAATCCATTAAAAATTGCCTACGGCAATGGGATTTTTGCCTGCTGGCCCATGTTTTCGTACGGTCAGCGCAGTAAATGCGCAGACCTACTAAACAGTTACTCTGTTTTCTTCTATGTTAAAAATGAGTTATGCCTGAAGATATCGCTCTGCAGATGCCACGCAGTTTGCACCGTCCGATGCCGCTGTCAGAATCTGGCGCAGCGCCTTGGTCCGGACATCTCCGGCTGCAAATACGCCCGGAACGCTCGTCTGACCGCTCTCATCCGCCCGGATATAGCCCTGCTCATCAAGCTCTAACTGACCCGCATACAGCTCACTCTCCGGTGCGATTCCGACCGCAATAAAGACGCCATCCACGTCCAGCCGCCTCTCTTCTCCGGTTTGGGTCTGTCTCAGCCGCAATGCCTCCACCTGACCATTTCCTTCAATCGCAGCCGTCTCACTGTTCCAGACAAATTCAATATTTTCAAGCGCCTGTAAGCGCTCCTGCAGCCGTTTTGCCCCGCGAAGCTTGTCTCTGCGGTGGACGATATATACTTTTTCACACATCCGCGCAAGAAAAATTGCATCTTCCAGCGCCGCGTCGCCGCCGCCCACAACGGCAACCGTCCTTCCCCGGAAAAATGCCCCGTCGCAGGTCGCGCAGTATGAAACGCCTGCCCCGCGAAGTTCCTCTTCTCCCGGCACCTCCAACGTCCTGTGATGTGCTCCGGATGCCAGAATCACACAGCGTGCCTCATACGTCTCTTCCTCGCAGACTACTTTCTTCACGTTTCCTGAAAGCTCGACCTGCACGACCTCATCCTGTACAACTCTTGCTCCCAGCTTGTTTGCATGCTCCCGGAACTGTCTGGAAAGCTCAAAGCCGGTCACACCCGGAAATCCCGGATAATTGTCCACCTCCCAGGTATTCAGCACCTGTCCGCCGCTGATTCCATTCTTCTCTATCACAATCGTGTCCAGACACGCCCGCTGTGCATAAATCGCCGCACTCAAGCCAGCTGGTCCAGAACCAATGATTATTATATCATACATGGTATACAGTCCCTTTCTTCCGAATCTGTTCGGTAATTGATCCGCTCTATCGCTGTGTCAGATCCATTTGGTTTTAGTATAACACATTTTGGCACTTTCATACAATGCTGTAAAACACTCAGAACAGCAAAAAATGGATGAAAATTTCTTACGATTTTATGACAGGCGGAAAAATGAAACTATTTCATGAATTTTAAATACATGCTATAATTCAATCAAATATACGCATATAAGGAGTTTACTGCCATGAATCATAAAACTATCCTCGTAACCGGCGCTTCCCGCGGAATCGGGAAAGCGATTGCATTAACCTACGCCAGGAATGGCTGGGATGTCGTGATTACCTGCCTGAGGCGGGAAGAAGAATTAAAAAAGACCCAGCGCGAAATCGAAGCGCTGGGCGTTTCCTGCCTTGCCTGGATGGGCGATGCGGGCGATTTTGAGAGCTGTTCCCGCCTGTTTGACGCGATCCGGGAGCGCTTCGGTTCCCTGGATGTCCTCGTCAACAATGCAGGGATTTCCTACATCGGTCTGTTCCAGGATATGACGCCGGACGAGTGGAACCACATTCTCAATACCAACCTGACCTCCGTCTTCAACTGCTGCCGCCTCGCCATTCCGATGATGGTGTCACGCAAATCGGGACGCATTCTCAATATTTCCTCCGTCTGGGGCATCTGCGGCGCTTCCTGCGAAGTCGCCTATTCTGCCACCAAAGGCGGCATCAACGCCATGACGCGCGCCCTCGCGAAGGAACTTGCGCCGAGCAGCATCCAGGTCAACGCGATCGCCTGCGGCGCTATTGACACCGAAATGAACCAGTTTCTCGATGAAGAAGAACGGAATGCCCTGCTGGAAGAAATTCCAGCAGGACGTATGGGGCGTGCCGAGGAAGTCGGAAAACTGGCATACCAGCTGGGGAGCGAGGACTCCTATTTAACGGGACAGATAATTCAACTGGACGGCGGCTGGATCTAAAACCTGAAATAAATAAACGGATTATATGTGCTGCTGACGAGATACATGGTACACAAAAACAGCAGCACAGCCATAATCACAATATCCACTGTCTTTGTCACTTCTTTCTCATACAAATGCTCCCGCAGCTTCGGGCATATACTCTGCACGATGCCCGAAAGCAGCACGCCCAGCACCGCAAGAAAAATCACTTTCCGATTCACGAACAGCGACGCCGGATAGATGCCGTTCTCCCAGGTAAACATCTGATGCAGGATCACTTTCGCATCCGCCAGCGTATCGGCGCGGAAGAACACCCAGCCAACCACTACAACCAACGTCGTATAGATGTGATTCAGTCCCCGGAAGCAGTTCTTCTCCAATAGCTTCCCAAGTCCCATGCGTTCCACCACCAGAAACAGCCCATGGTACAATCCCCAGATGATAAAGGTTGCCCCAGCGCCATGCCAGAGCCCGGTCGCAAAAAAGACAATCAGCAGATTAACATACGTCCGCACCTGCCCTTTTCGGTTGCCGCCCAGCGGGATATAAAGATATTCCCTAAACCAGGTCGAGAGTGAAATATGCCAGCGTCTCCAGAACTCGCGGATCGAGGTAGAGATATACGGATAATTGAAGTTCTCCATAAAATCAAATCCAAACATTTTTCCCAATCCGATCGCCATATCCGAATATCCCGAAAAATCAAAATAAATCTGAAGTGTGTACAAAACCGCCAACATCCACGCATTGACCGTTCCCAGCTGTGCCAGCGGTTTCTCCATCATCCAGTCCACCGTCGCCGCAAAGGTATTAGCAAACAACATTTTTTTCGCCAGTCCGTAGGAAAAGCGCTTGATTCCATACGCCATCCCCTCCGCCGTACACTGCCGGTTCCCAATCTGTTCGCAGACATCGTGATACTTGACGATCGGTCCCGCGATGAGCTGCGGAAAGAAAGAAATATAGAGCGCCAGATGAAAGATATTTTTCTGCGCCTGAATCGTCCCCCGGTACACATCCACCACGTAGGAAAGCGCCTGAAACGTGTAGAAGGATATTCCGACCGGAAGAGCAATCTCGCGGAAAGAAAGGGTATGTGCGCCGCCCGCAAAGCGGCTTAACAGAGAATTTGCAATCTCGACTGCGAAGTTAAAATATTTGAAATAGCCCAGCAGAAGGAGGTTTAAAAACACGCAGTTTGTAACAGCAAGGCGCATTCTGTGTTTACTCTGCATCCTCCCAATCCACAATCCAAAGAAATAATTCAGCCCGATCGAAACAAGCATCAGAATCACATACTTCGGCTCGCCCCACGCATAAAAAAAGAGGCTGGCAGCCAGAAGGACGCCATTGCGGATATGCAGATTTTTCGTTATAAAATAAAGCAAAAATACCGCTGGCAAAAAATACCATAGGAACACAAGGGAACTAAATAACATAAATCATACCATCCTGTATTTGTTACTGTTCACACATACGTGCCCAGTAACCTGTATTTTCTTATATAGCAGATAAATCATATCTATATTCCAGACACTCTATTATACGGGTAATCCCCCTTAATCTGTCAAGTGTTTTTGACCAGAATAAAGAATGTGCCTTGGCACATTCTCGCGCCGAGCGCGGTCACTTGCGACATATTTCTGCTTCGCGCGAGTGCGCATCCTCGCGGAGCGTTTTTTGTTTCATAGGACGCAATTTCCTATGAAACAAAAAAACCCTGCCTCCCAGGTTCATCACCTCGGAAACAGGGTTCTCTTTACTCGCTGGCACGGGACTGCGGAGTACTGGGTGGAGTAAATCCGTCCAGCCGGCGCTGTCTCATATATTTATCAGAGAAAAACATACAAAACTCTACTGCTATATGCTAAGAAGATTTCTCTTCCTATTTTAATTAGTTGTTCTTAGCTGCTGCTTTCGCTTCTTTGATCTTCTCAGTCAGCATCGGAACGATCTTGTTTAAGTCACCTACTACGCCGTAGTCAGCAACATCGAAGATCGGAGCAGACTCATCTTTGTTGATAGCAACGATGATGTCAGACTCTTCCATACCTGCCAGATGCTGGATAGCACCGGAGATACCGATTGCAAAGTATACGTTCGGACGAACAGTCTTACCTGTCTGACCTACCTGAAGATCCTTCGGTTTCCAGCCAGCATCTACAACTGCACGAGAGCAGCTTACGGTACCGCCGATAGCCTCTGCCAGATCATCCAGAATCTTGAAGTTCTCCGGGCTTCCTACGCCACGGCCGCCGGATACAAGGATCTTAGCATCCATGATATCAACGGTGTTGGATACAGCCTTAACAACTTCCAGAATATCAACATATTTGTTGTTCTTTGTGAATCCCGGATTGAACTCAGTAACAACAGCTTTTTTGCCAGCTTCCTTCGGAGCCTTCTGCATAACACCCGGACGAACGGTTGCCATCTGCGGACGGAAATCCGGGCAAGCGATGGTAGCGATGGTGTTGCCGCCGAATGCCGGACGAGTCATAAGCAGCTGATTGTGCTTTGTCTCTCTACCCGGAACCGGATTCATCGGGAAATCGCCGATATCAAGTTTTGTACAGTCTGCAGTCAGACCTGTATGGATTCTAGCGCAAACACGCGGACCAAGGTCACGACCGATTGCAGTTGCACCGATCAGGAAGATTTCCGGTTTGAACTCTTTGATAACAGATGCGATTGCATGTGTGTACGGCTCTGTACGGTACTCTTTTAATTCCGGATCATCTACAACGATAACCTTATCTGCGCCGTACTCTGCTAACTGATCTGCAAGACCCTTAACGTCAGAACCAACTAAAACAGCGGTTACTTCTACTCCTAAATCTTTTGCTAATTCTTTACCTTTGCCAATCAGCTCATAAGCGATATTGCTGATAACATTATCCACCTGCTGTGCAAAGACAAATACGCCCTTATATGCTTCTAAGTTGTTCATCTTATTCACCACTCTTTTCTATAAAATAATTAGATAATGTGTTTCTCTGCCAGTTTGCCAACGATATAATCTGCGGAAGCTGCCGGATCAAGTTCTACTTTCTCGCCAGCACCCTTTCTTACCTTATCGGAAGCTTTTGCGATCTGTGTCGGTGATCCCTTCAGACCAAGGTTGGAATCCTCAACATCTTTCAGATCTTTTCTGCCCCAAACGGTGATCTCTTTTGCATATGCATCAAAGATTCCGCCCGGAGTCATATAACGCGGCTCGTTTAACTCTGCAAGAGCGGTTAAAAGACACGGAAGCTGTGCTTTTACTACATGATATCTATCATCATACTGACGCTCAACTACGATGTATTTCTCAGCTTCGTTTACTTCACGAATCTTCTGAGCGTAGCTGATTACCGGAAGGCCAAGGTGCTCGGAGATCTGCGGACCTACCTGAGCGGTATCGCCATCGATAGCCTGACGGCCAGTAATGATTAAGTCATAATCCAGGTTGCGAAGTGCGCCTGCGATTGTCTGGGAAGTAGCCCAGGTATCTGCACCACCAAGTACACGGTCAGTTACAAGAACACCATTGTCTGCGCCCATAGCCATAGCCTCGCGAAGAACCTCTTCAGCCTTCGGAAGACCCATAGTAACTACGGTAACTTCTGCACCATACTGATCTTTTAAGCGAAGCGCTGCCTCCAGACCTGCTTTATCATCTGGGTTCATGATTGCCAGCATTGCGCTTCTGTCAAGAGTACCATCCGGGTTAAATTTAACTCCGCCTTTGGTATCCGGAACCTGTTTTACACAAACTACAATTTTCACGGTATTTTCACTCCTTATTTTTTTCTTTTTTCTCTATAGGACTGAGATTGTTCTGATTTCTCTGCAGACTGAATTATTTTAACAGATCAGCGGAGATAACCATTCTCTGAACCTCAGATGTACCCTCGTAGATCTCAGTGATCTTAGCATCACGCATCATACGCTCTACGTCGTACTCTCTCGTGTAGCCGTAACCACCGTGAAGCTGTACAGCCTTGGTTGTAACTTCCATAGCAACCTCTGCTGCATACAGTTTAGCCATAGCTGCTTCTACAGAATAGGTTTTCTGTGTCTTCTTAGCAACGGCTGCTCTGTAAACAAGGAGCTGAGCTGCTTTAACTTTGGTAGCCATATCTGCCAGCTGGAACTGAGTGTTCTGGAACTGACCGATAGCACGACCAAACTGTTTTCTCTCTTTTACATAATCAACAGTTCTCTCAAGAGCGCCCTCTGCAAGACCAAGTGCCTGGGAAGCGATGCCGATACGTCCGCCATCCAGGGTATGCATAGCGATGTGGAAACCTTTGCCCTTCTGGCCAAGCAGGTTCTCTTTCGGGATACGGCAATCTGTGAAGATCAGCTCGTATGTAGCAGATCCACGGATACCCATCTTCTTCTCTTTGGTACCGAAGGTGAAGCCCGGAGTTCCTTTCTCTACGATAAATGCAGAGATCTCTTTTTTCTTTCTGCCCTTTACTTCAACAACGCCTGTTACAGCGATGATAACGTAAATGTCAGCCTCTTTACCATTAGTAATGAAAACTTTGGAGCCGTTTAATACCCACTCGTCACCGTCTAATACAGCCTTGGTCTGCTGACCCTGAGCATCTGTACCAGCACCCGGCTCAGTAAGACCGAAAGCACCAAGCTTCTCGCCCTTAGCAAGCGGAACCAGGTATTTCTGTTTCTGCTCTTCAGTACCGAAGGTCTGGATCGGATCGCAGCACAGAGATGTGTGTGCAGATACGATAACGCCGGTAGTACCACAAACTTTGGAAAGCTCCTCAACGCACATAGCGTATGTTAACGGATCACAGCCCTGTCCACCATACTCCTTCGGAACCGGGATGCCCATGAAGCCAAGCTTCTGCATCTTTTTAACGGTTTCCTCCGGGAAGTGCTCTGTCTCGTCAACTTCCTGTGCCAAAGGTTTTACTTCGTTCTCGGCGAAGTCATGGAATAACTTTCTCGCCATTTCATGCTCTTTACTTAATGTAAAATCCATGTGTCTATTCCTCCATCATTTTCTTATATACGCTTAAGAGGCGGCTTTAAGCGCCGCCCCGTTGCGGTTCTTAAAAATCTGGTACTCTATTATGTTTTCATCTGGTCAAGAAGCCAGACTTATGTACATATTAGTTGTACTTGTAGAAGCCTTCGCCAGACTTACGGCCAAGCTTGCCGCCGCGAACCATCTTTCTAAGAAGCGGCTGCGGACGGTACTTCGGGTCACCAGTCTCAGACTGAAGTACTTCCATGATAGCCAGAACAACGTCCAGACCTACCAGGTCGCCCAGTTCAAGCGGTCCCATCGGATGGTTAGCACCCAGCTTCATAGCGGTATCGATACCCTCTACAGAAGCCTCGCCCTCAGCGTAGATACCGATAGCTTCGTTGATCATCGGGATGAGGATACGGTTTACTACGAAACCAGCGCCCTCTTCTACCTGTACCGGGATCTTGCCGATCTCTTCAGAGATCTTCTTAACTTTGTCAACAATCTCTGCCGGAGTGTTTAAGCCTGCGATAACCTCAACCAGCTTCATAACCGGAGCCGGGTTGAAGAAGTGCATACCGATAACCGGGCGGTCAAGACCTGCACCGATCTCAGTAATGGACAGAGAAGATGTGTTGGTAGCGAATACGCAGTCTGCCTTGCAGATAGCGCTCAGCTCTTTGAAGGTCTGTTTTTTGATCTCCATGTTCTCGATTGCTGCCTCAACTACGAGATCGCAGTCGCTGCAGATAGTCTTAACGCCGGTATGGATTCTGGCAAGGATCTTGTCTGCATCCTCTTTTGCCATCTTTCCTTTTGCTACTCTCTTCTCAAAGTTCTTGGAAATTTTCAGTTTGCCGTTGGAAGCAAACTCTTCGTTAATATCACACAGGCATACTTCATATCCATCTACCTGGGCAAATGCCTGAGCGATTCCGGAACCCATGGTTCCTGCACCAATAATACCAACTTTCATGACAAATCCTCCTGAAATTATACAACTATAATTTAACTAACTATCTATTGTTAAACTGCTCCACTTTCCGTTTCTCAAGGAATGCTTGCATACCGTTCTTCTGATCTTCTGTCTCGAAGCATCCGCCAAACAGTTTTTCCTCGATCACGATAGCCTGATCCATATCAGTCTGAAGTCCGTCGTTCATCGCCTTCTTGCTGTTTCTGACAGCGATCGGAGCCATCTTTGCGATAGCGCCTGCCAGCTTCTTCGCAGCCGGCATCAGCTCTTCCTGTGTATAAACAGCATTTACAAGTCCGACACGGTATGCCTCGTCCGCTTTGATGTTGCGGGACGCAAATACCATCTCTTTTGCCTTGCCCGGTCCGATGAGACGTGCGAGTCTCTGTGTACCGCCGAAGCCTGGTGTGATACCAAGACCTACTTCAGGCTGTCCGAATAATGCATTGTCCGAGCAGATACGGATATCACAGCTCATGGCAAGCTCATTGCCGCCGCCGAGTGCGAAACCGTTTACTGCCGCGATAACCGGAACCGGGAAAGTTTCGATCTTGCGGAAAATATCGTTGCCGAATTTACCGAAGTGCTCGCCCTGCTCCTTGGTCATCACGCTCATAGCAGCGATGTCAGCACCGGCTACGAAAGATTTCTCTCCTGCGCCGGTCAGGATAATTGCACGAATTTCGGAAAGGTCTACTGCATCAAATGCAGCTTCAATATCCTTCAGCACATCCTCGTTTAACGCGTTCAGTGCCTTCGGACGATTAATAGTTATGACTGCGACGTGTCCGTCTACCTCATAGTCTACAAATCCCACTTCCAGTTCCTCCTAAAAAGCTCTTGAATTGAAATACGTAAAACCAGAAACAGCCGGAGCGCCGGGGATAAGCCCCGACGACTCCGGTTCTGCGTCAGAAATTAGTCTCTCTCAACGATCGTTGCGCAGCCCATGCCGCCACCGATACACAGAGTAGCCAGACCCTTCTTAGCGTCACGTTTCTGCATCTCGTATAACAGAGTTGTCAGGATACGGCAGCCAGATGCTCCTACCGGATGTCCGATAGCGATTGCACCGCCGTTTACGTTCAGGATGTCTTTGTTGAAGCCAAGGTCACGAGCTACAGCGATAGACTGAGCTGCGAATGCCTCGTTTGCCTCGATCAGGTCGAAGTCTTCTACCTTCCAGCCTGTCTTCTTCAGAACTTTCTTGGTAGCTGCAACCGGTCCAATACCCATGATGCTCGGATCTACACCGCCCAGAGCGCCTGCTACCCATGTAGCCATCGGTTTGATACCCAGTTCTTTTGCTTTCTCTTCGCTCATAACAACTACAGCTGCTGCACCATCGTTGATGGAGGAAGCGTTACCAGCTGTTACACGTCCGTCTTTCTTGAATGCCGGACGAAGCTTGCCAAGAATCTCTACAGTGGAACCCGGACGCGGACCCTCATCGGTATCTACGATAACAGTCTCTTTTTTCTTCTTAACTTCGATCGGAACGATCTCGTCTTTGAAACGTCCAGCCTCGATAGCTGCGCAAGCCTTCTGCTGGCTAGCTGCTGCAAACTCATCGAGTTCTTCTCTTGTGATACCCCACTGATCGCAGATGTTCTCAGCGGTGATACCCATGTGGTAATCGTTGAATGCATCCCACAGAGCGTCATTTACCATGGTGTCGATCATGGTCGCATTGTTCATACGGTATCCGTAACGAGCCTTCATCAGAGCATACGGAGCTGCGGACATGTTCTCTGCACCACCAGCTACTACGATGTCAGCATCGCCTGCAAGGATCATATCTGCTGCTGCGTTTACAGCATTCAGACCAGAACCGCAAACCACGTTCAGGGTAACTGCCGGAACTTCTACCGGAAGACCAGCTTTCAGAGACATCTGACGTGCTACGTTCTGACCAAGGCCAGCCTGGATAACACATCCCATGTATACGTGATCAACCTGCTCCGGAGCAACGCCTGCTCTCTTCAGAGCCTCCTTGATAACTACGGCACCCATCTCAGCTGCTGGAACAGTACTGAGCTGGCCACCCATAGAACCTACTGCGGTACGGCATGCACTTGCAATTACGACTTTCTTAGACATTGAAAAAATCCTCCTTGAAAATGATCCACCACGTAAATAACACAACTGCAGTAAATAGTAAAATAGTGATAAATATGATAGTGTATTTGTATCTTAACACCCCACGCGGCTCCTGTCAAATAATTATCAATGGATTTATAAAGATTTAAGATTCTCATTTTTCCGCGTACAATCCACTTATTTCTACATCGTTCTGATCGCCTTTAGGCGGAATGCACAATTTTTTTCTTCCGTTTTCTCAATAAAAGTGGTCTTCTCTGGCATTATAACCAACGTGGTATTTTGTTTGTGAATTAATAGACAAAGTCATTCTTCTTCTATTTACATACACTTATATCTGTAATTCATAAATATGAATATGTCGTCATTTTCCCCTATTTTGTCCTCCGCCTCTTTCGTTGACAAGGGGTAGTGGAGATGATACACTGATAAACAACGGGGGATGTCCGAATCACGCATTTGTACGGACTTCTTCATATTATTAAAAAGGACAAGGTGAATAAGTATGGATTACAAGAAACTGTATGCAGAAAAGCTGGTTTCCGCTGAAAAAGCTGCTTCCGTCGTTAAATCTGGCGACTGGGTTGACTATGGCTGGACCACCGGCACTCCGGTAGCAGTCGATGCTGCTATCGCAAAACGTCTTCCGGAACTGGAGAATGTAAACTTCCGCGGCGGTATCCTGATGTGGGTACCGGAGATCTTCAAGATCGAAAACCCGGCAGCTCATATGACCTGGAACTCCTGGCACATGAGCGGTATCGAGAGAAAGGCAATCGCACAGGGATTCAGCTTCTATGCTCCGATCCGTTATTCCGAGCTTCCGAGATACTATCGTGAGTCCGCAACCAAACCGGATGTAGCTGTATTCCAGGTCGCTCCGATGGACGAGCACGGTTATTTCAACTTCGGACCAAATGCTTCCCATATGTCAGCCTGCTGCGAGACTTCCAAGGTTGTCATCGTAGAGGTCAATGAAAATATGCCGGTCTGCCTCGGCGGATTTGAGAACGGCGTTCATATCTCCAACGTAGACATGATCGTAGAGGGCAGCAACCCGACCATCGCAGAGATGGGAGGCGGCGCAGCAGCGACTGATGTCGATGAAGCAGTTGCAAAACTGATCGTAGACGAGATCCCGGATGGTGCCTGCTTACAGTTAGGTATCGGCGGTATGCCGAACGCAGTTGGTTCCCTGATTGCGAAATCTGACTTAAAGGATCTGGGTGTTCACACCGAGATGTACGTTGACGCATTCGTTGATATTGCCGCAGCCGGCAAGATCACAGGCGCTCACAAAGCACTGGACAAAGGCCGTCAGGTATACGCATTCGGCGCTGGCACCAAGAAACTGTATGACTACTTAAACAACAACCCGGCCTGCATGAGTGCTCCGGTTGATTACACCAACGACGTCCGCACCATCGCAGCCCTGGACAACTTCATGTCCATCAACAACGCGGTTGACCTCGACCTCTTCGGTCAGGTAAATGCAGAGTCCGCAGGAATCAAGCACATCAGCGGTGCAGGCGGACAGCTTGACTTCGTTCTGGGCGCTTACCTGTCCAAGGGCGGAAAGAGCTTCATCTGCTGCTCCTCCACCTTCAAGAACAAGGCTGGCGAGCTGCAGTCCCGTATTCTCCCGACCTTAAATCAGGGTTCTATCGTAACCGATACACGTGCAAACCTGCACTACCTGGTAACCGAGTACGGTAAAGTAAACTTAAAGGGTCTTGCAACCTGGCAGAAATGCGAGGCTATCATCTCCGTTGCACATCCGCAGTTCCGCGATCAGCTGATTAAGGAAGCTGAGAAGATGCATATCTGGAGACAGAGCAATAAGATCTGATAAGAACTCAAGATCTGATAAAATCGGCAGGATTCGGAGACAAAATCCAGCAAACCATCTATGGTATCTGAGACTCCCGGTTCTCCGATACATCAGATACGTTTATTTTCTAAAAAAAGTGCTTTTCCTCTCAAGAAATTTTCTTCGAGAAGAAAGGCACTTTTTTATTTATACTTTTTTTCTTATAGTTTTTGTTCTACAAGTCTCTGTCTACCATCCGCTACTGTTCCAGAGACTTCCACCGGAAGTTCGGAATCACATCCGACCACTTATTAATTCCGATGATTGATTTTGCAAAATTCGAAGTTTCCAGCGTGTATCTCTTCTGATCAATGTCGTGGAAAACTCTCCAGAGCTTTCGATCCTTTACCGCTACAATCTCATTGCCCTGATTCATATCACAGGACCACAGACCGAAGCTTAAGCCTGCCCTTACCTCTGACGGCGCATCGACCTGACGACTCAGAATGTACGCGTCGATATACGGGTTACTGTCCACGATATAGTAAGAATATGCAAATGCCGCCGCCTGGATATCCGACACATCGCCGCGCGTCAGACTCTGTGCAGTAAATCCTTCCTCCGTCAGAATGACATGGCGCACCTCGCCAGATGCTGTCTTCATCGAATCCTGATTCAGATAATCGGTCAGTACATGCAGGTTTGCAAAGTTGACAATCGGTGAATCTGCACTCTCGGTTACCAGCCCCGTTGCCGGATCATCCCAGAATTCCGGTTCCGTCATCGGGTACGGATACGGATGGTAGGCAATGCCCCAGTCCATCTGGCCTTCCGTTACTGCCAGGGCGTTAAACGTATCAACAATGCCTTTGCCCGTATAATGCACCTGATCGTTCAGGTTCTCATACGGAGCTCCCCACCAGAAATCAAGTGAAAAATAAACCCGGTCATTCGCGCTTGTGCTCTTGATCGCCGTGTAGAACGTGCGGAATGCCTGCTGATACGTGGATACATATGCATTCAAATCTGCCGGTCCCATGTAGTTCCAAATCTGGTTGTTGATCTCATTGCCCAGAATCCAGTTGGAAATCTTCGCATAATTTGAATTATGATTCTTGCCGCTGTAACGATCCGCTAAAAACGCGAAGATCGCACGCGTTGTCTCAAATCCTTCCTGTGTCTTCGTGTTAAACATATAATAATTGGCGCTCGAAGATTTCGCAGTTCCCGCATGAACCAGTTCCGGGTGCGCGTCATTCCAGTCATTTAAAACGATCGCCGTCACAGATATATCTTTTCCGATATATGTACTGATCACCTTGTCATAATTTTCAACCACCGACTTATTAAAATGATACGTTTTTCCATCGTACTCATAATCAATGCCACTTCCTAAAAACTGGGAAAATGCGATATTGACCGCCACATGTTTGACACCCAGTGTAAATGCATCGTTGAGCATATTTAACTGGATATTCAAGCCCTTTTTCGTCAGCGGCGTCTTAAACGCATCCTGATTGGATGCAACCACCTCCGGATTTGTGATATAATGTGCCGCGCCAACTGCCGTAAATGTAGTTCCGTCAAACACTGCCGGAACAAACCGGCTGTAAAGGCGGTCCTGGGCGGTTCCCTTGTTTAAAGGAATCGAGACGGTCCTCGTCTCCCCTGCGCCTACGCTGCTGACATAATCAGCCCGGCTTCCAATCTCCGACTCATACGGCCGCAATTCAAACAGATAAATCTTTCCGTCCGTCCCCGTTGTATCACCGTTGCTTGAAAGTGAAATATCCACTGTATTCTGCCCCGAACCAATCAGACAGGAGCCGATCGAAGCGGTTATCTGAAACGTCTGCGCCGCCAGTGCTGTGAACGCAGCCGCCACGCTCAGGCAGACCGCTACAGCCAGGACAAGCGCCGTTTTCATCCATTTTTTCATCCTGTTCCTTCCTTTCCGTCTAATATCCTATGGTATTTGATCATACTTCATTCTTCCGTCAGATTCAATTACTATTTTATTAAGGATTATTACAACTATTTTGGAAATTCCGTATGATTCCCAGCATTTTATCTTTTCCAAGCCTTGATTTCTTTCTTATTCCTATTCTTTCCACTTGCAAATATTGGTTTTATATATAAATCCCTTAGAGCTGCAAGTTTAAAAAGCTACAGTTTCCGGAACCATCAAGTATTCCTTCTGCCATAGCTTTTTGATATTACCGATTATTTAGTTCTTAATGCCCTCATCGCATTTAAAATTGCAATGACGGAAACACCGACGTCCGCAAACACGGCTTCCCACATATTCGCCACTCCAGCCGCGCCCATCAGAAGCACAACCGCCTTAACCGCCAGGGCAAACACGATATTCTGGTGCGCGATTGCCATTGTCTTGCGTCCGATTTTAACCACACCTGCAATCTTCGCCGGGTTATCATCCATCAGGACAATGTCCGCCGCCTCGATCGCCGCGTCACTTCCCATGCTTCCCATTGCAATACCGACATCTGCGCGGGAGAGAACCGGTGCATCGTTGATGCCGTCGCCGACAAATGCCAGCTTCCGCTTTCCGGTCATCTCCGCCAGCATCTCCTCGACTTTCTGCACCTTATCCGCCGGAAGCAGCTCCGTGTACGCCTGATCGATGCCAACCTTCGCAGCCACCGCCTCGCCGACCGCTTTCCGGTCGCCCGTCAGCATAACAGTACGGCGGATTCCAGCCGCCTTCAGTCCACGGATCGCATCCTCCGTCTCCGGCTTGATCGTATCGGCAATCAGGATACTTCCGGCAAATTTTCCGTCCTTTGCCAGATAAATCACAGTGCCGATGCCGTCGCATTCCTGATACGGTATATTTTTACTCTTCATCAGGCGTCCATTACCCGCCAGAACTTTGTGACCGTCGATCGTTGTCTCGATACCATGACCGGAAATCTCGTTGGTTTCACCGATGCGGGTTAAGTCGATCAGGGGTTTGCGTACCACTCCCTGCACACCCTCTTTGGACTGCACCTCTTTTATTGTGTCATTGTCAGCATCCAGAACGATTTCTGCTGTTCTTGCATTCGCCTTTTGAGTTTCTGCTTCTGCCAAACTGCCATTTCTCTCACGATACGCCTCCCGTATCGATTCCGCGATCGGATGCGTCGAATAATTCTCGGCATACGCCGCCAGCTCCAGAAGCTCATCCTCACTGATTCCCGCCGGATGCAGCTCCGTCACTTTAAACTCGCCCTTCGTCAGGGTGCCTGTCTTATCAAATACAACCGTATCCAGCTCCGAAACTGCCTCCAGATAATTGCTTCCCTTGACTAACACACCGATGCGGGATGCAGCACCAATGCCGCCAAAGAAGCTAAGCGGAACCGAAATCACCAGCGCACACGGGCAGGAAATTACCAGGAAAATACAAGCTCTCTGAATCCACTCGCCAAATTCTCCGCCCAGCACAATCGGCGGCACAAATGCCAAAGCAACCGCCGCGATCACGACCACCGGCGTATAATATCTGGCAAACCGAGTGATAAAGTTCTCCACCTTCGCCTTCTTGCTGCTGGCATTCTCCACCAGCTCCAGAATCCGCGCCACCGTCGAATCATCAAATTCTTTCGTCACGCGCACCCGCAGAAGCCCGCTGCCATTGACACATCCGCTGATGATTTCATCCCCGGCTGCCGCACGGCGCGGTACCGATTCACCAGTCAGCGCCGAGGTATCGATCATCGATTCACCCTCTACCACCACGCCATCCAGCGGAATCCGCTCTCCCGGCTGTACCACGATGATGTCATCCACTTCCACATCATCCGGATCGACCTGCTCTATCTGTCCATCTTTTTCAATATTGGCATATTCCGGGCAGATATTCATGAGATCGCTAATCGACTGGCGCGAACGGTTGACCGCATAACTCTGAAACAGCTCGCCAACCTGATAGAACAGCATAACCGCAACCGCCTCAGAAAACTCGCCCACACCGAACGCCCCGAACGTCGCTACTGTCATGAGGAAATTCTCATCAAACACCTGACCATTTTTAATCCCCCGGAACGCCTTGTATACAATATCCCATCCAATAATCAGATACGGAATTAAAAATACGACTAACTCTGTCCACGGCTGCGGCATTCCGGCAAATACATTCATTTTTTTCGCTGCTGCCGCCGCGATATATACGATTGCCGCCGCAACAATCCGCTTCAGCATCGTTTTCTGCTTCTGATTCATAAAGCCTCCCTTCATTCTGGAAACACATTCCCAGAAAAAAAGATATAGGAAAATGTGCCGGCACAGCTCATTTGCCTATATCTTTTTACTTTGCCCTTCTGTGCATTACACAATCTGATTTTATTCTTTTAAAAAGCAGCTTTTGATCCGATTATGCCTTTTCCAATTTTACATATTAATAATGCAGTCCGGTTCCACCTTCTTGCACACTTCTACAACCTCTTTCATGATCTCGTCGAAACGTGCGTCATCCGCATCGATCGTCATTTTCTGCATCATAAAGCTGACACTCGCATCATTGACTCCATCCAGCTTCTTGATCGCATCCTCCATCTTTGCTGCACAGTTTGCACAATCCAGATCAGTTAATTTAAATTTCTTCTTCATGATAATCCTCCTCTTTTTATTGAGTTACAAATTTTTAATGTTTGCTTTTCGAGACCTGCAATTTTTTTCTTTACAGATAGCACCGATTTCACATTCATTCAATCCATTATCATCATTCAAGGAACTTGCTATTCTTTAATATGCTCAAAGCCCTGGTTGATAATCCGGTAAACATGGTCGTCTGCCAGCGAATAGAACACCGACTTTCCGTCCCGTCGGCTCTTGACAAGCTGCGACTGCTTGAGAATCCGAAGCTGATGCGAAATCGCCGACTGCGTCATATTAAGCAGCTGTGCAATGTCGCAGACACACATCTCCGACTCAAACAGCACAAACAAAATCCGGATCCGCGTCGAATCACCAAATACCTTAAACAGCTCCGCCAGATCATACAAATCATCGTCATCCGGCAGCATTCCCCGGACCGACTGCACAACCTCATCGTGAACAGCACACTCCTCACAGCACTCTACATCATGAATTGCCATCCGATTTCTCCCTTCATGCTACGCGTTTTTGCCCTGCTTCACTGCTTCTTTCGTGAAAGCAGTTTGCAGGATTTTATCAAGATTTCTTTGAAGTATTTTTATTTATATGAATCATTGTTCATATGTTCATTATATGAATGTAACTGGGAAATGTCAAGAAATATTTGTGGGAATTTAAAAGGAGTAAATGAAATGTTTTCTCAATTATAAAATGCTGCAAAAAAGACTGTTCATACAGACAAAATCCACTAAGTAATGCGCGTAAATGTGCTTCTTTCTGCCCGGTTTACAGATGATACTCTGTAAACCGGCACAGTTCAAATATCTATTCTCTACATCCTATGCTTTTTTGTCTATTTATGAACAGTCCGTTCTTTTTTATTCATTATTATATATCTTTTGCAGTTTATTTTTTCGACACTGCTTGAGCTATATTATCCATTTGTATATTATCCATCGTCTGATGATCTTTTGCCTCTTTCTGCAACCCCGACTTAGACTTCTAATAGAATCTCTCCTCGCCCGGAATCGCATCCAAATGTTCCTGCCATTTCTCAGCCGGTACATCATGAACCGATACCGTCACAACCTTCAGATCCTTCTTTAATTCTTCTGATACCAGCGTTCTGACCTTCTCAGCCAGCGCTGCCTTCTCTTCCCGGCTCCGTCCCGGGTACATAGATATTGCAATGTGTGGCATGATTTTCCTCCTTTGTACTAATAGCACTCTTCCAAAATATCCAAGATTTCCGCGTGCGTCAGCTGCCGATACCCGCCGTCATTGCGGATACATGAATCAGCAATCGTTTTCAGCAGACTCTGTTCTGTGATTCCCAGTTCCCGCAGCGTCCCCGGCAAACCAATCTCATGAATAAACGCCTGTAATGTGTCAATTCCGCCAAATGCCAGTTCTTCCTCATCGCCGCCATCTGGTGACATTCCCCAGACATTTACAGCAAATTTCACAAATTTCTTGATGCCGTCCCGGCAAATTCGACGATAATACGCCGGATGGATCACGCCAAGTCCCATGCCGTGGTTGCAGTCCGTGTAAGCCCCCATCTGATGTTCAATCATATGCGCCTCAAAATCACACTGTTTTCCTAATTTGATAATGCCAATCTCCGCCATCGTGGACGCCCACATCAAGTTGCTGCGCGCCTCATAATTTTCCGGTTCCCGGATCGCCACCGGCAGGTTCGCAATAATACTCCGCATCAACGCCTCCGAGATCGCATCCGAAAGATTATCCTCATCCGGTGCACTGAAATATGTCTCCATCACATGGCTGAGCATATCAAAACCGCCCGCTGCCGTCTGGAGTGGAGAAACCGTGTAGGTATATTTCGGGTCCATCATCGCAAACACCGGATTGCAGCGCGGATAATTCCGGCTCGTCTTAATTTTCTGTTCCTCATGGGTGATTACACCCTCGCCGTTGACCTCGCTTCCAGTGCCGACCACGGTCACAATCACGCCCACCGGAACCGGCTCAAAATCAATCTCGCCCTTTTTGATCCAGTATTCCTCCCAGACGTCCTTGTCCGTCGCAGCCGCCATTGAGATCGCCTTGCTGCAGTCCATGACCGAACCGCCGCCCACTGCCAGAATCAAATCTACCTGGTTTTCCTGTACGATTTTTTTCCCTTCCATCACCTTGCTGTAGGTCGGATTCGGCATGATGCCTGAAAATTCTATCACCTGTTTTCCAGCCAGCTTTAAGACATCCATCACTTCCTGATAAATGCCATTCGTCTTGATCGAGCCGCCGCCATATGCCAGCATCACCGTTTCCCCATACGGCTTCACCGCCTCCAGCAGGTGCTCTTTCACACAGCCTCCGCCAAAATAAATCTTTGTCGCATTTTCAAATGTAAACGCCCGCATCGTTCCCTGTCCTTTCTGAACCCGTTCCGGCAAATGCTTTTGCATCCGCCTGATGTTCTGCCTTCTTCTTTGTAGATATGTTTTTTTGAATCTTTATTTTGATTATTTTTCTCCTTTATCTCAGGTTCATCAAATGTTCAGCTATAACTCACACTAGATCTGACACGTTCTCTGTAAGTGTTCATATTATATCACGATTCGCATCTTCGATGCTTACCGCTGCTGACGCAGCTATCGTGATCGCCATTCGCCGTTCGCCATAAATCTGCAAGCAGCTTTCTGGCTCACTTGCGCTCATTATATCATATTACCTTTTTACATTCTATCTTTTTCAGAAATTTCACGCATATATTTTCATTTTTATGAATAAAATTGCGCAAACTTATATCTGCGTGTCATTTTTTATTCTCCCATCCACTTCCAAAATATTTTCCGAAATTTATGATTTCTTCACATTCCGAACATACTTTTATCACATTTTTTCGATATAGTAATACGCGTAAAGGCAAAAGACCTTTCATAATATACTTTTTCATACCTACGCCGACAGGAGTCCGTTCCTGTCGGCTCCTCCTATTTTAAGGGATATATCTACTCAAGCGGGCAGTTTCATGATAAAATAAACACACAGATAGAATCATCTCTCAAACACAGATTCTATGTTAAATTTACAATAAAAATAGCTGCATGAATCACATATATTAGGAGGAACTTCTCATGAAACACGAACTGACGCAGGAAGAAATCCTGGTTGAAATAAAAGACATTCTATTAGAATACGTAGAAATCACCCGCCCGCTGACACCGGCTGACCGCCTGATCGACGATCTGGGGCTGGATTCATTTTTGATCGTATACTTTATCACAGAGATCGAAGACTGCTTCGAGATCGATATTCCGGAAACGGATTTTATCGAGCTTGTCACGGTCAAGGATCTCTGCGAACGGATTCAGCTGGAAATAAAAAAGCACTCCACTTATTAATACCAGCGTGTCATCGGCAAGTCATTATTAATTCCTTTCGTAAATAAAATCTGGTGCAGACGCAGATTTTCCATATCCAGGATATAAAATCCATCTGCTGAACCACAAGAAATCATTTTCCAGAGACTTAGAACCATTACGCCCGGGAAAATATATTTTTTAATCCACGAATCGCCCGGATGTTCCTCCAGCACACTGATAAATTGCAGCAGAAACAGTCCGTTCCTTCCATCTTAACCTGAAATGGATACTCATCAAACTTTTGGTTATATCTGTCCCTGTTCTTTCAGATATGCCAGAAAACCCACACAGCCCTCCAGAACATCTTCATACGTCGCGTCAAAATCACCCGTATACCACGGATCCGCGATGTCACGGTCTGAACCTGCAAATGTGAGGAATTTATATATTTTCCCCTCCGGATCGCCTTTCAGCATCCGGTTTAAATTTCGGATATTGGCACCGTCCATACCTATGATATAATCAAATTTCTCATAATCCGCCCACGTCACCTGCCGCGCCCGGTGCGGCACCAGAGGAATTCCAATCTTCCTCAGCTTATTCACCGTCCCCCGGTGCGGCGGATTGCCGATTTCTTCGGTGCTTGTGGCGGCGCTGTCGATAAGGAAGTGGGCGGAAAGCCCTTGGGATGCGACTTTGTGGGTGAAGACACTTTGGACTAGGGTGGAACGGCAGATGTTGCCGTGGCAGATGAAAAGTACTTTTATCATAATCTCTATATTCCTCCATAAGCCTGGAAAGCGCTGATATTACAAGGCTTTTCAGACTTTCGGCTTTTCTTCAATTTTTCATAAGTCTCTATAAATCTATGTAACTACACCACCAAGTGGTGTAGTAAATGGTGTAGTAAATGTAAGATACTACCACCATATTTGCTGTTTATCCAACAGCAAAACCCCTGTCTTTTTTTGCTTCAGGGGAATGGCGGAACTGTGAAATTTCCGCCATCTGCTCCGCAGCGTGTGCGTAGCTTGCGTGGGTGTAAACATTCAGTGTCACGCCCGCATCCGAGTGACCCATCAAGTACTGAAGATTTTTAATGTCCATGCCGTCATTTGCATAGTTCGTGCAGAAGGTGTGCCGGAACACATGAGGGGTGATGTGCGGCAGAGGACTGTCCGGATGAAGCTTCTTGTACTTCTTCATCGCCCAGCGCATCTCGTTTTCAATGTGGAGTGCCACCTTGGGATTGCCGTTCTTATCCAGCATAATAAAACCGGTACGTCATCCACCATAGGCTCATTTTTGACCTTTGGACGGCATTCCCGCATCTTTTTCAGTGACTGGTAAACTTCTTCCGTCATCGGTAAAAATCGGCATCCGCAGGCGGTCTTGGTGTCCTCCACATAGTATGTGCCTCCACGCTCCCGTACCAGCTGATGATCCACACGGATTCTGCGATTCTTAAAATCCAGATCCCTTCTCGTAAGACCGCAGAACTCGCTGACTCTCATTCCGGTTTCCAGAAGAACCACAAACTCGTCATAATATTTCGAGTATGTACTGTCATTCTTAATAAAATCCATCCAGACAGCCAGCTGTTCTTCCGTCAGTGCTACTCTCGATACTGAATCATTTACCACCGCATCTGTCAGCTTAAATACAAACGGGTTCTTTCTGACTGCATCCTCGTCATATGCCATCTGAAATGCCGGTTTCACGACACCACGCACGCTGGTAATCGTGCTATACCCTCTGCCGTCTTTTTGCAGCTTAGCAAACCACTGTTTGGCATCCGATACCTTAATTGTACTGATTTTTCGGTAGCCGAAATCCTCTTTCTTGACAAGATTCAGAACGAAGTTGTAACCGACCTGTGTATTATAACGCACACCTTTCTTCAAACTGATATACTTTTCTAACAGCTCAATTACGGTAATCTGTCCCGCCTCATAATCAATACCGTCATCTACCTGCTTCTGAATCTCCTTTTCCTTCTGGCGAAGCTCCTGCAAAGTCGCTGCATAAACGGTCTGTCTCTTTCCCCGGCAGTCTGTGTATCTATACTGATAAATCAGAGCCTTCCGCTGGCTTTCTCCTGTTTTCAGCACACGCCCTTTATTATCTTTTCGTTTCATATTTCATTCGATCTCCTTTCTCTCAAAAGGAGTCTCGATGTGACATCTCTATGATACCACATCGGAGTGCCTTTTTCTATCATGAAGCTTACAGATATTAGATTGAAAATACCTGTTCTATATACTTATCGAATAATCGTTTTTTGATCAGTCTCTTATTTCCGACCCAAAGGACAAAATTGCAATCCTTATCATTGGTAATTTCCCGCAGCTTTCCCGTTCCGATTCCGGAATATGCCGCAGCTTCTTCCAAAGTTAAATTTGCCTTTTCCCAGATAGGAATTTCTTTCATGCAATACCTCCAATTTTTATATCCAAGTGGCAAAACGGCAAGAATACATATCTATAAGTGCTTTGCCACTTCACAAAATCTTCCGTTTCACAGTCCATTATCGGAACCAGATCCACCAGTCTTTCCCCTGACGCTCGCTTGCAATTTTATCTCCCATGGAGTTTTTCGCCAGCCGCACGGTTCGTTCGGAAATTCCTCGTTCTCTTGCTTCTGCGTTAATTTCCGCACTGGATACTTTTTTGCCTTCTGCCAGGAACTCCGTAATCAGTTTCACTGCCAACTCCTGCTTCAATTCTGTTTTATTGCCTTCTCCACCGGCGAGCAAATCCTCTGCGCTGATGTCATAGGCACCAATCCACCGGAATCCTTTCTCGTCTCCCAGAGAAAACGCCAGCGACTGCCCCGGCGGTGCCAGAGAACTTTTTTCATGAACAATCACCCGTGTGGTCGGGTCTGTTTTTACCTTGCCGATAAATAACAGGCTTCTCACAACCGCTGTAATATCAATAGAACCGAGTCCCCGATAAGTGCTTTGACTGCCGGATGCCTTATTCAGATGCCCGATCATCACGATTGCACAGTTTGTATTTTGTGCGGTATCTGCCAGTCTGCGGAGAATCGGTCTGACCTCGTTAGCACGGTTCATATCCACATTGGCACCAAGAAATGCCTGTAACGGATCAATAATGACCAGCCTGGCATTGTTTTCTCTGATTGCATTTTCGATGCGCTTGTCTGCCAGTGTCAGCGGATGCTCTGTATCATCAATGACCAGTACCCGTTCCATGTCTGCTTCTGCGGAAACCAGTCTCGGTTTGACTGTATCTCCAAGACCATCCTCTGCCGTCTGAAAAATCACGTTAAACGGCTCAAACGGTTCCATTTGCGGCAGATACTTTCGGTTGGTACACGCCGCTGCAAGCTGCATGGCGAAGAATGTTTTTCCCTCACCGGGATTGCCCTGGATAATCGTCAGCTTGCCAAACGGAATGTACGGATACCAGAGCCATTCCACCTCTGTCTGCTGAATTTCACTCATACGAATCATCGGAACCGCTTTCTTTTCCGGTTTTGTGCGAAGTTCTATCGTTTCCTCAATATATTTTCCATGTGGCAATTCTTCTCTGTGCATCAGAACTTCATTCCAGTCCTTTGCACATGGCATCAGACGAACAACTGTCATATGTTCGGGAATGCTTTCCAGCAGGCGTCCTACTGCATCATTACCGGCTTTATCCGCATCTGTGCAGATATAAATAGTTTCCATATCACTGCGTTCAGAAAGAAAACCTTCCAGAGACTTTGCTCCGATGCCTCCCAAGGATAAATAATTGCGGGATTTCCAATTTTTCGGATACAATGCAATAAAGGATATCAGATCAATCGGTGCTTCAAATACAAACAGGCTTTTTCCATCACTCCGGTAAGCAAAATTATGTGCTTTATCAGACCCCAGCACATCCATCCGAAATGTATCTTCTGTTCCTTTGCAATGGGCATATCGGGGAATTCCGGATTCATCCTTTCCTACAAATACGACATTATGACGCTGTACATCTTCATAAATCAAACCTTCTCTGTAAAACTCCTGAATCAATTCTTCTGGAATCTTCCGCTGGCGAAGATATACCATTGCACTTTCAATGTATCTGCTTCTTGGTGGAAGGCGAAATTTTTCTGATGGTGCAGCTGTTGTACTATTGTCTGCCGGAGCTTCTCTAATCAGCAGAAATACTGCTTCTGGAAATGTCTTACTGAAAAATTCCATCACAAAATCAATCGGATAACCACCTTTGCTCTGACTGTGCCGAAACCATTTGTTTCCTTTAACTGTCAGGCTGTCATGCCGTTTCCAGCGATATTCATTTCCGCTTTTTATTACCGTCTCCCCCTGTGAATGTAAAAACTGTACCAGATCAACCCGATTCGCCCGATCAATCTGTTCTTGTGTGTAATTCATATCCCACCTCCGTCTTAAAGTGAATGTTCCGTTTCTTTTGTTCTGTCAGAACACTGTATTGCAAAATCTTCTTCTCGCAATGCCTTTGCCTTATCTATATCACCCTTAATCTGATACAATAGCGTTAAATCTTTCTGCATGAGCTTGTACTCCTGATACTCTGTTTCTCTCTGCTCTGCCAGTTCCGAAAATTCTTTCTGCCAGGCTTTCAGAGGAAAAGGCTCCTTTTCAAATCCTGCATCTTTTAATTTTCGCTTTACCATATAAAAACAGCGAAGCTCGCTTTCATGTTCTGTCTTATACTTTTCCCTGGCTTTTGCAAAACGATATTTCCCGGTTTTTAATTCTTCCGCAACCGGCTTTAATTCCGTGTAGACCTTAGCATTCTCTATCATCTGTCGGAGTTCTTTCATCCGCTGTTGTTTTTGATTCATAGATGATTTCTGGTCTTCCACTTTTTCATCAACAGAAGAAAGATAGCTTTCAAAATCACTGAGAGTCAGCACATTTCTTTGCTTCAAATAAGCACACTCGTCCATAAAGCGTTTTAAATTATTTTTCTTTGCTTTCGCTTTTCCTCTGGCATAGGTCATAGCTGTTTGATTGCGCATGGTATGTGCTTCACTGAGAAGCTGTGCCATATATATTTCCTGTGGCTCTCTCAAAATTTTATTTGTTTCCTGAATCCATTCTTTCAGTGCCGCAATGGTGCTCTGCATACTTCGGACCATACGATTGGCTGCTTTTATCCAGCGATTCAGTTCTCCTGTCTCGGTACGGATACCTTTCTTTTCCATCTTGCGAACATGCGGACCCTCATGCACGGTCGGTATCATATCCAAGCCCTGATCTACATAAGATTGATGCGTGATGCGGCACTCCAGTCCTTTTTCTTCAAATCTCATATTTACCATGTCCGCCCATGTTCTGCGCCACATATCCAGCGTTTCCGGCCTGCCCCAGTTTGTAGTCGGAACGGCATCAAATTCCCACTGTCCGTTTTCTTTTTTTATTCGATTTCCATTCTCATCCAGACGATATACTCTGTGCTGTTTTGCTCCCCATGTTCCATCTTTATTTAACGGACGGATGGGCACCAGAACATGAAAATGAGGATTTTGGATACCACCCTCTTCCCGGTCAGGCTGATGTATCGCAAGATCTACGATCATGCCATCAGAGACAAAATATTTCTGAACAAATTCTCTCGCCAAAGCAACATTCTCATCCATAGAAAATTCATTTTGCAAGGCGATGTCAAAGCTGTATGCGAGCTGTGCATCCGCACGTTTTTCTACTTGCTCTACTTCATTCCAAAGTGTATATCTGTCAGAAAATCGTTCCGGTGCATGTTCAGGGAGAAAGATTTCTTTCAAAACAACACCGCCCTTCCGCGTATAATCATGGGTTTCTCCATCCCATAAATTATGCAGTTTTTCTCCGGCACGGTAAGCGGCACTGGCAACGGCAGTTCGTCCTTCACTGCGTTTAATCTGCTCCACATGAAAATGATACAGAGCCATCAACTGTCACCTCCCATTTCATGCTTCTGCATTGCATCTGTTACCAGCTCCTGCACGGCAGGCAGGGCAAATACCTGTTCCATCAGAGAATAAAATTCTACCCTTGTCAGCATATCTGCTTCTTTGGAGATGCTTTGAATTGCTCCACCCATGTTGCAGAGATGATGGGTTCTCTGCTTATCTGCTTTTTTCTCCAGATGTTTCTGCCGGTTCTGCAAAAGCTGCATCTTATTTTCATATTGCTGTACCTTCAATCGAGCAGCTTCCAACTGCTCCAGAATTTTTTCTTTATCTCCCATGTTCCGTTCACTCCTTCATTTTTTATTTATCTTTACTGCTGCAAGATATGCAAAAAGAGATAGGCGTCAGCCGCAAGAGTCACATCTTGCCCGGAATGCAATTCCGTAATCTGCGAATGTGTTCAGACACGAGCCGATACCTTCGGAGAACGCACATACCGGAACGAAAGAACCGGTATAGAAGTGCGCCCTTAGTTCCTAAGGGATTTTCTCTTGCTGAAACATTCACATTTTCCTGTCCCTTACACTTCAAATTTTAATTGCAGAAATAAAAAAAGCTATGGACCTGTAATGCACCCAACGTGCATCAACAGTCCATAGACGAAAAAAATACCGCCGTATGCTTTTTCACACACTGCGGTACTTCCTGTTGTTTTAATCTAATTCTTCTTTCATTTGCAGAAGTTCTTTTCTTTTGTTCTGCAACAGTTCCATCGTTTGATCAATCTGCTCGATTGCTTCTTCTATTTGCCGTTTTTTATCCGTGGCTTCTTCTGAAGTGCCAATTACAATATAGTGGAGTGATGTTTCAAAAAACTCTGCCAGCTCAATCAGAAAATCTACGGAAGGTCTACGCAATCCGCATTCAATTTTGGCAATCATATTTTGGCTGACATTCAGTTTTTCTGCAAGCTGTTCCTGTGATAAATTCATCTCCTGACGAAGCTGTTTGATGCGCTTTCCGGAGGCTTTTGTATCGTATTGCATAATATTTTTTCTCCTTAGCAACGGACTGAAATCCGTAAACCGTAATTTCTGTCATGTCTTATATATCTCTGATTTCGACTGTTCGGTTCGTCCCAATATTGTCACCTGAAACAGATTCATTTTAATTGCCGGATACAGATAATTTTTTGGAATCTTTCTCTTTATTATACGGGTTTTAGAAAAAACTTCAATCTGCGCCACAGACAAATTTCTAATTTTGTAAGGTTGCTACCACTGCCTATAACTTGCCTTATGAGAAAGTCGGTAAGAATGAGACTTGATGGCCGTACTCCGTATGATGTTTCACTCGAAAACAATGACATTGATATTTTAAAAACGCTTCAGCTTAGGTCAATTCCACCCGACAAAGTAAATCTGACACCTAAGCTGATTCGCTCTAACAACTAACTTAGCATAAAGTCTACTGTCAGACTGGAACTTAACAATTTACTTTTTTCGGATGCGACCTATTGAATTTAGCCTTACACATCAGCTAATGTCTATGTGTAATTTACTCTTTCACTGGATTTTAAATTTTCAAGTTAGCTTTATCTGTAAATTTTATGTTACCCTACTATGCCTTTTCTGATTTTTACTGATTACGCATTGTTATTCGTGCGTTTTCATCAATATCATTGTTTTTTCGCTCATTCTATTCTATAATTATAAAAGGTAATTACTGTAGTTTTAAAAGAAGAGGTGGAGATATGGCTATCAGCTACAAAAAACTGTGGAAGCTTCTCATAGATAGGGATTTAAAAAAGAAAGACCTGCAGCAAATATCTGGGGTCAGTGCGGCTTCCATTACAAAATTAGGCAGAAATGAAAATGTAAATACAGAAATTATAGAAAAAATTTGTCTGGCACTTAACTGTGATGTAGCAGACATCATGGAAATCACAGACAATACAACGAATCGAGGTGTTTAAATGGAGAATTATACGCCACATCAAGCACGCTACTTTGCGGAGCAAATAAAACTGAAACGTTCCGAAACAACGATTGACGGGTTAGCATCCGCCATGTCCGGTGTTAAAGTCGATTTAAATCCGCACCAGGTAGATGCCGCTTTATTTGCTATGAAATCACCACTTAGCAACGGTGCACTTCTCGCTGACGAGGTCGGTCTTGGAAAAACCATCGAGGGTGGTCTTGTGCTTGCACAGTATTGGTCAGAGAGAAAGCGGCATATTCTTTTAATTGTTCCGGCTTCCCTTCGTATGCAGTGGAGAGCTGAATTGAGTGATAAATTTTATATTGATTCTGTCATCATGGAGGCTTCTACTTTTAATAAAGCCCAAAAAGATGGAAAAGGCAATCCTTTTGATGTCACCGACAAAGTCATCATCTGTTCTTATAATTTTGCCGCTCGAAAGGATGCCGAACTTCGCAGTGTACCTTGGGATCTGGTTATTATGGATGAAGCCCACAAGCTGCGAAATGTCTATAAACCAAACAATGTGACAGGAAACCGTCTTAAAAATGCTCTTGCCGGAGCAAGGAAGAAACTTCTGCTCACAGCCACCCCATTGCAAAATAATCTATTAGAGCTTTATGGTCTTACAAGTTTAATAGATGATCATGTGTTCGGTGATGAAAAAACTTTTCGTGAGATGTACGTTGCCGTAACCAATACAGATGTTCGTAATCGTTCTCTAAGAGCAAGATTGCAAAATTATTGTAAGCGAACACTACGCTCACAAGTTACAGAATATGTGAGGTACACAAATCGTATCGCTTTGTTGCAGGAATACTCTCCTTCCAAGGCTGAGGAAGAACTGTACAACGGCATCTCCGCATACTTGCAAACAGAAAAATTATATGCATTGCCGGAAGGCCAACGCAATCTTATTACAATGGTGCTTCGAAAACTGCTGGCATCTTCATCTTTTGCAATTAGTGGAACTCTGGATTCGCTCATTGCCCGTCTTGAGGGAATGCTGGCCGGATATGAAAGCGAACTTAATCTTGACGATTTCGATACATATGCGGAGTACGATGACGAGGACGAAGCGGCAGATGAAATTCTCGAAGAGGATCTGAAACGTGACTGTGAAGGAATCAAAGCGGAATTAGCACTTTTGCGTGGATTTGCAGAGCTTGCAAAGAGCATCACCAACAATTCAAAGGGTGATAATCTTCTCACTGCACTTCAGCAGGGTTTTGATAAAACTGCTGAACTTGGTGGTCAGCGAAAAGCTGTAATCTTTACAGAGTCCAGAAGAACACAGAATTATTTGTTTAATTTGCTCTCCAACAACGGTTACAAAGACCAAATTGTATTCCTGAACGGTGTAAATAACGATGCCGGGTCAAAGGAAATCTATAACAAATGGAAAGAACGCCATAAATCAGATGGAAAAATCTCCGGTTCAAAAACCGCAGATATTAAAGCAGCCATCGTTGAAGAATTCCGCGACAGAGCAAGCATCCTCATTGGTACGGAAGCCGCATCCGAGGGCATTAACCTGCAGTTCTGCAGCATTGTTGTAAATTATGATCTGCCTTGGAATCCACAGCGAATCGAGCAGCGAATCGGCCGCTGCCACAGATACGGTCAGAAGAACGATGTTGTCGTGATTAATTTTCTTAACAACAAAAATGCGGCAGATAGACGTGTGTATGAACTCTTAGACCAGAAATTCACGCTCTTTAGCGGTGTTTTTGGTTCTTCGGATGAGGTTCTTGGTTCTGTAGAATCCGGTGTTGATTTTGAAAAACGCATTGCAGAAATTTATCAGAAATGCAAGAACCAAGAAGATATACAGCGTGAGTTTGATGAGTTGCAGGAAGAACTCGCAGATCAGATCAACGAAAAGATGGTCGCTGCCAGACAGTCGATTTTGGAAAACTTTGATGAAGAAGTCGCAAACCGTCTTGCTGACTGCCAAAAGGATACGATTGCGAGCCTTGATAAATTCAGCCAGTGGATGTACTACTTCTTTCTTATTCATGGCGCAGAGCGAGTAGAACCTTTGGACGAATGGCGATTCACTTGTAAAAACGATGACGGCACGACTCAGACCTATAATCTCAAATGGAAGGATGCTGAAGCTGAGGGTGATTTGTTCCTGCGAAAAGAAGATTCTTTCTTCCAGCGTTGGTTAGAGGAAGCCATCCAGGTTGATTTGCCTGCGGTCAATATTAAATTTGACCATACAGGTTCTTCAAGAAATGTTTCCTTCTTTACATCCCATCCAGGTCTGAAGGGCACTCTCTCCATCGATAAAATGTCCTATGACGGCATCGGAGAAGAAGAACACCTTGTATACACCGTTATCACAGATGATGGCAGTGAATTGGACAACGACCTGGTAAACCGCCTTCTTGAACTTCCCGGAATGATTGACGGCAGCTGTCCTCCGGAGTCAGCACAGTTGATTGCCAAGCGAAAAGAACGACTTGAAATACAGCAAACGCAGATTGAAAATGCCAACAGGCAATATTATCTTGATGAATGCGATAAACTGGATGCCTATTCTGAGGAATTAAAAGACGGACTGGAACGTGAAATCAAGGAGATGCGAAAAGAAATCACTGCAAAAAAGAAGGAATTCAAAAACAGTACCAATCTTCCATTGGATCAGATGCTTGCTCTGAAGGATGAAATCAATAAGCTGGAGAAAAAGCGTAAAGAAAAACAGCGTGACCTTTACGCACAGCAAGACAAGATAGATGCAGACAATGAACGTTTGCAGGAAGAAATGAAGAAAAAACTCGAAGGTAAAATCGTCACTGAGCATATCATGACCATCTCCTTTGAGGTCGTATGACGGAGGTAAATCAATGCAAAGATTAGAACTTACATGGATTGGAAAGGACGAGCAGCCACAAGTAGAATCTCGCATTCTGCTCCATGATCCATCCAAAGATTATGGCGATCCAAACGCACAAAATATGTTAATTCATGGAGATAATCTCCTTGCCCTGAAAGCATTGGAACAGCAGTTTGCCGGACAGGTAAAGTGTATCTATATCGATCCGCCTTATAATACCGGTGCGGCATTTGAGCATTATGATGATAACTTAGAGCATTCCACCTGGCTCAATCTAATGTACGCAAGACTCAATATACTCAAGAATCTTCTTGCGGATGATGGTTTCTTTTGTGTACAAATTGATGATTCCGAGGGGCATTATTTAAAAACATTATTAGATGAAATGTTCGGAAGATCTAATTATCTTACGACTTTCTACATTCAAGTTCGCTATCCAAACAAAACACTCGCGGAAGATAGCGATTACCAGAAAATAATTGAGCAATGCCATGTATATGCAAAACAACGCAATTTAGCAAAGCTTAATCGACCTCAAGTTGAGTATGATGTTAGCAAATTCAAATGGAAAATTATCGAAAATGAACCCGGTGAAATAGTTACTTTAGGAAACAAACGAGTTGAAATTTTTAAGCCCGGTCAATACGAGGTTGTTGAAGTCGAACCATCCATCACTGGACTAAAGGAAACATGGGCTACCGGGTCTTTGGCTCGTGTTCGAGCAAGTGCCGGCGAATTTTTTGAGCTGTACCTTGCAGAACGAAAATCTACAGACGGACTTGGATGTTTATATAAAGTTGACGGAATCGGAGAAGACGGACTTGGATATAGATACATAAGCGGTCCGAAAAAAGCCACTGCAAACAAAGGAAAATTTTATTCTGGAATTCCACTTAAGCGTGTTGAAGAATTAAAAACCGGAAAAAGCATGAAATATCTTCCTGTTTCTAATTTTTATGATTTTGCTGGTGCATTTGGAAACTGCCGCTTAGAAGGAGCTGCGGATTTCAAGGGTGGAAAAAAACCAGAGGTTCTTTTAGAAATGCTTTTAAACTATTTTACAAATCCAGGTGATTTGGTTTTAGATAGTTTTTTGGGCTCTGGTACAACAGCTGCAGTAGCTCATAAAATGAATAGAAAATATATTGGAATTGAATTAGGGAATCATTGCTATTCATTATGTAAAACAAGATTGGATAGAATAATTGACGGTGTGGATAAAAACGGTATAACCAATTCGGTTAACTGGCAAGGTGGCGGCGGTTATAAGTTCTATGAACTTGCCCCTACCCTTATTGAAAAAGATAAATATGGAAACCCTGTATTTTCCGGCAAATATAACCCTACCATGATTGCCGCTGCCGTAGCAAAAATAAATGGTTTTACCTATGCTCCGAACAAGGAAGTCTATTGGAAACAAGGATACAGCCAGGACAACAGCTTTATCTATGTCACAACACAATACCTGAATTCCAAGATGCTTGACAGTATTGCAGAAGATGTCGATCCGTTCGAGAATCTGCTGGTCTGCGCACCTGCCTTCGATAATGGATTGAGCAAGCGCTATGATAATATAAATGTCCGCAAAATTCCGCAGTCCGTTTTGAAAAAATGTGAGTTTGGTGTTGATAATTATAATCTGAACATCATTGACCCGCCGGAAATCGATGAAGAAGAATGGGAGGAGGGCGAAGAATGCTAAGGGAGCCTTTCACTGAAAAATTCTATACTTACCATTCCAAGTACATCGAAAATGTCCTTGCTCTTCGCCAGCCGCAGCGCGAAAGCCTTGAGATTTTTGCAAGGCTCTGCGATATTCTGACATTTTCTAAAGAACCTAATCTTGGTGCAGAGCTGGAAGCCGTCCACGCTCTTTTCCCTACACTCAGCAGCTTTGAGAGGGATTTCCCCTCTTTCTGCTTTGCGTTGGCAACCGGTATCGGCAAAACAAGATTGATGGGTGCTTGCATTGCTTACCTGCGTTATGAAAAAGGAATCAAAAACTTTTTCGTTATGGCACCCAATTTGACAATCTACGATAAACTGAAAGCAGACCTGGGCAATACCTCAAACCCTAAGTATGTATTCAAAGGCCTCGATCTTTTTGCCAAACCACCAAGAATCATTGATGGTGATAACTATGCTGATTTTCGACAGGGTACATTTGGTGTGAATGATGTCGTAATCAACGTATTCAACATCTCCAAACTTAATGCCGAAAGCAAGGGAAAGAACGGTGAACCGGCACGTATCAAACGCTTAAACGAGGTGCTGGGCACTTCCTATTTTGAATACCTGCAGTCCCTTCCGGATCTGTGCATCTTTATGGATGAGAGCCACCACTACCACGCTGATAAGAGCTTTGATGTCATCAATGACCTGAAACCTATTCTCGGTGTTGAGCTGACTGCTACTCCGCAGATTCAGAAAGGTGCCAAGGCTGTTCCATTCAAAAATGTTGTTTATGAATATAGTCTGGCTCATGCGCTGAAAGATGAACGCTATGTAAAAGTTCCTGCCGTATTCACCCGTAAGGACTTCCGTCCTGAAGAATATACTCCGGAGCAACTCGACCATGAGAAATTAAACGATGGTCTACGTATTCACGAAGAAACAAAGAGTCATCTCGAAGTCTATGCCCGTAGTAACGACAAGCCTATCGTCAAGCCGTTTGTACTTGTTGTGGCAAGAGACACCGATCACTCTAAAGCACTGATGGAATATATAAAATCCAAGGATTTCTTTAACGGTTATTATGCCGACAAAGTTATGGAAATCAACTCCGATCAGAAAAAATCGGAAAAGGATGAAAATATTCAGCGTCTGCTTGCGCTGGAAAAGCCGGATAACAAAATTGAAATTGTTATCCATGTAAATATGCTAAAAGAAGGATGGGATGTCACCAACCTTTATACGATTATTCCGCTTCGTGCGTCTGCATCCGAGACTCTGACAGAGCAGACCATCGGACGAGGTCTACGTCTTCCTTACGGTGAAAGAACTGGCGTAGAAGAGGTGGATCGCCTTTCGATTGTCAGCCATGATAAATATGAGGCAATCATCAACCTCGCCAACGACCCAGAATCTCTGGTACGCAAGGTCTATTATATCAACGATTCAGAAATCGAGCATAATAACGAACAACGTGAAACTGTAGAACTTCCATCTGCATATGAAGTTGCTACCACAGATTACAGCTTTACCGAACAACTTTCTTTCATTCTGAAAGAAGAAACTGCCAAATACGGTAATGAGGAAAAGCCGCAGGAAAAAGTACAGGAAGTTGCAAAATTCGTTGCTCATTACGCTTCTAAGTCCGTTATGGATTTAAGCAAGCAGGTTAAAACATTCGATGCGGTACATGATGAAGAATCCCGTAACTTCGTAAAGAAGACGGTTATCAATGAAACTATCCGTCAATTCCCGGAAATGGGATTGAAGGCAGAAGACCTTGAGAATGTTGTAGAAAAGGCCATCGAAACCTGTGTGCAGGAACTGACCGACAGGGTTATTCCTATCCCACAAACAGTTGTACAGCCTTTTACTGAGGTAAAGCAGGGATTCACAGAATTCACTCTAAACACGAGCAGCATGAACTGGCATCCTTCCGATGATACGCTACTTGGAACAGAATTGCAGGAAGGTGGTAAGACCTTCGAAATGGAATCCGACCATTCCGCAATGGCAAAGGTCGATACTGCAGAGAATGAAATTGTCCGTCACATTATTGTCCACGACAATGTAGATTATTCATCTTGTGCTGACCTGATTTATTCTCTGGTCAATGAAGCTAAGCAGCACTTCCTGTCTTATCTCACAGATGAAGAAGCTGAGAAAGTTATGCGTGACCGTCAGAAAACCATTGCTGATATCATTTACAATCAGATGAATGAGCATTTCTATCATGAGGAAATCAATTTTCGAGCATCAAAAATGCGTCCATTTTCACGCATTGAAACAGGCTTCGGTGGCAAATTTAAGTCCGATGAAATATATGATTTAAGAGCGAATATTCCTGCCGGTGAAGTTCGCAGTAAGGTGTTCAATGGCTTTACCAAGGCATGCCACACCTTATACAAATTTGACAGCGGAACAGAGCGTGATTTTGCTATCGTCCTCGAAAATGATAAATCCGTATTGAAGTGGATGAGACCTTCTGCAAAGCAGTTCAACATCTACTACGGTCCAGGCGGCATTAACCGATATGAGCCAGACTTTATTGTTGAGACGGCAGATATGATTTATATGGTTGAAACCAAAGCAAGCAATGAACTAACCAGTGACCCCGTCATTCAGAAAGCAAAAGCCGCCAAGGTGTTCTGCCAGGCTGTCACTGACTGGAATGCTGAAAACGGAGGTAAATCGTGGCAGTATGTGCTTCTCTCTCACGATGAGGTACGCATCAATTCCAGCTTCGGCTATCTGGTCAAAAATCGCATTGAGTATAAGCAAATGGAGATCGCTACAAACTAAATACCCGGCCTAATGGCAGTTTTTATAAAATCCACGGATGCTTTCAGTTCGTGGATTTTATTGTATGTTCATAAATTGTATGCACCATCCGAAGGCTAACCTGTTGTTTAGTATAAAAGTAAGGCTTGATGCTGTCGCTACACACCTGTAGGAGTCTCTCTCAAAAAACCTATTCTATGCAATTTTTCGTAGGTTTCTTTGTATCAAAATTAGTCTTATTATTTCATATACTTTATTGATTTCTGTTTTTCCTATCACTCCAAGGCGTATGAGCAGTTCGGACGCCTTGGAGTGAAGAATTCTCTAACAGATTTTCCGGCATTTTTGCAAAATCAAAATCCATATTGCCCGCATCACTCTCACCGCTGTTTGTGTAATCACACAGCTTTTCGGAAATATAACGATAGAACATCGTGCCAAGAATATAATTTTTGAAGTCCCAATCATCGACTACTCCACGCAGTGCATATACAATTGCATAATGTAGCTCATCACGTTCCCGCTCCTTTTTGATATCAATCGTAGTTTTTCTCCTTAAAGTATGTGCTATTTCATTAGAATTACAGAATTTGCAATTCGCTTCTCATCACCAACAGGTGTAGTATAAAATCTTTGTTCTATTCCAAACAATACCATTTTTAATTCATCTTCACTGCCTACTAAAAATGCATTATTTTCGGTTCTCAAATCGGGACAATACTCTCCTATGTATTGAAATATATTTCTCTTTTCCTCCGTATTTAATGCAGAAAGAGTTTTCATTGCTAATGCAATCCTTTTTCTGTTAGCAGTTTTGACCTTTGAGGCATCATACTCATTCCGTAATACTACAAAATCGTTTTGCAAAAATTCTTCTGTTTCACCATCTGTTGCCTCTCTATATAATTCATCAATTCCTTTAAAAATTCCAACAATCGGTTCTAATTTTTTAAAATATAGAGTATCAGTATTCTTGCAATAAACTGCATCTGGATAATCATTAATTATAATTTCCTCACAATTACTCTGATACCGGAAGCCCTCACCAAAACTTCCAATCTTTTTCTTTGAAACCAATTTTGATTTACTCACATTTTGAAAATATATCGTTGATTCATTTATTGTAAACAAAAAATCAATTTTTGAGAAATCAGCTCTTGATAATGAATCAAAGTCTACTGTCTCTATATCTTTTGAAATAACATCACCTGCATAAAATTGCTGTGATGCGTTTGCAATTTCAAACCATTCTCCATCTTCCAGTAATCCACCCGGAGTATAAGGATGAGAGGTTACTATAAGCTCTGATATTTCTGAAAAAATCTTTTCGTTTGTCGACAACATTTTTCTATATTTATTGGTATGCTCACGCATTCGCAATTTAACGCAAATTGTATTCATCTTTTTTCTCCCTGAATATAAGTCGTATCGTTAATTCTTCTTAAATTTTTAAATGTTATGTTAGTTTTATTTCGTATCACTCTACCCTTTGTTATAACAAACACCTGAGTGCCCTGATCTGTTAATATGTGATAATAATGATACCCAAACAATAAAAAAATCGGATTAAAATACTGTGTTTGCGATAAAAATGTAAACACAAATACAATTAAATATAGATATACCATTGTTGTTATATCAGATACACTCAATGAAACAAAGAAATAACCAAGATACGTTGGTAAAAACTCATTATCTGCCAAACTAAACTCTTGGCACCCTTCAAGTGAATCTGAACCTAAATATACTGAAATTCTAACAGAAATCCATGACAAGATAATTGGAATGCTCAAAAGAACCACTCCAAAAAAGCACTGTGGAATTCTCAGTATTGTTATTTTTTCTTTAATTCCGTATACAACCAACATCCATGAAGTTGCATTTACCGTGAGTAAAAATCTAAATAGCAAATTCATATTAACTTCCTCCGAAAGTCAGTATAAAAAAGTATACTACCGTGGTATAAAGTCAACGAAATTCTGGTATTCTTACTTCGAATTTTATTTCAAATTTCCAAAACCAAGTTCACTTAATCCGTTTCTGAATATCTTCAACGGATGGCAGCTGCTTTTCCAGATCATCCGGCAGACTGCTGGTTATTTTGTATTCGCTTACACCAATCGGCTTTGAAATATCTTTGAGCGAATATTCTGCAACCACATTATTCTTGCTTTTGCACAGAAGCAAACCAATGGACGGATTATCCTGCTCTTTCTTTAAAATGCCGTCCACAGCTGACAGATAAAAATTTAGCTGACCGGCATATTCCGGCTTGAAATCACCGGTTTTCAATTCGATAACCACATAGCAACGGAGATTCAGGTTATAGAATAACAAATCAATGTAAAAATCATCACCACCTACATTCAGGTGATACTGATTACCCAAAAATGCAAATCCTGTTCCAAGCTCCAGAAGGAGCTTTGTGACATCTCGAACCAGTGCCTGCTCAATATCACGTTCGAGCATATCTTCCCGGAAAGGGATAAAATCAAATACATATGGGTCTTTCATGGTCTGCACCGCCAGTTCGCTTTGCGGAGATGGTAGACGATGTTCAAAGTTTGTGACTTTATCTGCCAGAACCTGCCGCTGATACAAGTTGCTTTCTATCTGATGGACAAGAACATTTCGAGACCAGCCGTTTTCCGCTGACTTTTTGATATACCATTTGCGTTCATCCATATCAGCGACCTTATCCAGAAGAACAATATTGTGACCCCATGGAATTTGTGCAACAACCTGTTGCACAAATTTTCGATCTGAATAAGTCTCAGCGAACTTGCCATATACTTCAAATTACGAACAGAATAACCTTTGCTTTCTGGAAAAGCAATCCGAATATCTGCTGCAAGGTTATCAATAAACTTGTTTCCCCATGATTTATGTTCATTGATTACGCAACCAATATCATAATAAAGAAGCAGCATATCTGCATTCACATGAACTGTCGCACGGTATTGTGCCGCAGTAATTTCGCTCTTAATATTTTCAATAATGGAAAGATACTCAGCCGTATTCATTAACACACTCATCGCCTCGCTTTCGCATAATCCTTATCATTTTTTCTCTTAATATGCAATTCTAAAATAATCCAGGTATGCTTTATATCTATCTTGTGCTGTCAAGCAAGTGTCTGTCAGATACCCTTTTTCATTGTTCCATTCTTTCAATCCTCGATAATAAAACATTTTCAAATTATCCTCGATAATGAATGGAGCAATATTATATTTCAGGCATTCCTTAAACATAATCAAGCGCCCCACACGCCCATTGCCATCCTGAAATGGATGGATACGTTCAAACTTCACATGAAAATCCAAAATATCGTCAAAGGTCTTTTCTTCCTTGTTGTTATACTCCGACAGCAATTTCTTCATCCTGTCTGCAACTTCTTCCGGAAGTGCCGTCTCCATACCTCCGACTTCATTGGGCAGTTTCTTGTAATCACCGACAGCAAACCAATCCTTTCTGGAATCACTGGTGCCATTTTTCAGAATCAGATGCAGCTCCTTGATAAATTTTTCCGTCAATGCCGATTTTGCGTGATCAATAATCATATCAATACACCGGAAATGGTTTGCTGTTTCAATCACATCATCTACATTAAGCACTTCTTTTTCTATCCCAATAGTATTCGTCTCGAAGATATATCGTGTCTGATCGTGGGTCAGCCGGCTGCCTTCCATATGGTTTGAATTATATGTTAAATCAATCTGTGTCTTATGATAAATACCGCCGGAGTATTTATTTGCCTTCTCATCCTGCAAAATATCCAGCAAGGTCGTTGGTTTCTCTTTCTTCTTATTAGAACGCTCCGGCTTTTGGGCATTTTCCGGAATATTCCATGTCTTTCCGGTAAGAAATGCTCCCGGCACACGCCCATGGGCGCAATAATTTCTTACACTGCGTTCAGATACATCCCATTTTTTCGCTGTTTCAGCAACTGAAAGGTATCGCATCTGCCACTCTCCCTTCACACAACAAAAAGCACATTCAGTGAGCTTTTTATTATCATGATTTCAAAAATTATGCTTACTATGGTTAGTATACCACATCATCGGCAACAAATCCATGTATTTGTTTTTATTTTATATTATTTTTGCCGACACAGGAAATTCTATTAAAAAAAAGACTGGATGCCACTTTCCTGCAAAGCAACATCCAATCCCATCTATTCTTTTATTGCAAAACCAACTCGTGAATCACAATCTCTTCCGCCCGATTGTAAATGCTGTTCATAGCCTGTACCCACGCCATCTGATCATGCTCTTTTAGCTCATCCGTCACATTCTCTGTTTCCTGCATCTGCCTAATAATGAACTGTAATCCACTCTGTGCCTACTCATTCAAATCTGCAAGATATGTCCAAAGCTGACCCGTCAAAACCAGATCGTTGAACATCATCGGATTGTATTCTTTCAGATATTCCCGATGCGTCCTGCCATATTTTCCAATAGCACGCTCTTCATCCGGAAGTGTCATCACCGGAATATAATAATCTCCAACCAACTCATACGCAATACCGTTTTCTTTAATTCTGTCTTTCATCTTCTTAACCTCGATTCATGATTTTTATGCCACATCGAGACTCATTGGTGTAATAGTGGTGTAGTAACACCAACTGCGAAGCTGAAAACCCTTGATATTACTGGACTTTTTAGAGATTTCTGCACATATTGCCGTGGCAGATGAAAAGTACTTTAATCATAGTTTTGTTTCTCCTTGATTTGTCCCGGAATGCCCCGTTTTGCAAGGGATTTCGGGGATTTTGTGGTTTACTCTGAAATGACGGATTGTGGCAAATCAGAGCAGAACTGAGCATGTTGTTACTACCTGTTAGTAGTAAAATTGGTAGTAAAACGGAAAGAGTTACTACTAAGAATTTTGCTCTTGATTTTGAAGTTTCTCAATCATCTGTCGAAAAACATTCATAGGAAGTACACAATCTTCATCAAGATGCTTTTTTAACTTTATCCAATCTAAGTGCTCATCCATTACATAATTTTTAACATCGTCAGAAACATTTACTCCAATCACCTCTAACACAGCAATGACTCAAATCCATTTCTTCTGAGAATATTCCGTAACCTGCTCGACATTTCAATATCATCATAATTTGTTTTTTCAGCATACATAAAAGTTCCCTTTTGTCATTTTATTTGTCATATAACTTATCAACCTCTGCTTCATATACTGATTCAGTATGAGTATCAAACATCACCCATTCCACCAAATCAAAGCTGTCCGGATTATCCTGCAAGAACCCGTTTACTGTATGTACTGCAATCTTTGCTGCCAACTCAACCGGAAAACTATATACTCCCGTTGATATAGAAGGAAATGCAATAGACCTGATTCCATTATCCATTGCCAGCTTCATAGAATTAAAATAGCAGTTAGCAAGAAGTTCCTCTTCTCTATTCCTTCCACCATTCCATATCGGTCCTACAGTATGTATCACATAATCACATGGCAGATTATAGGCTTTTGTTATCTTTGCTTCTCCAGTCTCACATCCGTGAAGTGTCCTGCACTCCGCCAGAAGCTCCGGTCCTGCTGCTCTATGAATCGCACCATCTACACCGCCTCCACCAAGAAGAGAGTTGTTTGCTGCATTCACGATTGCCTGCACCTCTGTTACTTTTGTTATGTCTCCCATTAAAGTCTTAATTAAGTACATTTAGTTCCATCCTTTCCAGATATCCGGCTGATAACCAAGTGTTGATTGCTTTCCGTTTCTTACTACTGGTGTTTTAATTACCTGTGGATTCTCAAGCACCTTGTCGAGCTTATCTTCATCTGCGATATACTTAATAAGAGCAAGTAAATCCTTGTCCTTGCCATCCCAATTAACCATATTTTCTAATCCACCATTTGCCTGAGCTACTGAATTAAATTCTCCTTTGCTCATACCTTTTTCTTTCATATCAATGAACTGATACTTTATGCCCCGCTCCTTGAAAAAACGCCCCGCCTTCTTAGTATCATTGCATTTCTTTGTTCCAAATATCTGTATATTCATATCAGTATTCCTTCTCTATCTCTCCATTTATTCCATACATTTTCTTGAATGCATCAAGGTCTGCCTGGTTCTTAATCAGCATAATCTCTTCTATCTTACCTGTATGAATGTCCTTAAAGCCTGCAACCTGCTCGCCATTACATATGCTCGCTTTGATTATTGGTTTCTTATTTTCTTTATCATATGTCTTTGTAACTATCTTTTTCTTAAATAGTCCCACTCTGAGTACCTTCTTTTGACTTTGCCATCAGTATAAGTTTTTCAAAGGACTGTGCAAAGCGTACATCATCTTCTTCTGTACGCTTTCTCGGTCCTTTCATATGATTCTTATGAGAGCTACGCCTTGCCTTCTTGTTAAGATGTCGCTCCATAAGCATCTGATCTATGTTCTCATTCGTGTACCACTTGCCTGATTGGTGAATAGCATATGCACCTTTTCCAAGAGCCATAGCAGCGACACCATAATCCTGAGATACTACTACATCCCCTTTATGGCAAATACTAATCAGCTTATAATCTACTGCATCTGCTCCTGCACCTACTACAATCACTTCGCTGTAATCAGAATACAAAATATGATTCGTATCACACAACAAGGTGGTAGAAATATTATATTTCTCTGCTATTGTCTCGACAATGCCCACTACCGGACACGCATCTGCATCTACAAATATCTGCATTTTCTCCTTAAATCCATTTCATATCAGTTATAGCTAATTGGTGTTCGTACTTCTATAAGATTTCCTGATGGATCATAAAATCTTACAAGCTTCTGTCCACCTTCAATTTCCATTAATTCCGTAACATAACTTACAACATACTTGCCAGACTCCAGTTTTTCAATAATACCTT